>CHCFR05602__coassemble_238_pt1 | contig 41162 bp, 27 predicted proteins | sample CHCFR05602__metabat2_low_PE_046 | metagenome-assembled genome bin CHCFR05602 | reverse complement strand
GCGTGTTACGGACTTGCACCGGTTAGAGTATGTTCGTGCTGGGCGAACCAAAAAGAGAGGCCCCCCGGAAAAACCAGGAAGCCTCTCCCTCTACAGGCTTATCAATATCCTAATGGATTATTTATTCATCTCAGCCTCGATCGCGTCGAACTCAGCACCCATGTTCAAGTTATAATAGATACCTCTCAAAGCGATCATATACTCTCTCTCCTCAGGTTTCATCTTATGAGCCTTCTCGAAATAAGGAAGAGCTTGCTTGAAGAACTCCTTCGCCTTGTTCAACTCCTCCTGATATTTAGCGGCATCATTGATCATGTTAGCCTCACCCTGCTTGTTGACACCCTGGTTGTAATATACACGGCCCAAGTTAGAGATAGACTCAACATAATCCGGATTGATCTCCAAAGCCTTCTTGAAATACTCCTCAGCCTTAGCGTAATCCTTCATACCTGTCTCATAAACACGACCCATCACGTCATACAATTGAGGGTTCTGTGAATCCTTAGAGATCGCTGTATTCAAATACTCAATAGCCTTCTCGTTACGGTTAGAGTAGATGTAGTTGTTGATCAAGCTCATCAAATAGTAAGGCTCATCGGGGAACTTAGCCATACCTTCCTCCAAAGTCTTCTCCAAGTTCACCGTATCCTTTGCCTGCTCATACTCATAGCACAAGTACTGATAAACATCATTAGCGCGGTAATCCGTATTCTTAGCGCGCTCCAAAGCAGCGATAGCCAACTCAGAGTTCTTCAATTGAGTAGCGGCAACAGCGGCATAGAACTGAACTGTCATGAAGTTAGAGTCCTTCTCAGCGACCTTAGTATCTACGAACATCGGCAACTCCTTAATCTTCAGATATTGCTCGAAAGCGTCGTATGCCTTCTGATACTCCTCCTTATCGAAGTAGTAAGCACCGGCATTGATATAATATACATGATTAGCGGACAAGATGCTCTTGATATCCTTCGTATATTTCGGTTTTACCTTACCCTTAGCGTTCGGACGCTGATCATACTCATATGATTTCTCGAAATAGGGCAATATGCTTGTCAAGGCACTGTACATAGTCGCCTCATCCGGTTGCTGACCGATCATTTGCTTAGTCTGCTCGGCGCTAAACTGCTGGTTCTCGATAAAGCCGGCTACAAACCAAGCCTGAGCGTCCTCTTTTGTCTCAGGATTCTCCAGGGCACCATTGATAATAGTTCTTGCCTCGGTGAAATCAGGATTTGATCCCTTTGCGATGCTTTGCGCCTCTTTCACTGCTTTCTTCTGAGCGAATGCTCCTGTTGCGGCTACACACAGCGCAACTGTCCATAAAATACGTTTCATCGTAAAAAAATTTTGAGATTAATAATTTCTATTTGTTTAAAATCATTCAGTTATTGTATCATCCGTAGATTTGTCAAACTCATCCTCACCCAGATTATCCGGCTCCACTCCCGACTCCAACTGGTTGTCCACTAAAGGCTCGTTTCCCTCAATGGCCCCATTGCCCATAGCCTCAAGCTCCGCCTTCTGTTGGGCGATCTCCTCCTCCTTGTCGGAAAGCACCTTGCAAACCGAAGCGATCTCATCATTCCGTTTCTCAAGGTTAATCAGGCGAACACCCTGTGTCGCACGCCCGATCACGCTCAAATTCACCACATTCATTCGGATCGCGATTCCCGACTTATTAATGATCATCAAGTCATTCTCATCCGTAACGTTCATGATCGCTACCAGCTTACCGGTCTTCTCAGTAATATTAAGCGTCTTCACGCCCTTACCGCCACGGTTCGTGATGCGATAATCCTCGACAGACGAGCGCTTGCCATAACCCTGCTCTGAGACAACCAGGATCGTCTCCTTCTCCTTGTCCTTCACGCAAACCATGCCGACAACCTCGTCCGAGCCATCCTCATCCAAGGTCATGCCTCGTACGCCAGCGGCCGTACGGCCCATCTCACGGACAGCGCTCTCATGGAAACGGATCGCACGACCATTGCGGTTAGCGATCAATACCTCATTATTACCATTGGTCATACAAACCTGGATCAAGCCGTCATCCTCGTGCAAGGTAATCGCGTTCACGCCATTTTGGCGAGGACGTGAATAAGCCTCCAACAAGGTCTTCTTGATGACACCCTTCTTCGTACAGAACAACAGGTAATGAGAATTGATGAACTCCAAATCCGTCGTCAGTTTCTTCACCCGGACAAAAGCCTGGATCTTATCGTCCGCCTCAATATTCAAGAGGTTCTGGATCGCACGACCCTTCGCGTTCTTTGCGCCCTCCGGTATCTCATAAACCTTCAGCCAATAGCACTTGCCCTTCGCGGTAAAGAACAGCAATGTCGCATGCATAGAGGCCGGATAGATATACTCGACGAAATCCTCGTCGCGTGTCTCCGAACCCTTGGCGCCGACACCACCACGGCCTTGTGCACGGAACTCGCTCAACGGTGTCCGCTTGATATATCCCATATGCGAAATGGTGATGATCATCTCATCATCCGCATAAAAGTCTTCCGGATTCAACTCCTTGGAAGCGTAAACGATATCGGTCTTTCGCTCGTCGCCATACTTCTCCTTGATCTCCAGCAACTCGTCCTTGATCACCTTCATACACAAGTCGTCGTTTTCCAGGATCTCCTTCAAATAGGCGATCAATTTCTCGATCTCCTCATATTCCGCACGCAACTTGTCCTGCTCCAGGCCAGTCAACTGGCGCAAACGCATCTCGACAATGGCACGTGCCTGAACATCCGAAAGCGAGAAACGCTCCATCAAACGCTCGATCGCGTCCTGCGGACTCTTTGAAGCCTTAATAATGGCGATCACCTCATCTATATTATCTGAAGCGATGATCAAACCCTCCAGGATATGCGCCCGCTCTTCCGCTTTCCGCAAATCGAAACGAGTCCGGCGGATAACCACCTCATGGCGATGATCCACGAACGCCTTGATCAGGTCTTTCAGGTTCAACAATTTCGGACGGCCATTTACCAGGGCGATATTGTTGACGCTGAACGACGACTGCAGAGCCGTCAGCTTATATAACTTATTAAGGACAACACTCGAGTTCGCGTCGCGTTTTACGTCGACCACGATACGCATACCCTGCCGATCCGACTCATCGTTCACGTTCGAGATACCCTCGATACGTTTCTCGTTCACCAAATCAGCGATGCTCTTGATCAGCTCAGCCTTGTTTACCAGGTAAGGGATCTCCGTGATCACGATCTTCTCGTGATTGTTCTCCACCTCGATCTCCGCCTTACCGCGCAACACGATACGGCCACGTCCGGTCTCGAACGCCTCCTTAACGCCATTATAACCATAAATAGTGGCTCCTGTCGGGAAATCAGGCGCCTTAATATAACGTGTCAGTCCCTCAATATCAATCTCACCTTTCGAATCGATATAAGCGACACAACCATCCAACACCTCGCTCAAGTTATGAGTCGGCATATTAGTCGCCATTCCGACAGCGATACCCGACGCTCCGTTCACCAACAGGTTCGGGATACGGGTCGGCAACACCGTCGGCTCTTTCAGCGTATCGTCAAAATTCAATTGGAAATCTACCGTATCCTTCTCGATATCGCGCAGCATCTCCTCGGCCAGCTTGCTCAGGCGCGCTTCCGTATAACGCATGGCAGCCGGACTATCGCCATCCACAGAACCAAAGTTTCCTTGACCGTCAACCAACGGATAACGCATCGACCAGGTCTGTGCCATACGGACCATAGCGAAATAGACGGACGAGTCTCCATGTGGATGGTATTTACCTAAAACTTCACCAACAATTCTCGCAGATTTTTTATAAGGCTTATCGGATGTATTTCCCAGCTCATTCATTCCATACAAAATACGGCGATGAACTGGCTTGAAACCATCCCTAACATCAGGAAGAGCTCTCGACACGATAACCGACATAGAATAATCTATGTATGCCGATTTCATCTCCTCCTCAATGTTAATCTTTATAATTCTGTCTTGATCAACCATTTATAAATATATTTATTACACGCTTTCTCACTCTTGTGAAAATTCACGCTAAGGTAAGGCTTTTCCACGTACTACGAAAGAAAAACGCTTAATTTTTACTTTCCTAAACAACCTTAGCGCTCAAAACAGTTACCTGACGCTTCTCGAAAACGGGCTTCATTACCCCCTCTTTCATCCGGGCAGACAAGCTCCTCTTACCCATTCCTGCCAGCAAGCGACATCCCGATTCTTGCCAACAAGCACACATGGAGAGTCACTAAAGATTGGCACAAATTTTGCTGGTTATCCCAAGAGAATAATTAACTTTGCTGAAAAGAATACTATTTTACAAGACATGAAGAGTGACTATTCGAGAAAATTAGCCGACGCTATCGAATATAGCCGGGAAGAAGCCATCAGGCTCCAGAACAGTTATATAGGGCCGGAACACCTGATGCTTGGCATCTTAAGGGAAGGCGAAGGCCGGGCGATCAAGCTGCTGCGCGACTTTGGTGTCGAACCCTCCGACCTGAAAAGGATGATCGAGAGAGAGATTCGCGACACCATGAGCGAGGAGGCCAGCCTTAACCATGAAATAACGGTCAGCAAGGCTACCGAGCGAGTATTACGCATGAGCATCCTGGAAGCCAGGTTGTTCTCGAGTCCGGAAACAGGCACGGAACATCTCCTCCTGGCTATCCTTAAAGAACAAGATAATATAGCGGCCGCTATTTTAGGCCAAAATGGCATAACTTATCAAACGGCCTATGACAAGCTCCAGGAGAACAAATCGACTGGCAATCGGGCCCTGCCCCAAAAAGAGGAGACCATCAGCGATGGTTACACTGACGACGAGGAAGAAGACGAGGAAGAGAATTTCTCCTCTCGCAAAGAGCCCTCACGTCCAGCGGGCAACAATCCTTCAGGCCATGCCTCACAACAGCCGAAATCGCCTAATGACACACCTGTTCTTGACAACTTCGGCACCGACATGACACGGGCGGCGGCAGAGAACCGTCTCGACCCGATCGTCGGACGAGAGAAAGAGATCGAAAGACTGGCACAAATCCTGAGCCGGAGAAAAAAGAACAACCCTGTCCTGATCGGCGAACCTGGAGTCGGTAAATCGGCGATCGTGGAGGGACTCGCGCTCCGTATTGTCCAAAGGAAAGTATCCAGGATCCTTTTCGACAAACGGGTTATCAGCCTGGATATGGCCTCAATCGTGGCAGGAACGAAATATCGCGGGCAATTCGAGGAGCGTATCAAGGCGATCTTGAACGAACTCTCGAAAAACCCAAATATCATCCTGTTTATTGACGAGATTCATACGATCGTAGGCGCGGGATCAGCCGCGGGATCAATGGATGCCGCCAATATGCTGAAACCAGCGCTTGCCCGTGGCGAGATCCAATGCATCGGTGCCACGACGCTCGACGAGTATCGCAAGAACATCGAGAAAGATGGCGCTTTGGAACGTCGGTTCCAGAAAGTAATCGTGGATCCGACTACCGCCGAGGAGACCCTGCAGATCCTGAAGAATATCAAGCCCCGCTATGAGGAGCATCATAATGTCTGCTACACCGACGAGGCGCTTAACGCTTGCGTGAAGTTGACGGAGCGCTACATCAGCGACCGTAACTTCCCCGACAAGGCGATCGACGCGCTCGACGAGGCCGGATCAAGAGTACATATCTCCAATATCATCGTGCCCAAAAGCATCGAGGAGCTGGAGGCGAAAATCGAGGAGACCAAAAACGAGAAGCTGGCGGCCGTGAAATCCCAGAACTTCGAACTGGCGGCTAGCTTCCGGGACAAGGAGCGTCAATATCTCCTGCAACTGGAAGCCGCCAAAGCAAAATGGGAACAAGAACTTCAAGAACATCGGGAAACGGTCGATGAGGACAAAGTGGCAGAAGTTGTTGCGATGATGTCAGGCGTGCCCGTCCAGCGAATCGCCAAGGCCGAGAACGCGAAATTGCTTGAGATGAATGCCATACTGAAGCAGAAAGTCGTCGGCCAAGATGAGGCCATCGACAAGATCGTCAAGGCTATCCAGCGTAACCGGGTTGGTCTGAAAGACCCCAATAAGCCTATCGGCACCTTTATGTTCCTTGGACCGACAGGTGTCGGCAAGACGCATTTGGCCAAAAAACTGGCCGAATATCTGTTCGACTCACCCGACGCGTTGATCCGTATAGACATGAGCGAGTATCTGGAGAAATTCTCCGTCTCCCGACTGATCGGAGCGCCTCCAGGATACGTAGGCTATGAGGAAGGCGGACAACTGACTGAAAAAGTACGCCGTAAACCTTATTCGGTAGTCCTGCTTGACGAGATCGAGAAGGCACATCCAGACGTGTTCAACCTCTTGCTGCAAGTATTTGACGAAGGACGATTAACCGATAGCCTTGGACGTCGCATCGACTTCAAGAATACGATCTTGATCATGACTTCGAATGTAGGTACACGCCAATTGAAGGATTTCGGGCGAGGCGTCGGTTTCAATACGCAAATGACCAATGGCGAGCCCGACAAGGATTTCTCACGAGGCATCATACAAAAGGCACTCAATAAGGCCTTCGCTCCGGAGTTCCTGAACCGTATTGATGATATCATTATGTTCGACCAGCTCGACAAGGCGGCAATCCATAAGATTATCGATATTGAGCTGAAAGGATTGTACCAACGTGTGGAATCTTTGGGTTACAAATTATCCATTACGGACGAGGCCAAGGATTTCATTGCCACGAAAGGTTACGACGTCCAATTTGGCGCCCGCCCATTGAAGCGAGCGATCCAGAAATACCTCGAGGACGAAATGGCCGAGATGATCATCCGTGCGACAGTTGGCGAAGGCGACCTGATCGTAGTCGATTTCGACAAGGAGGAACAAAAGATCATTACCTCCATTCAACGGCAAGGCGCCATCGAAGGATCGAAAACACCGGAATTGCCCGAAGCATAATCCAAATTCTCGCTTTAGGTAATCTAAATATGAAGACGGACCAGGAAACAAAATCCCAGTCCGTCTTCTGTTTTTTTATGTCCAGACAAACGATTTTCCAAACAGAGAGCTTCGCTTGAGCACATACGCTATATGCGATTGATGAGATTTAAACCCTATTTTTCCCGTAAAACAGAGATATTCCCTCATGAGAAAAACAGGTCTACCACTTTTTCTTCCATTATCCCCATAAAATCACAATACCATCTTAATGCCTGTTTTAACGGCTCTTAGCGTAATTCGGCATTTCTAGGGAAAAGAAAAGATCTAGTTTTTTTCAAAAAAATAGCCGGAAGCTATTGCAAAATTAAAAAATAGCCCTACCTTTGCACCCGTAATCGCGGAAGTAGCTCAGTTGGTAGAGCATAACCTTGCCAAGGTTAGGGTCGCGGGTTCGAGTCCCGTCTTCCGCTCTTCTTTAACATATTGTTGCCCAGGTGGCGGAATTGGTAGACGCGCTCGTTTCAGGTGCGAGTGGTTTTGCGATCGTGCAGGTTCGAGTCCTGTTCTGGGCACCCCTTTTATGCGCAGGTGGTGGAATTGGTAGACACGCTACTTTGAGGGGGTAGTGCCGGTTACGGCGTGTGAGTTCAAGTCTCATCCTGCGTACAGATAAACAAAATCTTTATCTTTTTTTGAACAATAGAATCGTCAATACGACAATTCTATTGTTTTTTTTATTTCCCTTCCCCATTTATTCCCAGAATCCCAAAGTATTTTCGTACTTTTACACTCAATAATATTTTTATTCACTAAAACAGTTGAAGTATGTTTTCCTTAATGCGATCTAAACAAAAGATAACATTTATCGTTTTTGGCGGTCTGTCTCTTTTGTCAGGATGTCAACCCGTAGAAAATCCCCAAGTGAACTTAATTCCACAACCGGCTCAAATGGAGATAACCGGTGGTTATTTGAAACTGGATAGCGGTGAGGTTTTCTGTGACTCTCCCTCTTCCAAACTGGAATCCGTTGTCGATCCCTCTTGGAAAGGCGGCAATCCGGAAGCCTATGAGTTGCGAGTTACCTCAAAAGGGATCAGCCTGAAAGCGGCGACTGAACAGGGCCTTTATTATGGCAAGCAGACCTTACGGCAGCTCTATACGCCAAATGGATTTCCCTGTGTCGCAATCCAGGATAGCGCCCGTTTTCCCTATCGAGGCCTGCATCTGGACGTGTCACGTCACTTCTTCCCCAAAGAAGAGGTGTTCAAGCTTCTCGACGTGATGGCTTATTATAAGATGAACCGACTGCATTTCCACCTGACCGACGCAGGAGGCTGGCGTGTCGAGAGCAAGAAATATCCGAAGCTGACCACCGACGCCGCTTATCGTACCAATTCGGACTGGCTGGAATGGTGGGACGGACAAGAACGCCAATTCACCACGGCTGATGATCCCAAGGCTTACGGTGGATTCTATACGCAAGACGAGATTCGGGAGATCGTCGCTTATGCGGCCGATCGCCACATCACCGTGCTCCCGGAGATTGAGTTCCCCGGCCACGCTTTCGAGGTCTTCTTCGCTTATCCGGAGTTGAGTTGCTCAGGCAAGGCTGGCGTCGATCATGATTTCTGTATCGGTAACCCGGCAACCTTTACCTTCATGGAAGAGATCCTCTCCGAGATGATTGATCTCTTCCCATCCGAGTACATTCATATCGGTGGCGACGAGGCAGCTAAAAGCTCATGGAAAAAATGTCCCAAATGCCAGGCATTGATGCGTAAGGAGGGATTGAAAAACGTGGATGAGCTGCAAAGTTATATGATTCACCGTGCTGAAGAGTTCCTCTTGTCGAAAGGACGCAAGCTGATTGGCTGGGACGAGATCCTGGAAGGCGGCTTGGCGCCTGAGGCGACTGTCATGTCGTGGCGAGGCGAGTCTGGTGGTATCAAATCGGCACGTATGGGCCACGACGTGATCATGACACCGGGCGAATACCTCTATTTCGATTTCTATCAGGCCGACCCACGCACGCAACCTTACGCGATCGGCGGTTACACGCCTATCCGGAAAGTCTACAGCTACAATCCGATCCCAACCGACTCGCTTACTGAAGAGGAAGGCAAACACATCATGGGCGTGCAGGCCAATACCTGGACTGAATACATCAAGGATGAGAAATATCTGGAATATATGATGTTTCCTCGTGCGCTGGCTGTCGCCGAAATCGGATGGACACCGCAGGAGAAACGCCAGTGGGATTCTTTCAAGCAACGAGTTAATCACCACCTTCCAACCTTGAGATCAATGGGCATCAATCATTTCCCGCTCTCAGATGAGGTAGAGATGATCGCTGAGGTCGACCATCAGAACAAGCAAATCATCGTTACGCTCGACGCTGAGAAATATCCTGCCGAAATCCATTATACACTTGATGGTTCCGAACCGACACTCTCGTCGCCCGTCTATACGGCGCCTATTGTCGTGAAAGACTCCGCGATTGTCAAGACCATCGTAGCGCAAGAGGGCAAGACCAGCGGTTTCGTCTGCGAGCGTCGTTTTGATTATCACAAGGGCGTCAACAAGCCGATCCATTTCAACAACAAGCTTTATAGCGGTTATATGGCTGGCGGTGTCGGCGCTCTCGTAGATGGTTATCCTGGTGGATTGACCTATCTGGATGGCCATTGGCAAGGTTACCTCGACAATCTTGACTGCGTGATCGATCTCGGCGAGACACAAGATATCTCCCGTGTATCCGCAAGATTCATGCAACTGATCGGTCCGGGTGTTTTCCAACCCAGCGAGGTGGAGCTGCTCACGTCTGAGAATGGCAAAGACTTCGAATCAAGAGGTGTCGTTCCGACTACGATCTCGAACAAGGACCGGGCATTATCGTTCCAGGATTATCTTTTCACCGGTTCCTGGAAAGCTCGCTACATCCGGGTCAAGGCGACCAACACTAACGGTTTCCTCTTTACGGACGAGGTAGTGATCTGGTAATTAACACTAAAGTACAAACAGCACAAATTACATAATTAATGAGAAAACAAATCATATCCTTACTCTTGTGCGGCAGCCTGTTCGCCGCCGCGCAACAGCCGGTTGACTTGGTCAACCCCTTTATCGGCACGAGCAATTACGGCACCACCAATCCCGGAGCCGTTTGTCCGCAAGGCATGATGAGCGTTGTGCCCTTCAATGTCATGGGCTCGAAAGAGAACAAGTTCGACAAGGACAGCCAATGGTGGTCAACCCCCTACTCTGCCGACAACTGTTTCTTCACCGGTTTCGCTCACGGCAGCCTGAGCGGCGTCGGCTGTCCGGAGCTGGGCAGTCTTCTGTTGATGCCAACCACTGGCGAGTTGAACGTAGATTATAATACCTATGGCAGTAAATATACCGACGAGGTGGCTCATCCAGGTTATTACAGCACTACACTGACAAAATACGGTATCAAGGCTGAGGCTACGGCCACCATGCGAACCGGCTTGAGCCGTTTCACCTTCCCGAAGGGCGAAAGCCATATCCTGCTGAACCTGGGCGAGGGCTTAACGAATGAGACAGGTGCGACGGTACGTATCGTCAATGATACGGAGATCGAGGGAAGCAAGCTGCTCGGTACTTTCTGCTACAATCCACAGGCGGTCTTCCCCGTCTATTTTGTCATGAAAGTAAGCAAGGCGCCCAAGAAGATGGGTTACTGGAAAAAGCAACGGGAAATGAAAGGCGTCGAGGCTGAATGGGATATCCACTCTGGCAAATACAAGATCTATGAGAAATATACCCGTGAGATGAGCGGCGACGACATCGGCGTCTGGTTCGACTACGACACCGAAGAGGGCGAGAGCGTTGAGGTCAAGCTGGGTATCTCTTATGTCAGCATAGAGAACGCTCGCGAGAACATGAACCACGAGATAGCCGGCTTCGACTTCGAACAGGTCAAGACCGCTGCCCGCACGCAATGGAACAACGACCTGTCGAGAATAAAGGTCGAGGGTGGCACCGCCGACGAGCGGACCATTTTCTACACCGGCCTCTATCACCTGCTGATCCATCCGAACATCCTGCAAGACGTGAATGGCGAGTATCCGAAGATGGAAAGCCTTGAGGTTGGCCATACGGAAGGCAACCGATTCACGGTCTTCTCATTGTGGGATACCTACCGCAACGTGAGCACCCTGATGACCCTGCTTTATCCGGACCGACAGCTGGATATCATCCGCACGATGGTCGACATGTACAAGGAGAACGGCTGGCTGCCCAAATGGGAGCTTTACGGACGGGAAACCTTCACGATGGAAGGAGATCCCTCAATTCCCTACATTGTGGATGCCTGGATGCGCGGACTGAAGGACTTCGATGTCGAGACAGCCTATGAAGCGATGCGTAAAGGAGCGACTACACCGGGCGAATACAACCTGCTGCGCCCCGACGCCAACGACTACTTCGCCAAAGGCTACGTGCCTTTGCGTGAGCAATACGACAACTCGGTCTCGCACGCCCTCGAGTATTACATCGCCGACTGGAACCTGGCAAACTTCGCCAACGCGTTGGGTAAGAAGGAGGACGCGAAGCTGTTCCGCGAGCGCTCGTTGGGCTACAAGCACTACTACTGCAAAGACTTCGGCACGCTGCGCCCCATCATGCCCGACGGTACGTTCTATGGTCCATTCGACCCGAAGCAAGGCGAGAATTTCGAGCCTAGCCCTGGTTTCCATGAGGGTAATGCCTGGAACTATACTTTCTACGTACCACACGACATCAAGGGACTGGCCAAACTGATGGGTGGCGACAAGAAATTCGTCGATAAGCTCCAGATGGTGTTCGACAAAAAATACTACGATCCGGCCAACGAGCCCGATATCGCCTATCCTTATCTGTTCAGCTATTTCAAGGGTGAGGCATGGCGTACGCAAAAACTGGTAAGCGAGTTGTTGAAGAGCGGCTATCATAACGCTCCGAACGGCGTGCCGGGCAACGAGGATACGGGAACAATGTCCACCTGGGCGATCTTCTCGATGCTTGGCTTCTACCCCGCTTGTCCGGGCGACGTGAATTTCGTGCTGACCTCGCCGACCTTCGACAAGGTGACGATCCAGCTCGACAAGCGTTACTACCCGAAAGGGGAATTGGTCATCGAGTCCAAGCATGAGAAACCGGAAGATATCTATATCCAAGAGGTAACAGCCGGCGACAAGAAGTTGAAAGGCTTTACCATCTCTCACGAGGAGCTGGTCAATGCCGGAACACTTCGTTTCGTCCTGGGCGACTCCCATAAGTAATATCATCGGATAAGTACTGAAGTGCCGCCGGTGCCGTCCCGAAAGAAAGGGATGACACCGGCGATTCTTTTCCCAGTACTGTCCGGTCAGTACTCCAGTACTTCTCGGAGAGTACTGGAGTACTTTCCGCATCAAACTGCAGTACTTTCCGCAGAGTACTGGAAACACGACCGCACTTATTGGTACACCACAACTGGGATACTGACCGGAATTTACGAATACGCAAAGATTATTTGCTATTAAGCAAATAATTAAATACATTTGTCATGTTATTAACCAAATCCAAGAAATACAATTAAGGATTATGGAAATCATGAGCATCAACTGTATCACAACACGAGAGCAGTATGATGAAGTTCGCGATCGTGTCAACAAGCTTATTAAAGAAGCGACCCAAAAAGGAATGTTGGAACCAAATGCGGATAATGAATATATTCGTGAGATTGGTCGTTTGGCGAAGATGAGCGCTGAATACGAGGACAATTATCTTAATATTATACCTCTCAAAATTAAGAATCCTCTTATTAAAGCGATTGAGGATTATTTCTATTCCAGGAACATGAAACGAAAAGAAGCGGCCGCTGTTTTAGGATTAAACGAATCCGTATTCAGCCAGATAATGAATGGAAAAAGAAAAATTTCAACGACTCTTGCCAAAAAGCTATATACAGATCTGCATATCGACGCAGACCTTATCCTGAAGAATATTTAAATACAATTGATAAATAAATAGTTATAACAAAACGTCTTGTCATAAACCGACACATGGCAAGGCGTTTCAATTTGAAACTTAGAGCTCCATATCACCTGCTGAAGCCTTAATATCCTTTCCTGTATACTTTTACATAAATAGCTATTTAACAACATTTTCTATTTAGAACCCACATGTCACTTTTATTCTTATCTTTGCCTTATACATTTTAAAAGAGAAGCTATGAGAAAACTTTTATTATCTATCGCCTTAGGGGCTGGTGTCTCATCGTTGTACGCCATCACGCCTCTTTGGACGCGAGACGTACGTATCTCGCCCAACGGTAAGGAGATCGCTTTTTGTTACAAGGGAGATATCTATAAGGTAAATGCGAATGGCGGCGACGCTATACGACTTACGAGCCAGGACTCCTATGAGTCGAACCCGGTCTGGTCGCCCGACGGGAAAAAGATCGCCTTCGCCAGCGACCGCTACGGAAGTCTCGACCTGTTCGTGATGGACGCGAATGGCGGCGAGGCCAGAAGACTTACCGTGAACTCGACCAGCGAGATTCCTTCCGCCTTCACACCCGACGGGCAATACCTCCTTTTCTCAGCGGCGATACAAGATCCCGCCGAGAGCGCATTGCATCCGACCAGTGCCATGACGGAATTATATAAAGTGCCCATCCAAGGCGGCAAGACAACACAAGTGCTGGCGACACCCGCCGAACTGGTAAGTTACTCCACCGACGGCGCTTTCTTCCTCTATCAGGACAAGAAGGGTTTCGAGGATGAGTGGCGCAAGCATCACACCTCGTCGATCACCCGCGACATCTGGAAATACGACGTGAAGAGCGGCACGCATACGAACCTGACCCAACACGCCGGCGAGGATCGCAATTCCGTGTTAGGCCCCGATGGGAAAAAGGTCTATTTCCTGAGCGAGCGTGATAACGGCAGCTTCAACGTCTACTGTTTCGGTCTAGAGAATCCCAAAGAGATCAAGGCGATCACCACCTTCAAGAACCATCCGGTTCGTTTCCTTTCGATCGGCGCGGACAATAAGCTTTGCTATACTTACAATGGCGAGATCTATACGCAACAGGCGAATGGGAAACCCAGCAAGGTCAGCATCAACCTGGTTCGTGATGACGAGAATATCCCCGCCACATTAAGTTATACCAAAGGAGCGACCGAGGCGGTTCCCTCACCCGATGGCAAACAGGTGGCCTTTATCGTACGAGGCGAGGTTTTCGTCACCTCTGTCGAATATGGGACAACCAAACAGATCACTCATACGCCCGAGGCGGAGAGCGGTCTCTCGTTCGGAGCGGACAACCGCACGTTGGTCTACGCCAGCGAGCGCGACGGCAACTATAACCTTTACACCGCCAAGATCGCCCGTGATGAGGATCCCAATTTCCCCAACGCCACGCTGATTGAGGAGGAGGCCTTGTTGCCCTCCAAAACAGTCGACCGTGCTTATCCGAAGTTCTCGCCCGACGGCAAGGAGATCGCCTTCATTGAGGATCGTATCAAGCTGATGGTCTACAACCGCGACACCAAGAAGACTCGTCAGGTAACAGATGGAAGCCAATGGTATCGTCTCTCCGGCGGATTCGACTATTCCTGGTCACCCGACGGCAAATGGTTCACCCTCGAGTTTATCGGTAACAAGCATGATCCCTACTCTGATATCGGTCTGGTCAGCGCCGACGGCAAGCAGCCGATCATCAACCTGACCAACAGCGGCTATACGAGTGGCGCCCCTCGCTGGGTGATGGACGGCAACGCGATCCTGTTCACCTCCGAGCGTTATGGCATGCGTAACCACGCCTCATGGGGTTCGCTCAATGATGTCATGCTGGCCTTTGTCAACCAGGATGCCTACGACAAGTTCCGCCTCAGCAAAGAGGATTATGAATTACTGAAGGAGCAGGAGAAAGAACAGGAAAAGGCAGATAACAAGGACAAAGAGAAAAAAGAGGACAAGAACGACAAGGAGAAAAGCGACAAGAAGGTCGAGGAGATCGTTGTCGAGCCGGAAGGTATTGACGAGCGGATTGTTCGCCTTACTCCTTATTCATCCGAACTTGCCTCGGCCCTTGTCTCCGAGGATGGCGAGAAACTTTATTACCTCTCGGCCGTCGAGGATGGCTATGATATGTGGAAGATCGACCTGCGCAAGCACGAGACCAAACTCCTGCACAAGATGAACGCCGGTTGGGCCGATATGGCATCCGATGCCGACGGCAAGAATATCTTTATCCTGGGTGGTGGCACGATACAGAAGATGGAAGTCGCCTCCGAATCCCTGAAGCCCATCAACTTCAAGGCGGAAATGAAAATGGACTTGGCCAAAGAGCGCGACTATATGTTCCAATACGTACGCCGTGAGGAGAAACGCCGGTTCTACGAGACCAAGATGCACGGCGTGAATTGGGAGAGCCTGACGGCGAACTACGAGCGATTCCTGCCGCACATCAACAACAACTACGATTTCGCCGAGATGCTGAGTGAGTTGTTGGGCGAGCTGAACGTCTCACACACGGGTGGCCGTTATTCAGCACCCAGCCCGAAAGAGACGACCGCGAGCCTGGGCCTGCTGTTCGACTGGACTTACGAGGGCAACGGACTTCGAGTCGCTGAGGTCATAGAGAAAGGTCCTTTCTCCCGCAAGAGCAGTAAAGTGACCAAAGGCACTATCATCGAGAAGATCGATGGTCAGGCGATTGGCCAAACGGACGATTATACTCTCCTTCTCAACGGCAAGACGGGCAAGAAGATCCTTGTCTCACTCTACGATCCCCAGAGCAAGAACCGCTGGGACGAAGTGGTCAAGCCGATCGACAGCCGGAGCGTGAGCGGCCTGCTCTACGACCGCTGGGTGAAGCAACGGGCCGCCGATGTTGACCGTTGGTCGAATGGCCGTCTGGGCTATGTCCATATCGAGTCGATGGACGACGGCAGCTTCCGCACGGTCTATTCCGACATCCTGGGCAAATACAATAACCGAGAGGGAATCGTCATCGATACCCGCTTCAATGGCGGCGGTCGTCTGCACGAGGATATCGAGATCCTGTTCAGTGGCGAGAAATACCTGACGCAAGTCATCCAGGGCAGGGCGGTCTGCGACATGCCAAGCCGCCGCTGGAACAAGCCTTCCATCATGGTACAATGCGAGGCCAACTACTCGAACGCGCACGGCACGCCCTGGGTTTACAAGCACCAAGGCATCGGCAAACTGGTTGGCGCTCCCGTGCCTGGCACCATGACCACAGTCAACTGGGTACGCCTACAGGATCCAAGCCTGATATTCGGTATTCCGGTTGTTGGTTACCAATTGTCCGACGGCAGTTATCTTGAGAACACCCAACTGGAGCCTGACATCTACATCCTGAATAAGCCCGAGATGGTCGTAAAGGGCGAGGATGCCCAACTGAAAGCCGCAGTCGACGAACTGCTCAAGGAGATAGACAATAAATAAATGAGGAGATAAGACATATGGCAACAAGACAATCCATATCCAGTTTCCTGGAGCCAGCCACTCACCGTGAGTGGTGGCTCTCCTGGTTCGGCATCTTCGCCGGTTGTACGATCCTGGCGGCGGGCTTCGTGTTCTTCATCAACCCGTACAACATCGTCCCCGGCGGTGTGTACGGCGCGAGCATCGTCTTGCATAACCTGTTCCCTTCCATCCAAGTTGGAACTTTCGGTTATATGTTCGACATCCCGTTGCTCATCCTGTCCGTTGTCCTGCTGGGTTCAAAGCTCGGCTCACGTACGGTTGTCGCCGCTCTCTCCACGCCTTTGATCATGAACATCCTCTCCCGTCTGGTCTACCCGACGGAAGAGGCGTTGCACGACCTGGATCCAAGCCAATTACTTGGCGGTTGCATGGATATGTCGAACCATCTGATGCTTACCAGCATTATCGGCGCTACTGTCATTGGCGTGGGATGCGGAATCGTGGTCCGCAATCAGGCGACGACAGGCGGCAGTGATATCGTAGCCATGATCTTGCAGAAGTATTGCCACATCAAGTTCTCGAGCGCGATCCTGTTGGTCGACGCGATGGTCGTCGGGTTCGGTCTCGTGGTGATCGGATTCGGCATCGGAAACCCGGAAGAGGTCAGTGGTCCATCATGGCATCTCTCCTTCTATTCCCTCATCGCCATTTATGTCACCTCGAGAGTGATCGCTTATGTCATCAACGGCTCAAAAGACGACAAGCTGATCTTTGTCATCAGCGACCAGGAGATGGCCGGCCTTCACCAGTTCATCTTAAAGGAGCTCGACCGGACAGCCACCCGCATCAAAAGCAGCGGTCTCTATTCGGGACAGGAGAAAGAGATGCTTTTCCTCGTGGTGAGCCACAAGGAGGTAGCCAGCATAAAACATGTTATCCGGGAGAACGACCCAAGAGCGTTTGTCGTTGTCACCGACGCCTACGACACCTTCGGGGAAGGCTGGAAACCGTTGCCCACATCGGGCGAGATACAGCCGGAATAACATCATTCAGGACAAAATAAAGCTGTCCAAGCCCTTGAAGAGTACCATCTGGAATCCAATGGTATCCGTTCAAGCGCTTGGACAGTCTTCTTTTAGGCCAAACAGGAAATTAAATCCGCTGAACCAGACGAGCGCAGATGAGACTCATCGACCGTGAGGCCCGGTTGGCGGCCTCGATCACGTCGGCGCCATCATTCACGAAATCGTCGGCGAAATGATAACCCTCATTCGTGATGACCGAAAGTCCAAAGACCCGTAACCCGGCATGGCGGGCAACAATCACCTCAGGCACCGTACTCATACCGATCGCGTCGCCTCCCAGACGACCATAAGCCTTATATTCGGCTGGTGTCTCAAATGACGGGCCGGTCAATCCGACATAAACTCCTTTCTTCAGCGGAATGCCCAACTCCTCACCGATCTCCTCGGCCAGGCGGATAAATTCCCGATCATAAGCCCGGGTCATATCCGGGAAACGAGTTCCGAAAGCCTCCAGGTTCGGACCAATCAGCGGATTAGGCATCATGTTGATGTGATCACGGATTATCATCAGGTCGCCCACCTTAAAAGTCTCATTAATACCGCCAGCGGCGTTCGAGACAATCAGGTTCTTGACACCCAACAGACGCATCACCCGCACCGGGAAAGTCACCTGCTCCATCGTATAACCCTCATAATAATGTAAACGGCCCTGCATCGCCAATACAAGCTTGCCGCCCAAACGGCCATAGACCAAGTTGCCTTTATGTCCCGTGGCTGTCGAGCGCATAAAATGAGGAATCTCCGCATAAGGGATCACCGACTCACGCTCGATCTCGTCCGCCAAACATCCAAGACCACTTCCCAGGATAATGGCAGTCTCCGGTATCTCCTTAATTTGGCCGCGCAAGAAATCAGCGGCCGCTTGATATTCTTCCAATCTCGTCATAAGCAATAGACTTTAAAATCCTAACATCACTCAAATTTCCGGGCACGGCGGCGAGCCTCCTCCAAGATCTCCCGCTCTCCTTCGACAACCCGGTTCTCCATCAAGACACGCCCGTCGCAAACCACCGTATCGACACAGCTGCCATTGGCAGCATAGACCAGGTTCGAGATCAAGTTATAATTGGGCGTGAAGACAGGCGAATCCAGGTCGATCAGGCTGAAATCCGCCAAAGCACCCACCTCCAACCGACCGATATCCCAACCGGTCAAACGGCCTCCGGCACGAGTCGCCGCCTCGAAGACCGCCGTAGCCGGAGTCGCTTCCGGATCGCCACGCCACACCTTGCCGAGCAACGAGGCCAGCTTCATCGCCTCCACCATATCGAGATTGTTCGACGAGCTGCAACCATCGGTACCGAGTCCGACAGTAACGCCCGCAGCCCGCATCTCATCAAACTTGAACCGTCCGCCTGAGGCCAACTTCATGTTCGAGGCCGGGTTATGCACTACCTTCACTTGATGATCGGCCAGCATCCGGATCTCATCATCGTCCACATAAAGGCCATGAGCGATCACCAAACGTGGCGACAGAACACCTAATTTATAAAGGTAACGCACAGGTGTCATCTCGAAATCCCGGACCGAATCGGCCACCTCCTGCTGGGTCTCCGCCAGATGAAGATGAATCAAGAGATTATGCTCCATGGCGAAGCGATGCGCCCAACGCAACAGCTCGCCCGAGACGGTATAAATGGCGTGCGGTCCCAGCGAGAACTTGATCCGTCGACTGTAATTCGCCTTCTCCTCGTACAAGCGTTCAACGCTCCGTTGGCAGGCAAGAGTCTTCTCCGGATCGAAGCTATCGAACAAGACAGCCGAGATCACCGCTCGCATGCCCATCTCACACGCAGCCTCGGCGATCGCCCCATAATGAAAATACATATCCATAAAAGTGGTCGTCCCACTCTTGATCATCTCCAGACAGGCCAACTTCGTACCCCAATAGATATCGCTCCGGGTCAACTTGGCCTCATTGGGCCAGATCTTTTTCTCCAACCAAAGGCGTAAAGGCATATCGTCGGCAAAACCACGGAAAAGGGTCATTGCCGCATGGCCATGCCCATTCACGAAACCGGGAATTACCGCCTTTCCCCGACCATCAATCGTCCGGTCGGCATGATCGGACAAATCAGTACCGATCCGGGCAATCACATTATCGATCACATGAATATCCACCATCTTGCCCGACAGCAAGACATTCTTCACCAGTAAACTCATCTTGCGCCGTATATCCGATAAAACTCAGCCACCGACTCGATTCCCTTGAAGAAATAATCCAACTCGCAGCTCTCGTTGGGCGAATGGATAGCGTTCTGCTCCAAACCAAATCCCATCAGGATAGTCTTAATGCCCAACACCTGCTCGAAAGTGGCGATAATAGGAATACTGCCACCCCGACGAACCGCCAGAGGCCGTTTGCCGAAAGCGATTGACATCGCCTCCTCGGCCGCCTGATAAGCCGGCAAATCGATCGGGCAGACATAACCCTGACCGCCATGGCTGGGCGTTACTTTCACCTTCACATAAGCGGGCGCCACTTTCCGCAAATAGTCCTCAAACAGGGCCGAGATCTTGGCATGATCCTGATGAGGCACCAAACGGGTCGACACCTTCGCATAAGCCTTGGACGGCAAGACCGTCTTGCTTCCTTCGCCCGTGTAACCGCCCCAAATGCCACAAATATCGAAAGAGGGACGACAACTGTTCCGCTCGAGCGTCGAATAGCCCTTCTCGCCAAACAATGCGTCCACTCCGATAGCCGCCTTATATTTCGCCTCGTCAAACGGCACTTGAGCGATCATCTGGCGCTCCGCCTCCGAAACCTCCTCCACGTCGTCATAGAATCCTGGAATGGTAATCCGCCCGTCAGCGTCCGTGATATCCGCCATCAACTTGCACAAGACATTGATCGGATTCGCCACGGCACCGCCGAAATGGCCGGAGTGCAAGTCACGGTTCGGACCGGTTACCTCAACTTCCCAATAGGCCAAGCCGCGCAAGCCTGTCGTCAACGACGGCACCTCCTTACTGACCATGCTGGTGTCCGAAACCAGGATAATATCGGCCTTGAGCAACTCCTTATGCGCCTCGCAGAAGGCCTCGAGGCTGGTTGAGCCGATCTCCTCCTCACCCTCGAAAAGGAATTTCACGTTGCATCGCAGCAGGTCTTCGGCAATCGCCGTCTCGAAACCCTTCACCTGCATCATGGCCTGCCCCTTATCATCGTCGGCGCCACGTGCCCAAATCCGGCCGTCACGGATCACCGGATCAAACGGGTCGCTCTTCCACAACTCTAACGGCTCGGCCGGCATCACGTCATAATGGGAATAGACCAAAACGGTCGGCACGTCCGCCGATACGAACTTCTCACCATAAACGACCGGATTGCCCTCGGTTGGCATCACCTCCGCCCGATCGGCACCCGACGAGAGAAGCAGCTCCACCCAACGCTTGGCGCAAGCCAACATATCCGGCTTATGCTCATGCTTGGCGCTGATGGAAGGAATACGGATCAACGAAAACAACTCCTCCAGGAAACGAGCCTGGTTCGACTCAATATACGATTTGACTGACATATGATTATCTCTCTCTATTTAAATATTAAACCTATTCCCCCTATTCTTACTTATTCGCCTCGGGGCAGACAAATATTTTCCGGCGAAAACCATTAAATCCGGGATCATTCATATCCTTGATCTCCGACAGGTGAAGTTTCAAATGATCGGTCTGCCCATGCTTGGCCAGCTCGCCATCATTCTTCCAAACCTCCTCAATGAAAAACAGCGTACTGTCCGAATAGGATTGATACATCCCATAAGAGATACAACCCGGCTCCTTCACCGTGCTCACCTTGCATTTCTCGAACGAGGCACGGAAGGCGGAGACAAATTCCGGCTTCACCTTTTTCTGGATATTCAGCACGACCTCCATCGTGCTTTTATCCATCGCCGGAGAAGCCGCCTGTCCCTCGGATGAGGCACCTCCAGAGCAAGCCATTAACCCAATAACAGAACCCACAATACCAAAAAGCAATGTTCTCATGATCTTTCTCGTTTTTTACTTTTATCGATTAACTGAACAAATGTAAGAAATATTAGGATTATATTTGTGCTATATTAACCTATACATATTAAAAATAATAGCATGAAGAAAATGACAACGACAACCTGCTTGCTGCTCCTGACAGCGGCGCTGCAAGCACAAACCAATTTCTGGGAAAACCCGAAATTGGTGAACGAGGGCGTCGAGAAACCGAGGGCGACTTTTGTTCCCTACAGCGGGAAACAGCAGGCCTTCTCGGGTGACAAGTTCAACACGCCATTCGTCCATTCCCTCAACGGGACATGGCGGTTCAAGTTTAGCGCGAAACCATCCGAGCGTCCGCTCGACTTCTACAAGATGGACTACAACGACGACCATTGGGACGACATCACCGTTCCCTCCAACTGGGAACTCGAGGGATTCGGCGTTCCGGTCTATACGAACGTACCCTACATCTTCCCCTGTAATCCGCCTTATCTCGACAACGAGGACCTGCCGATCGGTTCTTACCGGACCTCGTTCGAGATTCCTGAAGGCTGGGACGACAAGGAGGTGATCCTCCATTTCGAGTCCATCGCCGGGGCGGCGACCGTCTGGGTGAACGGCGAGCGGATCGGTTACTCGAAAGCATCAAAGACAGCGGCCGAGTTTGACATCACGAAGCATCTTCGTGAGGGCAAGAACCAGCTGGCGGTCGAGGTCTTCAAATGGAGCGACGCCTCTTATCTTGAGGACCAGGACTTCTGGCGGCTGGCCGGTATCGAGCGTGATGTTTACCTGATCGCCCGGCCGAAAGTGTCTATCGAGGACTTCTTCGCCATTGGCGATCTCGACAAGTCCTACAAGAACGGTATCTTCAACATGGACGTGACTGTCCGCAACTTCAGCGAACAGGCGGCGAACAACTATACCGTTGAGGTGGCGCTCTCAGAAGAGGAGGGCAAGACCTTGTTCACCAAACGCCTGCCTGTCCCGACAATCGCATCCGGACAGGAGCAGAAGGTGGCCTTCAAGCAGAACGTAAGCGGCCCGAAATTGTGGAGCGCCGAGTTCCCGAGCCTCTACGACGTCGCCGTCACCCTCAAGAACGCACAGGGCGAGACCGTCGAGATGACCGCTATCAAGACCGGTTTCCGCAAGATCGAGATGAAGAACGGGCAGGTCTGGATTAACGGCACGCCGATCATCATCCGGGGTACGGACATTCACGAGCACCATCCCAAAACGGGCCATACGCTGACTAACGAGACCCGACTGAAGGATATCCAGATCATGAAACAGTTCAACATTAACGCCATTCGCATGAGTCACTACCCGCAAAGCCCGGATATGTTCAAGCTGTGCGATAAGTATGGACTTTACGTGATCGACGAGGCCAACATCGAGGCGCACGGAGCCGATGGCTTCGACCGCTCACGCCACCCGTCGTTCATCTCCGACTGGCTCGGACAGCACATGGACCGCACGCAACGCATGGTGGAGCGCGACAAGAACCATCCTTGTGTCATCGGTTGGTCGACCGGCAACGAGAGCGACTTCGGCCCCAACTATGTAGAGACCTACAACTGGATGAAACAACGCGATCCGAGCCGGACCGTCCAATGCGAGCGGGCGCCCGAGAGCGAGCCTTACTCGGACATCATCGCCTGGATGTACACCTCTCCACAGAAATTGCAACAATACGCCGACCGGACCGACACGAACCGGCCTTGGATCCTTTGCGAGTACGCGCACGCCATGGGTAACAGTACCGGTAACTTCCAGGAATATTGGGACATCATCCTCAAATCGCCCAAGTTGCAAGGTGGTTTCATCTGGGACTGGGTAGACCAGGGACTCGAGGCGACCGACCCGAACGGACGCAAATACTTCTTCTACGGTGGCGACTTCGGTGGCGACCGCTGGGTACACCAGGAGAATTTCTGCGCCAACGGTCTCGTGAGCGCCGACCGGACACCTCATCCAGGATTATATGAGGTGAAGAAAACCTATCAGGGCATCTATTTTGAGCCGGTCGATATCGAGAAAGGCAAGATCAAGCTGATCAACTATTATCAATTCACCAACCTCGACCATTACAACTACGAGTGGTCATTCCAGGTGAACGACAAGGTCGTGGCCAACGGCACCTTCAAGGCAGCCGGAAAGCCGGGCACGACCACCGAGGTCACCATCCCGCTGCCCGCCTACGAGCCGAAGCCGGGCGAGGAATATTTCCTGAACCTGCGCGCGCTGCAAAAGGAGGCGACCAAGATGGTTCCAGAGGGACATATTGTCGCCTCAGAGCAGATCTGGTTCCCGAACAGCCAGTACTTCAAACGCGAGATCACATCCAACGGTAACCTGAAAGTGGAGAAAGACGAGAAAGCGCTCACTTTCGAGAGCGGCGACGTGAAAGGCAGCATCAATCTCAAGAACGGCCGCCTGACCAGCTACCAATACAAGGGCAAGAGCCTGCTCACCCAGGCGCCGACACCCAACTTCTGGCGTGCGCCGACCGACAACGACTTCGGCGAGATGTTGCAACTGCGCACGAATGTCTGGCGTACGGCTGGCGATAACCTGAAACTCGTCTCGATCGAGGTCGGCCAAAAGACAAGCGAGGGTCAACCCGTCAACGTCCGTTACAAGATCATGTATTTGGATATCGACTATACCGTCTCTTACCTGATCATGAATGACGGCGCCGTTCGCGTTACCGCCTCAATCGACATGGGCGACCGTGAGATGCCTGAGTTGCCCCGCTTCGGTATGAAGATGCAATTGCCCGAGAGCTTCGACAATGTCTCCTATTATGGCCGTGGCCCGTTGGAGAACTATTGGGACCGCAAGCGCTCGATGTTCGTCGGCCGCTACGAGAGCAAGGTCGAGGACCTGGGCTTCCAATACATCCGTCCGCAGGAGAACGGCAACCGGACCTGTATCCGCGAGGTGACGCTGACCGACAACGAGGGATTGGGCGTCACGATCGAGTCTGTCGACCAGTCGCTGAACTTCACCGCACGGCATAACCTCGACGAGGATTTCGATCCGGGATTGACCAAGAAACAGCAGCACATCTCCGACATCGACCGCCGCAACATCGTGGCCCTTAACGTCGACTTGCAACAACGTGGCCTGGGTGGCGACACCAGCTGGGGAGCGCAGCCAATGGATCAATACCGCCTGCTCGACAAGAAGTACAGTTATTCTTATATCATCCGTCCGGCGAAATAATTGATCGACAATATCGCCTCATGCCGCCCCAAAGGATCACCCGATCTTTTGGGGCGGTTTTATTTCCCTCTTTTGAGCGCCGACAACCGTTGACGAACGAACGGGAACATCGCCTGACGTATCCCTGAAGATCCGATCTGTCCCATTCAGGCAAACCAGAAATTTTGTCCGAAGAAAAAAGAATTTTCCTTCGGAAGAAAATGGAATTTCCTTCGGACAAAACCAAATTCTCTTTCGAACAAAAAATGGGGTATTTTAGTCCAATTTTCCTTCCACTGCAGTGCGGTTGGAATTTCACTGCAGTGTATTGGAAATTCCACTGCGATGGAATTCAAAACAGGCCATCATGCGTTTTGATGCCTATGGCATAACAAAGACAAGAACAGCGATTATCAGGAATGAATAATGGGCAATATTGTGAGGTCATAATAGTGATTGAGGGCGTGCCAGAATGGGGATTCACCCATTTCGACACGCCCTCAATAGTTATAGTCCTGATCCTGTACAGGAAAAATTATTCCGCTTTCTGGAATGTCAAGCCCAAATCCAAAGTTTCCGCGTTAGATAAAGCCGGCAATATTTGCTCGATGATCGGCTTAAGATTCTCGGGAACCTTTTCGCTCAAGATCGGGGTAATGATTGTCAATACCGGAGAAAGCAAAGTCTTATCCGCATAGAATGTTGTCGTGTTACCCTCCTCCTTAACATTAAGAGCAACGCCATAATAGCCACCCAGATCGGTCAGCATAGCGGTCATCTGATCCATAGAGAGACCCAACTCGGCAAGCTTGCTCTCCAACAAGGAAGACAACAGAGTCATATAGTTCTTATCAAGCGCCAAGACGAACTTGCCGTCCAGGATCGTGTAAGGCAATACAACCATTGAAGCGACAGCTGAAAGGCTCTGATCCTCAGACGCGCCTGTCTTACGCCAAGCGACATTGAATACGCCATTCTCCGGCAGATTTACCTTAACGGCCTCGACCTTCTGCGCGAGCAACTGGCCAACTACAGGGCCGGCCATTGAATTGATCAACTGATCAATCTGGGCATTGCCTGTCGCGATATTCGTATAGATACCAGCGACGTTATTGTTATAAACCAAACTCCAGTCACCAACCAGGCTTCCGCTCAATGTCCGGTTAAAGACAACTGAAAGAACGCCGTCCTTGATTGTTCCGTTGACAGCGACCTTGCAATTCGAGTTTGCCTCAGCCTCGCCCGTAAATGAATAGACGCCATCCGCCTCCTGCATAGTCGTCGTGATCTCTAAAGAGGCCGTCTCCGGCAAAACATTCGTAAGCGTGATCTTACCTTCAGTAGCCGATTGAGCATCAAACTTAACATTCTTTCCAGCGGCTGTCAGCCCGGTCTCACCCATCGTCAGTTTCAGATTGTCGTTCTCGTATGTCTTCGACAATTCTTTCCAAGTTTCCTCGCCCCCATTTGTGGTCTTGTTTTCATCATCATCACCACATGATGTAACGCAACAAGTCGTAAACAGGATCGCCAAAAGATACAAAATGCTCTTTTTCATTTCTTTCCCTTTTTTAAGTGACACATAATTATTAAACAAAATCGCCGCTAATTTATCAATTTTGGGCAAGAAGACAAAATTTACGAGGCAAATGGACAAAAAAAGCGGCCCGGGATATTTCACCAGGCCGCCAAACATTAATAAATGCCAATATCTAAATTATTAACCCCCTAAGAGCTATCATAAAATGGCCATCGCGATCCTCGCACAGGCCTCCGCGTCGGCCAGGGCGTGGTGATGGTTCAGCAGGTCAAATCCACAGGCGCTGGCCACCGTGTGCAACTGATGATTCTCCAAGCGAGGAAAGGCACGCCGGGCGGCATAAAGCGTATCATAAAACGGATAATCGGGATAATCCATCTGATAACAACGGAACACCGCCTTCAGGCAGCTCTCATCGAACGACTTGTTGTGGGCGACCAGAGGCAACCCCTCGATCTTCGGCGCCACCTGCGCCCATACCTTGGGAAAGACCAGGGCCTGATCCGTATCCGCACGGGTCAAGCCATGCACCTTCGTGCACCAATAATTATAATAATTCGGTTCCGGCTGGATCAGGGAATAAAACGAGTCGACGATCTCGCCAGCACGAACAATCACGACACCAACACTGCAGACGCTGGTCCGCTTCTCGTTGGCGGTCTCAAAATCAATAGCGGCAAAATCTTCCATTGTCCCTGATCCTCCCTGTTACTCAATAAATCAATCCTTAATCCGGATCAAGGCGTTAGAGATAATCGCCGTCAATCCTCCCGTCGTGATACCCGACGAGAAGATATTCTGGGCTGTCTGCGGCAACTGGCACAAGATCTCGGGAACCAGTTCTACACTGAAGCCCAACGCGAAACTGAGCGCGATCACCAAGGTCGCCTTGCGGTCGATCGGCTGCGAGGCGATGATCCGGACACCCGCCGATGCCACCGTTCCAAACATCAACAAGGTCGCTCCTCCTAAAACGGGCTCGGGAATAAGCGAGAAGACCAATCCAACAGCGGGGAAAAGGCCCAGGATAACCAAGATTCCGGCGATATAATAACCCACATAGCGGCTGGCCACGCCCGTCAACTGGATCATTCCATTATTTTGGGCAAAGACCGAATTGGGGAAAGAGTTGAACACGCCGGCCAACATCGAATTGAAGCCATCGGCCAAAATACCACCCGAGGCACGCTTCACGAAAACCTCACCCTCAACAGGCTCACCCGAGATGATGGAGTTGGCCGTGATATCGCCATAAGCCTCGATCGCCGTGATCAGGTAGATCAATCCCAAGGCGATGAAAGCGGACCAATCAAACGACAAGCCATATTTGAAAGGAACCGGGATATTAAAACCGCCATAACTCTCGACCGACGAAAAATCGACCATACCCATGAACCAGGCGACAACATAACCCACCATCAGGCCAATAACGATCGAGCTCATCCGCAAATAACGGTTCGAGCTTCGGTTGAACGAGATAATCAACACAAGCACCAGGGCCGCCAGACCGACGTTCTGGAAACTGCCAAACGTGCCATCCGCCTGAGCGGCGGCACCTCCACCACAAGCCGTCACGCCCACTTTTATCAAGCTCAAGCCAATCAGGGTCACTACGATACCCGACACCAGCGGCGTAATGATCCGGCTCATATATTTCAGTACCCGGCTAACCAGCATCTCGACCGAAGCGGCCGCCATACAAACACCAAAGATCACGGGAAGTCCGCCCGTCAAGCCCGCCGTAATGATCGGTCCGATAAACGAGAAACTCGTTCCCTGGATACAGAGCAACCCGGCTCCAATACCACCGATCCGCTTGCACTGGACAAAAGTGGCCACTCCCGAAGCAAATAACGCCATCGACACCAAGAATCCTGTCGTCTCCAAATCCAATTCCAAAGCGCCGGCAATGATGAGCGGCGGCGTAACAATAGCCACGAATATGGCCAACAGGTGTTGCAAGGCGGCGAACAATGTCTCGCGCAAAGGCGGCCTATCGTTCAAACCATAGATCAAACCACTGTCTTTCTCTCCGGATCTCTTTGCTTCTTCCATAATTATTATTCTTTCCTTAATTATTAAACAAGGCGCGAAATTACTAAAAAATGGGGAATTCATTAATTTCGCGATTAGGGAAACCATAACAACCAATATTTATGGAGAAGAATAAGATGCGAGCATATACCTATGTCAAGACCGGCGAATTCGCCCTGATGGACAAGCCGGTCCCCCAACTGAGAACTTCATGCGACGCCTTGGTCCGTGTCACCTTAAGCAGTATTTGTACGAGCGACCTGCATATCAAGCACGGCAGCGTACCCCGAGCCGTGCCAGGCATCACGGTCGGCCATGAGATGGTCGGCATCGTCGAACAGGTGGGCAGCGAGGTCAAAACCGTCAAGCCGGGTGACCGTGTGACCGTCAACGTGGAGACCTTTTGCGGCGAATGCTTTTTCTGCCAGAACGGCTTCGTGAACAACTGCGAGGACAAGGAGGGCGGATGGGCCTTAGGCTGCCGCATCGATGGCGGACAGACGGAATATGTCCGGGTGCCTTACGCCGATCAGGGACTGAACCGCATCCCGGACAACGTGAGCGACGAGCAGGCGCTTTTCGTGGGCGATATCCTGGCCACCGGCTTTTGGGCGGCACGAATATCCGAAATCAAGGAGCAAGACACGGTACTTATCATCGGGGCCGGCCCGACAGGCATATGTACCTTGCTTTGCGTCATGCTGAAACAGCCCAGGAAGATCATCGTATGCGAGCGGTCGGCCGAGCGGGCCCGCTTCGTGCGGGAGCATTATCCCGAAGTCCTGGTGACAAGCCCCGAGGATTGCGAGGCATTCGTGAGGAAAGAGAGCGCCCATGGCGGTGCAGACGTGGTCATCGAGGTGGCCGGAAGCGACGACACCTTCCAGCTGGCCTGGCGCTGCGCACGTCCCAACGCCATAGTCACGATCGTCGCTCTTTACGATCGTCCCCAGCTCCTTCCCCTTCCCGACATGTATGGCAAGAATCTCATCTTCAAGACCGGCGGTGTAGACGGTTGCGACTGCGCGGAGATACTTCAGCTCATCTCGGAAGGCAAGATCGACACCACGCCTCTCATCACCCACCGTTTTCCGCTGGACAAGATCGAGGAGGCTTACCATCTCTTTGAGAACCGCCTGGACGGCGTTATCAAGATAGCGATCACCAATTAATCGATAAAAGACAAGAATCACATGAACAGGAAACCAGACAACAGCACGACACCCACGCTCGATATCCGGCGATTCATGGGACGCTGGTACGAGATCGCCCGCTATGAGCATCGGTTCGAGAAAGGAATGACGCACGTGAGCGCCACCTATACCTTGTCGGGCAACGGGAAAATCGAGGTTCTCAACGAGGGACTCAAGGAGGGTAAGCATAAACAAATAAAGGGCCGGGCCAAGCAGCCCAACCCTCAAGATCCGGGAAAACTGAAGGTCTCCTTCTTCCTTTGGTTTTACTCGGACTATTATGTACTCTATATCGATCCGGAATACCGCTATCTCCTGGTGGGCAGCAGCTCCGATAAATATCTCTGGATCATGAGCCGCGAGAAGAGCCTGGCGAAAGAGACGCTCGATCAGCTTCTCGACAAGCTCCGCGTGAGAGGCTACGACACGGACAAGCTCCTGTTTGTCGCCCAGGATTAACCCAGAAGCCGCTCCGCCAGGGCGTATCCCTCATCATAGAGATCCGCCAACGCTTGAGGATCGTGTCCGGTCCGTCCCACCCGGAGCGGCTTCTCGGGACGGATCACGATGGCTTTCCGCTCACGCTCCAACCGCTCTATGAAATCCAGGGTCTCGTTGTAACGACGATAACGGGTGCGCAACTGCTCGCGCAAGGCCGGATACTGATGATAGATAAATCCGGGAAGATAAAAGTCCTTATCCGCCTTGCGATAGCCCTTATTGCGGGTCAAGACCAGGACCAGCCGATCGCAGCCTTGCTCGAGCGCATGCCGGACCGGAATAGCGTCGCAAACGCCTCCATCCACCATCGGCACGCCATCCACATAAGTGATCGGGCAAAGGACAGGCAACGTGCACGAGGCCTTGCAGACCGATAACAGCCGATCCCGATCCCGCTTCTCCTCCAAATATTCGGCCTGGCCCGTCAAGCAATTGCTCACCACCATCTCGAATCGCTCCGGCGCCTTGAAGAAGGCGTCATAATCGAACGGATAATAGCGCTCCGGATAAACATAGAAAATGTAATCCAGATCAATATACCCTCGGCCTCTCAGGAAATGGCGCCAGCCGATGTAATTGTAATGCTTCAGCAAGTCGATGTTGCTGAAACGCGAGCGGCCGCGCTGTCCCGAGATATAAGAGATGCCATTGCTCGCTCCTGCCGAGACACCGACCGTATAGGGAAAACGGACGCCATGATCCATAAAGCAATCGAGCACGCCGACGGTGAAGATGCCGCGCATGCCGCCTCCCTCCAAAACCAATCCCGTACGCTTATCGATGCTGATCATAATACTCCTTTCGTGCTTGGCAACTCAAAACGATAGATGTCACGCCGGATCGCCATCTTGAGCGCCCGGGCCAACGCCTTGAAAATTCCCTCAATCTTATGATGCTCATTCTGCCCCTCAGCCTTAATGTTCAGGTTCATCCGGGCAGCGTCGCTGAAACTCTTGAAGAAATGGAGAAACATCTCGGTCGGCATATCGCCCACCTTCTCACGATGGAACTCAGCCTCCCAAACCAGCCACGGCCGGCCGCCGAAATCGAGGGCCACCTGGCAAAGGCAATCGTCCATCGGTAAGCAAAAACCGTAACGCTCAATGCCACGCTTGTCGCCCAAAGCCTTGGCGATAGCCTCACCCAGGGCGATGGCGGTATCCTCAATCGTATGGTGCTCGTCCACCTCCAGGTCGCCCTTGACCAAGATCTTCAAGTCCATCCCCGAATGCTTGCCGATCTGCTCGAGCATATGGTCGAAAAAGCCCAGCCCGGTCGAGATCATGGTTTTCCCCGATCCGTCGAGGTTGACCCGGATCTCGATATCGGTTTCCTTGGTGACCCGCTTGACGGTCGCGGTCCGCTCACCGGCGAAGAGATATTCCGTCACCCGGTCCCAATCGTCGGTGACGAGATCGGGCGACAAGGGACGATGATAAGCCGCCAGCTCCTCGCCCGAGCCATCGGGCTGCCTCAGCCAGATTCCCTTGGCGCCCAGATTAGCGGCCAGCTCGATATCGGTCAGCCGATCGCCAACGACGTAACTGTTCGCCAGGTCGTAATCGCCCTCCAGATATTTCGTCAGCATCCCGACTCGCGGCTTACGGTTCGGTGAGTTCTCCTCCGGGAAAGAGGGATCGATACAGATCTCGTCGAACTCGATCCCTTCGCCCGCCAGCGTCTTCAGGATCAGGTTGTGCGCCGGCCAGAAGGTCTCCTCTGGAAAGGAATCGGTTCCCAGCCCGTCCTGGTTGGAGACCATCACCAGCTCCAGGTCCGTGTGCTTGCGGATAAAATAAAGGCTCCGGATCACCTTCGGGATAAACTCCAGCTTCTCCAGGCTGTCCAGCTGATAATCTACGGGCGGCTCCTTTACGATCGTGCCGTCGCGGTCAATAAATAAAACCCGCTTGCTCATAACCTGGCCTTTATTCCGTCCAACAATTGATTGTTCTCGTCGGGCGTTCCCACCGTGATCCGCAAGCATCCCAGACATTTGGCGACGCTGTTGCGGTTACGGACGATCACGCCACGATTCACCAGATAATCATACATGCCATTCGCGTCGCCCACCTCGACCAGCAGGAAGTTGGCGTCGGAAGGATAGACCTTCAGTCCCAACGCCGCCAGCTCGCCCGCCAGGCGCTCACGCTCGGACAGGACCTTGAACAGCTGCTCCTGGAAACGGTTCGTGTCGGCCAACAGCTCCAGTGCCTTCTCTTGCGTCAGCTGGTTCACGTTATAGGGATATTTCATCTTGTTCATCAGCCCGATGATCTCAGGCGAGGCGAAAGCCATGCCCAAACGGATGCCCGCGGCGCCCCAAGCCTTCGAGAGTGTCTGCAAGATCACCAGGTTGGGATAGTCCGGCAACTCGTGCGTGAACGAGGGAACACCGGCGAAATCGATATAGGCCTCGTCGACCACCACGATCCCGTCGAACGACTCGATCACCCGGCAGACCGCCTCACGGTCCAGCAAGTTGCCCGACGGGTTATTGGGCGAGCAGAGGAAGATCACCTTCGTCTCCGGCCGCACCTCACGGAGCAGCGCCTCCGCGTCAAGCTGGAAACGCTCATCCAGCATCACCTTCCGGAAAGCCACGTTATTGACCTCCGCACTGACCTCATACATGCCATAAGAGGGCGCAATCGACAGGATCTCATCCTTTGCCGGCTCGCAGAAGACCCGGATCACCAGGTCGATCGCCTCATCACTGCCGTTCCCGAGGAAGATCGATGCCGAAGGCACCTCTTTCAAAACGCTGATTCGCGACTTTAACGCCCATTGCATCGGGTCCGGATAACGGTTGTAGGGGCTGTTCCAGGGATTCTCGTTCGCGTCCAGGAAAACGGACGCCTCCCCGTGAAACTCGTCGCGCGCCGACGAGTAGGGTTTCAGGTTCCAGACATTGGGCCGGACCAGTTCTCTCAATTCTCTCATAACGTATTCAATCTGACAGTTACCGCGTTACGATGCGCCTCCAGGCTCTCGTTCTGGGCCATGACCCGTATCGTATCGCCTAATGATTTTATTCCCTCCGACGTGATCTCCTGGAAGGTGATCTTCTTGATGAAGCTGTCCAGGTTCACGCCGCTATATGCTTTCGCGTAGCCGTTGGTCGGCAAAGTATGGTTCGTGCCCGAGGCATAGTCGCCCGCGCTCTCAGGCGTATAAGGTCCCATGAAAACGCTTCCGGCGTTCTCCACCCGCTCGGCGATCGCCGCGTAATCCGCCGTCTGGATGATCAGGTGCTCAGGCGCGTAAAGATTGGTGAACTCAATCACCTCCTCCTTGTCCTTCAGCACGATGATCCGGCTGTGCTCCAATGCCTTTTGGGTGATCTCCTTGCGTGGCAACACACCCATCTGCCGCTCGATAGCCTCGACGACCGGATCCACGATCCCTTCCGAGTCGGTCACCAAAAGGGCCTGACTGTCGACGCCATGCTCCGCTTGCGACAGGAAATCGGCGGCGATAAAATTGGGATTCGACGTGTCGTCGGCAATCACCTCCACCTCCGACGGACCGGCCGGCATATCGATCGCGACCTCCTTGAGGCTCACCAACTGCTTGGCGGCGGTCACGTACTGGTTGCCGGGACCAAAAATCTTATAGACCTTCGGGATCGATTCCGTTCCATAGGCCATCGCGGCGATCGCCTGGATACCGCCGGCCTTGAAGATCTTATGGACACCCGCCTCCTTGGCGGCGAAAAGGATGGCTGGATGCACCTTGCCTTCCCGGTTCGGCGGCGTACACAAGACGATCTCCCGGCAACCGGCGATCCGGGCCGGCACCGCCAGCATCAGGACCGTCGAGAAAAGGGGCGCCGTCCCGCCCGGGATATAAAGTCCGACCTTCTCGATCGCCACCGCCTTTTGCCAACAGACGACGCCCGGTGTGGTCGTCACCCGTTTGCCCTCAAATTTCTGTGCCGCGTGAAACGCCTCAATATTGGCCTTCGCTCGCCGGATCGCCTCTTTCAGGGCGTTGTCGACCAGGCTTTCCGCCTCCTCGATCTCCCGCTCAGCGACCATCAAGTCCTCCAGCGCCACGTGGTCAAACCGTTTCTCATAATCCTTGACCGCCTCGTCACCCCTGGTCCGGACAGAGTCCATCACCTCACGAACCGTACCGAACAGGGTACTCACGTCCATGGCCGGCCGCTTCAGCAACCCTTGCCATGAGTCTCTTCCCGGATATTTGATAATCTCCATCTTTTCTCGCTTTTAAACCTGTTATCGATAAATTAAAGGATCATCTTCTCGATCGGAAGCACCAGGATGCCCTCGGCGCCCAACGCCTTCAGCTTGCCGATGATCTCCCAGAAATGTTTCTCGGCGATGACCGACTGGATAGAGACCCACTCGCCATTGGCCAACGGCGTGACGGTCGGGCTCTTCATGCCCGGCAACACCTCGATGATCGCGTCGAGCTTCTCCTTCGGGGCATTCAGCAGGACATATTTCTTGCCTTCCGCCATCTGGATCGCCTCGAAACGGAACAGCAACTCATCAAGCACCGCCTGCTTCTCGGCGTCGAGATCGTTGTTGGCGATCAGCAATGCCTCGCTCGGCAATACCACCTCAACCTCCTTCAGCTGGTTGCTGACCAAGGTGCTGCCTGAGCTGACAATATCAAAGATGGCGTCGGCCAAACCGATGCCCGGGGCGATCTCCACCGATCCGGTGATCACGTGCGTCCTCGCCTTAACGCCCTTCTCTTTCAGATAGGCGTTCAGGATGCCCGGATAAGAGGTCGCGATCGTCTTCCCCTCAAACCATTCCACGCCCTGATAATCCTCCTCTTTCGGGATCGCCAGCGAGAGGCGGCACTTGCTGAAGCCCAACCGTTTCACCAAACGGGCGGCAGCGCCCTTCTCGATATACTCATTCTCGCCGACGATGCCGACGTCCGCCACGCCATCCGCCACCGACTGTGGGATATCGTCGTCCCGAAGGAAAAGGACCTCCACCGGGAAATCCTTGGCGGAAAGCAACAATACCCGCTTTCCCTTGTTCAACTTGATGCCTGCCTCCTCCAGCAGCATCATGGTCTCGTCATACAGACGGCCTTTCGATTGTACCGCGATTCTCAACATAATGTATCTGTTTTAATTTTTAATCCTCAAAACCCGACGACAGGACCGTGCCTTCTCTCCCGCTCCAGAAATAAAAAAGGGCTCACCTCATTCGGCAAGCCCTTCCTATTCCTTAATTACGGTCACATACCATACCAGCCCACCGAACTTATTGCCCGTTGTCATGATGATGGTGATGTAATACGCGCTTTGTCATCTGTCTTTTTCTTTATTTCACCGCAAAGTTATAATTAATCCTCAAGTTTCAAAAACAAAATCGGGAAATATGCGGCAAAAACACGTCAAATTCTCACTTCCCCGTCGGGGCCATAACGCCTCAACGCCTTCCGCAAGACGGCGCAAAACATCATCGCATGCCACAATAGTTGTCAAGCCCACTTCTACCGATACATTAATATATACTATTCCAACAACAGACTCTCTAAAAAGAGAAAACAGATACGCTGCCCAACCCAGTCCTGTACGGACAGTACTCCAGTACTCCTCGAAAAGGATTCCAGTACTTCCCGGAAAGTACTAGAGTACTGTCCGTACAGGACTGGAAACAGGTGCTTAATGATCTCTCTTCAAAACCAGATTTAATCAAGATTTAATAGCTATACAAAACCGATTCATCAAAATCAAAAATGGATACGTTCCCCTCAAAAAACTTAAGGCCAATACTTCCTACCGACGTAAATCTCGGCAATGTCGCCGTGATCGCTACGACTTGTTTTCCAAAAGTCCGCCCACAAAGTGTATTTTGGTCAGCAGATATAGCTTCCGCAATAAGAATTCCTTTCTTATTGTATGCTTTCTGCCACTTAATGTTCGGATTATTTCTCAGGAAATCCTCAACTACAGAACTCTGCTTCAGCAAAAACAGAAAAGCCGCATTTCCCAAATCAAGGACAAAATCGCCAAATAAGGTATAATGTTCTCCACCTATCTCAAAAGAGAGAGAACTCCTAACCGCAGGCATGTTCATGTAGGTATCATAATGTATATCTGCTGTCGTATAATTATGGGATTCAGTGTTGAATCGCTCCCGGCTCAAAACCTGAAAAACAGAATCCCTCATATCTAATTTCAGGATACGGCTATTATCCTCCATATGAAAAATATTCTGTATTGGTACCGCTAAATCGTAGTAAGATCCGTAATTTGACAAGACAAATATTTCCCCTTTATATTGAGTGTTATTGCCTAATCGCATAGTACCATTAGCCTTATGTGTAATATTATAGACCTTTCCTCCCAAGTTCATTTTTTCATTTCCTTTTATCTCGATAAAATCTAAGCCAAGATCCTTTTCATTCCCTATGGCAAAAAGAGAGTCCATCAGCATAACATGAATGCCTGACTCCAAAAGGAATTTCCCGTTTATTTTATTATTGATACTCGCCTCAAACAGATAATGGCCATTTTCCTTTTTCAGTTTGAACGTATCTATATCAAAAGGATTGACGGCCGATACGCCATAACAAAACAACAACATCGAAATAAATAAGATAACAGTTCTCATATCCGCATTTATATTAATTGATTAATAGATTCTTACTCCCAACACTCCTCAATGCCCAAACCGTGAGGTATCGACGGCCCTCTCCTCTTTCGCCTTATAGCCGCCGAAGCGGTAAACGAGGCGGATGGTGAGGCTTCGGTTATAGAAGGCGTTATTCATATCCAGGTCTTGCCCCTTGAAGCGGACACTTGTCACAGGAAAGCCTGTTTCGAGCAGGTCGTCGCAAAGGATCGAGAGGGTGGCACGGCCGGCGGCGAAACGCCATTGCGCCGCCAACGTCAGGTTGAAGATGGGGTCGATATCGAAAGTGCCCTGGATAGCGCCGGACTGATAGCGACCGTTCACCTCGAACGAGAGGTTTTTGCTGATCTTGAAGGTGTTGTCCCAACGGGCTACGCCGACCCATTTACGGCGGTCGAACGGGATGTCAAAATAGTCGTCGCAACGCTCGCGCAAACGGAAACCGGTCAGGTTGAGCCGGGTGTCGTACCACTCGCCCACCGACAGGGGCAAGGTGAGCGATAGGCCATATTGCCGCATATAGTCCCAGTTGCGCATTTTATAGATCAGCGCCAGCCGCTCGGTCGACTGATAGGGCGATTGGGTGAAATAATCGCCCTGGTGGTTGAAGAAAAGGGTTAGAAGATACTTGTTCCTCAAGATATAGGTGCACGACAGGGCATAGACGCTCGACGGCCGCAATCCCGGCGTGCCGTGCAGCTCGGAATAGCCATCCAGGTAATTGACAGTGGCCTGCATCGACCAATAATCGGGATAACGCTTGTCCGACGAGAGGCTCGCCTGGAAAAGATGGCCCGGCGCGATCAACCAGAGCCATGAGAGGCGCGGATAGATGGCCCATCGCGAGTAATCGCCCATCCGGTAATACTCGCCCGTCGCCGAGAGGGAGAGCGAGCTTCCGCCCCGCAGCCGCTTGTCGACCGAGAGATAGAGATCGGCCGTCCGCTCCCGCAGGTCCGAATGGAGATCGGTCGCCGCGATCTGTCCCGTCACCTCGCCATAGACCTGCGAGTCGCGACTCCGGGCATAGGCGTACGAGAGGCCATAACCCAGGTTCCAGCCGGCCGGTAAGCGATGTTTCTGGTCGGCGAAAAAGGTGTATCGCTCCACACGCTGCCCGCCCTCGAGGCCGAACGCCACGTCGCGACCATCGGTGTAGGCGACCGACATCCGCTGCCTGTTCGCCATATCATAACAGGTATAGTCGCCACCCAGGCTCAGTCCGAAGCCGGAGAGATAGCGCGCCGAGACGTTATGGAGCCGCGAGTCGTCGCGTTTCACCAGCCGGCTCGCCTGATAGTTGCCCGTCGTCAGGGCCTCCGACCGGTTGAGCGGCTCGAAGCGGCCATAATAGGCCAGCTCCAGCTGGTTCTTGTCGTCGGGACGATACTCGAGCGCCAGCCGGGCCTGATGCGCCCATCCTTTCGAGCGCATCTCCTCGTCGTCGCGGATCTCGTAAGTCTGACCATCCAGCGTATGGTGCGAGTCGAGGTCGATCTTCGAGAAGCTCTTGTCCATCGCCACCTTATAAAGCAGGTCGAGCGCCACCTTCGGGCTCTCGTAACGGAAATTGCCGCCCAGGCCGCCATCGTTGTAATACTGGTTGACATAATCGGCTGAGAGCTCGCCGGAAAAGGACTCGGCCAACGAGCGCCGCAGCACGACGTTGATCACGGCGCCCCGCACATGGTATTCCGGTGGCGCGCTATACATCACCTCCGCCCGCTCGACCCGTCCGACCGGCGTGGCCCGCAAGAGCGCCTCCAGCTGGGCGGCGTCCATCGAGGAGGGTTTCCCGTTCAGGATGACCCGCAACGAGGGCGCGCCATCCAGCCTGAGCCCATCCTTGCCCGACGAGACGCCCGGCAACCGTTCGATCGCCTCGTAAGCGTTGCTCACCACCTGGTCGCGAGTCAGGGCGGCCACGTCGTAGCTCAACCGTCCCGCCTCCGCCTTCACCAAGGGCCGGTCGCCGACGACCGACACCTCATCGAGCCCGATCGCCGCCTCGCGCAACCGGATATCGCCCACCAACAGCGAATCGGCATCGACCGTCCGGCCCTCGTAGGCCAGACGCCCCAACACCAGGCGACAGGGCACAACCGTGTCGGTGAAGGCGAACAGGCCCGCGCTGTCCGTCACGACGGCATCGACAAACGAGAAGAGCGAATCCCGCCGCTGGAGCACGACCGACACCGCCTCGAGCGGCTCGCCTTGCCCGTTGACCACCCGCCCACGAATGCCCTGGGCCACCGACGGGCCGACGCCTGCCAGCGCCAGGCCCAAAATCATCCAAATCCGTATCATAGCTTTCCTGTTCCTGAAATTCGTCATGACGCGAAAGTAAGGGCGATCCGCCTACGGGATGGTTATCGCTTCGTGAGCGAGTGTTATTTAGTGTTACCCCATTTCGGCCGCTCGCCAAAAGCGATTACATTTGCCCGCATGAAACTACGGATGCGCTTCATCATCGGCTTCGTCTCCCTCTCCATCGCGGGGATCTTCCTGTTTCAGGGCTATTGGCTCTGGAACAACTACCACATCGAGAGCCGGCAAACCCAGGAACGGGCCAGCCTGCTGCTCGAGCAGGCGATCGCCGAGGCACTGGCCATCACGATCGAGGAGATGAACCGCGACTCGTCGCTCAACGCCCCGCACGGTGCCTTCGAGATCGGTTTCGCCGCCGACAGCCTCACCCGCCAGAAGAGTCGGCCGGGCAAGCGGATCGTGCGCTATTACCGCACCACGATCCTGAACCCGACAGAGACGACCGACAGCGTGCCGCTTATCCTGACGAAAGATTATTATAAGGAGAGCTACGCGGCGATCCGCCTGGCGGGCACGGCGGGCATCTACGAGTCGATCACGCAGTTCAACCCGATCCGGGTCACCACGATCGACAGCCTTTGGGGGCTTCACCTGAGGCATGAGGGCATCCACAACGCCCACTTTGTCGACGAGCTGTTCGGCCGCGACACGGTGATCGACACCTCACGGCCAAAAACGCTCGAGCCGACGCGGCTGCTCCAGACCCGCCGCGTCAGCACCTCGATGAGCGAGGATTATGGCCTGCGGGGCTACATCGTCGACGCCTCGGGAATCATCTACCGGCGGATGTTCCTGGCCGGCGGGGCAACCCTTCTGCTGGCGCTCATCGCGACCGCCTGCTACGCCTACCTGATCCGCACGATCCTCCGGCAAAAGAGTATCGCCCAGATCAAGAACGACTTCGTGAACAACATGACACACGAGCTGAAGACGCCGATCACCGTCACCTACTCGGCCATCGATACGCTCCAGACCTACAACCTGATCGACGACAAGACGAAACGGGACGAGTACCTCACGCTCTGCAAGCAGGAGCTCAAGCACCTGACCCGCCTGGTGGAGAAGATACTGAGCATGGCGGTCGATGAGCGAAAGACGCTCCGTCTTCACAAGGAGGCGTTCCAGCCAGGGCCGCTGATCGACCAGCTCACCCGGCAGATCGCCCTCAAGACGGGCAAGCAGGTCCATTTCCGGATCATCGACGAGCTGGACGGGCGCCCCATCGTCGCCGACAAGCTGCATCTCGGCCAGGCGATCGAGAACCTGATCGACAACGCCGTGAAATATGCCGGACCCGAGCCGCACGTCACCATCCGCCTGAAAGCGGACAAGCTGTTCACCCACATTGAGGTCGAGGACGACGGCATCGGCATCGCGCCCGCCCATCAGCGGCGCGTCTTCGAGAGATTCTATCGCGTCACCGACGGCGACCGCCACGACGTCAAAGGCTTCGGGCTTGGCCTGAGCTACGTCAAGGAAATCGCCGAGCGGCATGGCGGCACGATACGGCTCCGCAGCCAGGAGGGCCACGGCAGCCTGTTTACCCTCTTAATACCCAATCCGCATGATACGATTACTGCTCGCCGAGGATGAGATCGCCCTGGCAAAAATCATCAAGGATGCCCTGGAATGCCAGGGCGAGTTCATGGTCACGACGGCCTATGACGGCCCGGCGGCGCTCAACGCCTTCCGGCAGGCCAAACCCGACATCCTCGTGCTCGACGTGATGATGCCCCGGATGGATGGTTTCACCCTGGCCCGCACGATCCGGCAGATGGATCCGCAGGTCCCGATCCTGTTCCTGACCGCCCGCTCGTCGACCGACGACCTGGTGACCGGCTTCAAGCTGGGCGGCAACGACTACCTGAAGAAGCCCTTCGACATGACCGAGCTGGTCGTTCGCGTGCAGGCGCTGTTGCGCCGCCCCGTCACCGTCCCGGCCGACGAGCGTCCGGACCTTTATACGATCGGTCGTTACACCTTCCGGATCTCCCAACAGACCCTTCAGATCGGCGACCAGGTCGAAAGCCTCTCCTATCGCGAGACCGAGATCCTCCGAATGCTCGTGGAGCACGCCAACGACGTGTTGCGCCGGCAGCCGGTTCTGATTGCCCTTTGGGGCGACGACAGTTTCTTCAACGCCCGCAGCATGGACGTTTTCATCACCAAGCTGCGCAAGAAGCTCAAGGCCGATCCCGACGTGCGGATCGTGAATATCCGGGGCATCGGCTATAAGTTGATTTGCTAAATCGAGTAGGAGGAAAACGAAGTAGTTTTCTTCCTACTTTCGTTTTCCGACCT
>CHCFR05602__coassemble_236_pt1 | contig 41226 bp, 31 predicted proteins | sample CHCFR05602__metabat2_low_PE_046 | metagenome-assembled genome bin CHCFR05602 | reverse complement strand
AAAACAAAAGAGGCCATCTCAACTCTATTTTGAGACAGCCTCTTTTCTATGTGTTTTGATAGAGTTCTTATTTGATTAACTTGAAGTCGAGTTGTTTCTTTTCCATATTGACTTGTGCGACTTGAATCGTGATAGGATCTCCAAGTCGGTATTGCCTTTTTTGTCGTTTGCCGATCAGGCAATAGTTTTTCTCGTCGAACTCATAATAGTCATCATCTAAGTCTCGTATTGGAACCATGCCTTCGCATTTGTTCTCATTAAGCTCTACATAAAGTCCCCATTCCGTGACGCCAGATATGACACCATCAAAGGTCATGCCCAACTTGTCGCTCATGAATTCAACTTGTTTGTATTTGATGGAAGCTCGCTCGGCATTGGCGGCGACCTGTTCCATGCTTGAGCAATGATCGCAATAATCCTCGTATTTATTCTTCAATACGCTTCTTCCGTCGTTTAAGTAACGTTCTAGCAAGCGGTGAACCATCATATCCGGATAACGGCGGATAGGCGATGTGAAGTGCGTATAATAAGCGAAGGCCAAACCATAGTGGCCGATGTTCTCGGTCGAGTAACGAGCCTTTTGCATGGCACGGATCGCGACAGTCTCGATCAGGTTTTCCTCAGGTTTTCCTTGTACGGAATCCAGGAGCGAGTTAATGCCTTTCGAAATGTCACTTTTGGTTCCTTGCGTTTTCAGTTTATATCCAAAGCGACGGATGAATGTTGCGAAATTCTCCATCTTCTCTGGATCGGGCAGGTCATGGATACGGTAGACGAACGCCTTTGCTTTCTTTCCTTTTCCTGGCTTGCCGATGAATTCCGCGACTGTACGATTGGCGAGCAACATAAATTCCTCTATCAATTTATTCGCTTCTTTCGATTCCTTAAAATAGACCTTAAGAGGCTTGCCATTCTCGTCGATCTCGAACTTCACTTCATAGCGGTCAAAATTGATCGCTCCATTCTTGAAGCGTTTTTCCCTTAATTTCTGGGCCAGATCATTCAAGGCTAGGATCTCCTCCTTGAAATCTCCTTGCTTGGTCTCAATAACCGTCTGGGCCTCTTCATAGGTGAAACGGCGGTCGCTTTTGATAATGGTCCTGCAGATGTGAGAGCTTTTTACTTCCGCATTGGCGTCGATCTCAAAGACGACAGAGAAGCAGAGTTTCTCCTCATCCGGGCGGAGTGAGCAAATCTGATTACATAACCGCTCCGGCAGCATTGGGATTGTGCGATCGACCAGATAGATGGAGGTAGCCCGATTATAGGCCTCCTTGTCGATGACACTTTCAGGCTTGACGTAATGGGTCACGTCGGCGATGTGAACACCAACTTCCCAATTGCCGTTATCCAACAAACGAGCGGACAGAGCATCGTCGAAGTCTTTGGCGTCTTTGGGGTCGATCGTGAATGTCGTGACATTGCGGAAATCCTCCCTGAGAGCGATCTCTTCCGGACTGATGGTTTCCGGGATTCGTTTGGCGGCTCTTTCTACGTTTTCCGGATATTTGTATGGCAAACCGAACTCCGCCAGGATGGCGTGCATCTCAGTGTTGTTCTCGCCAGCTTTACCTAATATATCGATGACTTCACCTAATGGATTCTTGGCGCCTTCAGGCCATTCAATGATCTTGACGATCGCCTTATCGCCGTTCTTCCCATCTTTCAGCTTCTCCTTAGGGATAAAGATGTCGTTTGCCAAAGTCTTGTCTTCCGTGATCAGGAAGGCGAAACCTTTAGTGACTTGCAGCTTGCCAACGAAAGTTCTCTCTTTTGACTCGAGGATTTCGATGACCTCGCCTTCCGGTTCGCTGCCTTTCCGGCGGGCGAACAACTGGACTTTAACCTTGTCGCCATCCATAGCATGTCCGGAGTTTCTTTCGGCGATGAAAATAGAGGTTCCGCCATCTTCGGGCGTGAAGGAGTTCTTGCCGTTGCTGCGGCGGTTGAAGGTTCCGATCGCGATCGTGCCTAACGCGTTCAATCGATAACGTCCCCGGTCGGTCTCGGCGATAATACCTTCTGTTGCCAGCTCTTGAAGGATCTCTACGACCATCGCTTTCATGGGATGGGTATTGGCTCCAATCGTGGCGCTAATCTGTTTATAATTGAAGATCCCGTTTGGGGTTGTCTCAAAGACGGTGAGAACCGCCTTGATCATATCCTTTTTCCGCATCCGTTTGCCTTTGGACTCTTTTTTGCCCTTTCCGGCTTTTTTCTTATGCGGCTCTTTTTTGCTTGAATTCTTTTTTGACATAGTCTAGATATATTTAGTGGGAGATAAAAGAGGTTTCTTCTCTTCAGATAACATCTTTGTCTCCCGTTATGTTTATTGTTTGTCGGGATTCTTGAAATAGTTGGGGCGAACGCCCGTTGTGCCCGGAACGCAATAGAAAAGGCTGCCACTTAAGGGATATTTCTCGAGTTGCTCAGGCGAGAGTCCGGCACGGGCTGTCGTGATGTAGAGCGTGTCGAGTTTCTCGCCACCGAACGCGCACGAGGCGACGTTGGGTGCTGGCACCTCGATCTTTTTCAGCAGTTCTCCCGTATAGGGATTATAGCAATAAACGCCATAGCCGCCCCATTGCGCCACCCAAAGATTATCGTCCTTGTCGATCGTCATGCCATCGGGCGCTCCGGTCCCTTCGGGGAGCTTGACCGCGATGCCGTCGAACAGGATCTCTCCTGTCGTATCGTTATAGCGAAAGCGGGCGATCTTTCCTGTGGGGGTATCGTTATAATACATGTATTTCTTGTTGGCGGACCAGACGATTCCATTTGAGATCGTGACATTTTTTATCTTGGGTACAAGTTTCCCTTGTTCCAGGCAGTAAAGGGTAGCGCTTTCCTTTTGCCCTTTGAGGCCCATCGTGCCGATCCATAATCTTCCGGAGGGATCGCATTTGCCATCATTGCAGCGATAGTTGCCCGCTTCGTCGGGGATGTCGATGATCGTTGTATGCGTGCTGTCGTTCAGGTTCAGACGGATGATCCGGTCTTGGAGGGCAACGATCATGGTCGTGTTATTCTCGGGGACAACCGTCGTGATCATCTTGTCGAATCGCCAGGTGTTCGGGGCCTTGCCATTGGTGTGGTACTCATAAAGCGTCTTACCCTCTATATCGACCCAGAAGAGCGTTTGCCGTCCGGGATGCCAGATTGCGCCCTCGCCAGTTGTCGCCTCTGCCTTGAGGGCCAGGTTCGCGGTCATCTTTTCTGTTGGAGTCTCGCATGAGAGAAGTCCCACGACGAGTGCCAGGATGGATAAAATAATTCTTTTCCCTTTCATGATATCGTAAAATAGAATCAAGTACGCTTTAAAAGAAAAATCCCAGGTTCAGGTTGAACTGGACATTCTTGTTCCGGTTCGAGAGCCCGAGGCTGGCGCTCAATGGGCCAGCGATGCTGTTGTAGGCATATCCCAGGCTTCCTCCCCATACGCTTTCCCCCTTGAGCAACTCGAACAGGTTGTCGTGATGGAGAGCGTAATTCGCGATCAAAGATATATAATGATTTTGACTTATTCGCTGTCGGCAGGTCAATTGTGCGATTATTAATGAATTATTGAATATTTCAACGTGGCTGATTCCAGCGAATGGCAATTGTTGCTGGAAATATTTCCCGAACTGTTCGCCACCGGCCATATTCAGGTAAGGAAAGCCATGGTCGTTACCGATCAGGACACGTCCGTTGACGGCGGGGATGAAGCTGAAATGGGAGGTGACGGGCAAGACCGCCTTGAAGTTCAGCCCTAGTGCCGAGGTCAATGTATGTCCCTCGTTCGTGACGAAGTTGTCGGTATAGATCGTATAGTCCGCCTTGAGCGAGATGCCCTTACTGGGGAAATAGTTTCGGTCCAGTGTCTCCAGGTGGGCCGATAGGAAATAGTTGATGTAACCTTTCGAGCGGATATCGAATGTCTGGAGATGATCGGTCGTATATAGGGGCGTATTGAAGTCGAAGTATTCATATCGTACTCCGAGGTTGAGCTTGAAGCTAAGCCAGTTGACATCCGTGTAACCGACCTCGAGCAGGTGGTGCCTGAAGGTGGTGTTCATGTTTTTCTTCCCGTGGTAGTTGATATCGGTATTGTTATAGTCGAACATATAGGAGAAATTGATGTTGCGCAACGGGCTTCGCTCGATGGCATAGTCCAGCCGGCCATAAGCCCGTTTGCCGATACGGCCTGTCAGGGCGATCTTGGAGTGATAGCGAGCCTTATGGTCGTAGGTGACGTTAAGCAGGGCGGCGACAATATCCTCGCTGTCGAAACGGACTCCTACGTTGATGGCGCTGTTGGTCTTGTCTTGCATATTGAAGATCAAGTCCCGGTTCTTGTCGCCGATCAGCTTGTAGTTGATGTTACGGTAGGCGTTGGTGCCAACCAGGATGGAGACGGCATCCTGGAGCTGTTGTACGGTCAGGTCGTTGTTCTCTTTCAGGCCACTGATTTTTAATAGCCAGGGCTGGTCTTTAGGGTCGGCGCCCTCGAAATGGATGTGCCGGATATGGAACGTGTCGGTCGCGAAGGTGGGCGAGGGCCGCCGGGCGGGGACCGCGTTGCCGGTGATGCCAATCCGGGTTTTCAGGGCGATGATCTCGTCCCATTGCTGTCGGGCCGCCTGTTCGCCTCGTTGGATGAGCGTGTCGAGCGCGACCCGCGAGAAGCTGGCCGAGTTGTAGGGATCCAGTCTGGGGCGGATCAGGAGGTCGGTTTGCCGTTTGTTCTCCTCGTATTTCTTGTTGCCATAGAGGGCGACGATTTGGCCGACCACGTCGCTGGCGCTTTTGATGTTGTCTTGTTCTTTCAGGTCGCTGGTACCCAGGTCGACGCCGATGATGATGTCTGCTTTCCCTATGTTCTTGGCGATATCGGCGGGATAGTTATTGTTCAGGCCGCCATCCACGAGGATCATGCTGTCTTGTTTCACGGGCGAGAAGACGGCGGGAATGGCCATGCTGGCCCGGAGCGCCAAGGGAAGGCTGCCGCCGCGGAAGACATGCTCCTCGCCCCGGACGATATCGACGGCGACACAGGCGAAGGGGATGGGCAGCTGGTCGAAATCAAGCGAATCGTGGTAGCCGATGGTCAGCCCCGAGAACAGGTTCTGCAGGTTCTGTCCCTGGATCATGCCGCTGATGGTCCGCTCTTCCTTGCTTTTCCCGAAGGGGAGCGAGATGATATAACGCTCGGAGTTCTCTTTCTCGGGGAAGGAGAGGTTGCTGCGTTTCACCCGGTCGCTCAGGAGCAGGTTCCAGTCTTGCAGCTTGACCAGCGAGTCGATCTCGTTGGCCGAGTAGCCTACGGCATAAAGTCCGCCGACGATGGCTCCCATGCTGGTCCCGGCGATATAGTCGATTGGGATGCCGGCCTCCTCGAGTACCTTCAGCACGCCGATGTGCGCCGCGCCTTTCGCTCCGCCGCCGCCCAGCACAAGGCCGACCCGTTTCCGTTCAGCGGCGCAAGGGGGCAGCATGAAAAGGATAATCAGTAAGAAGTAAAGAGCTTTTCTCATTTTGGAATGCCGTTGTTTCTCTTCGCGAAGGTAGTGGCTTTTCATTGAATCGCAAAATGGGGTTTCTCCTCTTTTTCCGGGGAAAAGGCGTTCGCGATGGTCGCTTTTGGCGGGAAAAGTTTATCTTCGCGTAAAGAGGTCGAATTAAAGAACATGCGCTTATGAGTTCAAGGTTGTATCCCATCGGTATCCAGAATTTCGAGAAGATCCGCAAGGAGGGTTATCTTTATATTGACAAGACCGCCCTGATCCACCAAATGGTGACAACGGGAAGTTATTATTTCCTGAGCCGCCCCCGTCGTTTTGGCAAGAGCTTGCTGGTTTCTACGATAGAGGCCTATTTCCAGGGGAAAAAGGATCTGTTCGAGGGGTTGGCGATGGCCGCCCTGGAGAAGGAATGGCTGGAACATCCGATCTTCCACTTGGACCTGAATATCTCCAAATACGCTTCCGCGACCGATCTGGTGGATATATTGGATCGGAACGTCGCCGCTTGGGAGGAGCTTTATGGCAATGATCCGGCGGAACGGAGCCTGCCGCTCCGGTTCGCGGGTGTTATCCTGCGGGCTTATAAGCGGACGGGCCGCCGGGTGGTTATCCTGGTCGACGAGTACGACAAGCCACTCCTGCAGACCCTTCACGACGAGGCGCTTCAGGAAGAGATGCGCTCGACCCTGAAACCCTTCTATGGGGTACTGAAGACGATGGACGGCTGCATCCGTTTCGCCCTGCTGACGGGCGTGACGAAGTTCGGGAAGGTGAGCGTCTTCAGCGATCTCAACAACCTGGAGGACATTTCGATGATCAACGCCTACGCCGATATCTGTGGCGTGACGGACGTGGAGATCCGCGGTGAGCTGAAAGAGGATGTCCAGGCGTTGGCCGACGCTTTGGGCCTGGAATATGAGGCGGCGTTGGCGCGATTGAAGGAGAATTACGACGGTTATCACTTCACGCCGAAAGCTCCGGGCGTTTATAATCCGTTCAGCCTGCTAAATACCTTCAAGAACAGGCAATTCGGCGACTATTGGTTCGAGACGGGCACGCCGACTTACCTGGTGGAGCTGCTGAAGCGGACGAAATACGATCTTTACGATATGGCGCATACGGAGACGAGCGCGGATGTCCTGAACAGCATCGACGCGACCTCTTACAATCCCATTCCGGTGATCTACCAGAGCGGTTACCTGACGATCAAGGCTTACGATTCGGAATTTGGGCTCTATACGTTGGGTTTCCCGAACCGGGAGGTAGAGCTGGGATTCGTCAAATACCTGTTGCCTTTTTATGCCAATGTCAATGCCGCCAAGAGCGCTTTTGAGATCAGTCGTTTTGTCCAATCGGTGGAGCGTGGCGACGTGGACAATTTCCTCGAGCGTCTCCAGTCGTTCTTCGCGGATACGCCCTATGAGCTGGCCCGCGACCTGGAGCTGCATTACCAGAATGTGCTGTTCATTGTCTTCCGCCTGGTGGGGCTTTATACGCAAGTGGAATATCACACGAACCGGGGCCGGATCGACCTGGTCCTGAAGACGGATCGCTACGTCTATGTTATGGAGTTCAAGTTGGACGGCACGGCGGAGGAGGCCTTGCGGCAAATTGATGACAAGGGCTACGCCGAACCGTTCGCGCACGACGGTCGGGAAATCATCAAGGTCGGGGTCAATTTTTCCTCCTCTGTCAAGAATATCGAGCGGTGGGTGGTGGCCAAATAAACCAGAATGATGGAAATCGGACGAATTTTGCATAATTGTGATGTCTGGAGAGGTTGATTTACATTTTATTTTCCTAAATTCGTGACCATGCGGTAGGTCTTAATGCCCAGGAAACAGGAACGGTGCCAGCATGCCACCTTTGGCGAGGGCGCGAAGGGGCATTTGGCCGACAAAATGGGGCCTTGCGTCTCGCGAGAAGGCGTTTGGTCGACAAAATGGGACTCTGCGAAATCGCGAGAGGGCATTTGGTCGGCAAAATGGGGCCCCGCGTCTCGCGGGAAGGCGTTTGGCCGACAAAATGGGGCTCCGCGGTCTCGCGAAAGGACGTTTGGCCGACAAAATGGGGCCTCGCGGCTCGCGAGAGGGCGTTTGGCCGACAAAATGGGGCTCCGCGTCTTCGCGAAGGGGCATTTGGCCGACAAAATGGTTCCCCGCGTCTCGCGAAGGGGCATTTGGCCGGCAAAATGGGGCTCCGCGGGCTCGCGAAGGGGCGTTTGGTCGGCAAAATGGGGAATCGCGAAGGAATGAACTTTTAATTTCTTAAATAAATATACATTATGAGAACTGTTGTTTTATTATCGTTTATCGCCCTTGGCAAACTAAACGCCTCTGAGTACCTGAACCTGATGACGCGCCTGCGGACGCTGATCGAGACAGCCACGCCAACAGCCTTGGGCTTGACCGATGAGGAGTTTGAGGAGTTCAAGGCGCTGGTCGCCAAACTTCAGAACCGGGTGAATTATACCTCGGCCAGCGCGCTGACGGCCCAGCTCGACGGGATCGACAAGCAGCGCGACAGCCTGCTGACCTTCCTTTTCTCGATCGTCCAGAATGGCGTCAACCTGCCGCTCGAGGCGCAACGTGCGGCGGCGGAGGCACTCGCGCTGATTATCCGGCCTTACGCGAACATTCAGCGGTTGCCGGGCCAGCAGGAGACGGTGCAGGTGAATGGCCTCCTGGTCGACCTGGCTGCCGAGGCCGCCGCGGCGCATGTGGCGACGCTCAACCTGACGGCGGTCGTCGAGGCGCTGAAGGAGCAAAACGACCAATACGCCGCGCTTACGCAACAACGCACGCTGGAGAGTGACGCGAAGGCGACGGAGAACATCGCCGAGCTGCGGGCCCGGATGGACCCGATGTATGTGGCGGTGACGACGATCGCGCACGCCGAGAGCGTCGCCAACCCGACGGAGACGACGGCGGAGTTCATCCGCGCGCTGAACGCGACCGTCGCCGAGGTCGACCATCTCTACAACTTGCGTGTCGGCCATGTGAAGAAGCAGGATCAGGACACGGTCGTGCCCGGCACCGATTCCGAGCAACCCGGCGGCGAGGAGCCGACCGATCCGGGTGATGGCGGCGACGATAGCGGTACGCCCGGCGAGATTTAGGGCCCTCGCGGCTGGTTTGTCGGAGATATTTTTTAGGGGGCGGAATACGCCCCTACATACCATATAAAAATGACTTATTATGAAGAATCTATTCAAATTCGTTGTCGCTACAATTTTGTTGTCGGCTTGTGGTAACCATCAAGCGGAGCAATCCGGTTCCGAAGAGTTTCACGTTATTAATATGGAGAGTTGCTTGGAGAACGAGCGAGAGATGAAATTGTCCGAGATCGCCGAGTCGATCGAGTACCTCGAGTTGAAAACACCGAAGGAAGTTGTTATCTCCTATATCCGTAATATCTTGCCTGTAGGCGACAATTGGTTGATCTCTACCGTTAAAGGACTTTATAAGTTTACCCGTACGGGCGAGTTTATCAAGCAGATTGGCCGGAAGGGTCAGGGACCTGATGAGTATGTCAACATATTGGGGGTCGATGTTGATTATGAGCGTAAGGAGATTGTTCTCGCGGATTCACAGAGCCTTCTGTTTTATGATCTTGACGGCAATTTCTTGCGCAAGACATCGCTCAATGGCTTTCTTTTTAATATCGCCTTGTCGGATTCTGCTTTATGGACGTGCAACTTGGGATTGTCTGAGGAACGTTTTATGGCCACTGCCCTCAACCGTGAGGGCGACACGCTCGCTACACTTCCCAATCCGGCCTATAAGCAAACTCGTAATACGGATGGTTTTTATTTGGCCGACCTGTATGATTTCAGGGAAACCTCCCGCTTTGATGGTACGCTTTATTTCCAGACCAGAACCTCGGCGGATACGGTCTATCGGGTCTTTGGCGGACATTGCTCGCCTTACCTTTATTTTGATATGGGGAAATACCGGATCCCGATGACCTATGAGAGTTGGTATTCCCATAAGGATTTCGATCGTGAGGGCTCGAAATATTGGCGGGTTTCCCGCATGGATGAGGACGATCGCTATTATTACTTGACCACGATGCGGCAAAAAAAGACGAATGAGCGTCGCGGGCATCCGGACGACGTAAAGTATGTCGTTTATGACAAGTCGGCCGGAAAGGGATTCGTGACGACCGGTGAGCCTAACGGACAGATCACGGACGATTTCTTGGGTGGTCCCGCCTTTTGGCCTCGTTGGACAACGGATGAGTATTATATCGACGCTGTGGAATGGTTTGATCTCTCGCAAGAAATTGAGGCTGGCGCTTATCAGTTGGATCCTGTTTTCAAGAGCCAATATGAGCGTTGGGGCGAGGACACGAACCAGCTGTTGATCTTGTGCAAGAAGCGGTGAGTCTTATTGTTAAAACAAATCATAGTATGAAAACACACCTTATTTTCTTATTTATTGGGATGATCTCCATGTTGGGCTGTTCCGAACGACCGGTAAATCATTCGGATCTGTTTTGGGCGGACAAGCCCGTGATCGCGGAGAGGCGGGTGGTCGACGAAATGGGGAATCGCGAAGGAATGAACTTTTAATTCTTAAATAAATAGATATTATGAGAACTGTTGTTTTATTATCGTTTATCGCCCTTGGCAAATTAAACGCCTCTGAGTACCTGAACCTGATGACGCGCCTGCGGACGCTGATCGAGACAGCCACGCCAACAGCCTTGGGCTTGACCGATGAGGAGTTTGAGGAGTTCAAGGCGCTGGTCGCCAAACTTCAGAACCGGGTGAATTATACCTCGGCCAGCGCGCTGACGGCCCAGCTCGACGGGATCGACAAGCAGCGCGACAGCCTGCTGACCTTCCTTTTCTCGATCGTCCAGAATGGCGTCAACCTGCCGCTCGAGGCGCAACGTGCGGCGGCGGAGGCACTCGCGCTGATTATCCGGCCTTACGCGAACATTCAGCGGTTGCCGGGCCAGCAGGAGACGGTGCAGGTGAATGGCCTCCTGGTCGACCTGGCTGCCGAGGCCGCCGCGGCGCATGTGGCGACGCTCAACCTGACGGCGGTCGTCGAGGCGCTGAAGGAGCAAAACGACCAATACGCCGCGCTTACGCAACAACGCACGCTGGAGAGTGACGCGAAGGCGACGGAGAACATCGCCGAGCTGCGGGCCCGGATGGACCCGATGTATGTGGCGGTGACGACGATCGCGCACGTCGAGAGCGTCGCCAACCCGACGGAGACGACGGCGGAGTTCATCCGCGCGTTGAACGCGACCGTCGCCGAGGTCGACCATCTCTACAACCTGCGTGTCGGCCACGTGAAGAAGGAGGATCAGGACCCGGTCGTGCCCGGCACCGATCCCGAGCAACCCGGCGGCGAGGAACCGACCGACCCGGGCGACGACGGCAACGAGGGCGGCTCGCCGAGCGAGATTTGATCCTCTTCGCGGCAAAAGCACACGGATAACACGGATGCATACAGACTAAATCATTCATTGTTAAAACAAATCCTGGTATGAGAACGCGCCTTATTTTCTTATTTATTGGGATGATCTCCATGTTGGGCTGTTCCGAACGGCCGTTAAATCATTCGGACCTGTTTTGGGCGGACAAGCCCGTGATCGCGGAGAGGCGGGTGGTCGATGGCGATACGGTCATCGTCTGCGATGTGGGCAAGATCATGGATAAGGTGGTGCTTCCTTTCGAGGTGATCGCCACGGACTACCAAATGATACCGTTGGAAAATACGGTGGAGGCTTTCCTGGGGCGCTCGATGACTCCCACGCTTGTCACGGACAATTATCTGGGTTTCTATTGTTTTAACTTTATGCCGTTTAAGCTTTTCAAGCGGACGGGCGAGTTTGTTTGCGACGCCGGTCGTATTGGCCAGGGTCCCGGGGAATACTTTTCCCTGGTCGACGCGCAGATCGACGAGGCGAACCAGCGGATTTACCTTCTGCCGCTCCTGATAAGTAAGATCTACGTGTACGATTTCCAAGGCAATTTTCTCTCGGATATCCCTTTGGCGTATAGCCCGAGCGGATGGCGGTTCAGGATTTATCCGGATCGGGAAGAGGTCATTGTCGCGACCCCGGTGTATGAGCGCACGCCCAGCCTTGTCTGGACGCAGGATTTCCAGGGGAATGTCTTGAAAGAGATCCGGGCGGACGATTTCCCGCCTTGCCGGACACTGAGCTCGAACACCGTGATCAATAATTACCATCAAGGCCTTTTCGACCTTTTTATCTTCTCTCCATTAGAGAGCTCGACCGCCTATTTATATCATTATGATAATAAGGCGAACCGGATGGTCCCCCAATTCCGTATGGAGAACTACGGCAAATCCATATTTATTTATGAATTGCCCAGTTGCTATATCGTGGAGTCCGTGCACTCTACGGGGCCGAGCAACTTAATGGACCTGGAGGGCGAGAAGATCATTGTCGACAAGAAGACGTTGAAAGGCTGTTATATCACGGGGGTACGCATGCCATTCGGGGTTGTCTTTGGGCAATATAATTTGTTTACGCAAATGTCGAATGGCTATTTCGCCGTGAATGAGTTTAGCGGCCATATCCTGGATTTGATGGAGCTGAGCGATATGCGCGATCTCTCGCCCTCCGAGAAAGCGGAATTGGATAAGGTCATGAAGATCATCAACTCGACGGACGATGAGATCTCAATCATCTTTACCGGCCGGTTGAGGAATTGACCGGCTTGGTAACGGCCGTTTTAGAATGGAAAAGTATATCTTCGCGATAAGAAATGCTTTTTTTAAGACAATCGGCCGTGAACCCAAGATTAAATACCACCCATATCCGGAGACTGACCCGTTTTCTTCTGGTCTTTCCGTTGTTTCTCCTCGCCTGTAGCCGGGCGGGCGAGCACGAGGCGCTATTCCGTCAGGTGGAGAGCGTTGTGAGCGACCATCCGGATAGCGCGATGGTGTTGCTCCAGCGCATAGAGGAACCCGAACGGCTGGACTCGGCGGATTGGGCTCGCTGGGCATTGCTGACGACACAGGCCCGCGACAAGGCTTACATCCGTCATACGACCGACTCGGTCATCAACCGGGTAGCCGATTATTACCAACGCTTTGGCGATAATCACCAAAAGGCCTTGGCCTATTATTACGTGGGGCGTGTCAATAGTGACCTGGGGCAATTGAAGCGGGCCACAGACGCGTATCTCCGGGCTTCTGATTATTCGGCCAAGACGGATGATCACGATTTGACTTCCCGGATACTGACGCAGATGGGTTTACGTTTTGCTTATCAGGGCATGGTACATGAGGCGGAGAGGGCTTTCCGGAAAGTGTTCGAGATAGCGACGCAAACGAACGACAGCACCCAAATGGCTTATGGAACCGCCTACTTGGCCCGAGTCAGTGGCTTGCGGGCGGACTGGGCTCAAGCGGAAAACTATTATCTGGAATCGATCGCTATCGCCGAGAAGATAGGCCATAGTGATGTGCTCAAATTGGGAATTCAGGAGTTGGCTTCTGTTTATAAACGTCAAAACAGGTTAGATAAGGCTTTGGCATTGGCTAAACGATTGCCGGAATACCGATGGGAAGCCCCAGCAAGGAGTAACCGGAGTGGCTATTTGGTCATTGGGGATATTTATCGGAAGATGGGGCAGGTGGACAGCGCTTATCTTTACATCAGCCACGCAATCGGTTCTGACAATATCTATACCCGTAGTTCATCTTATCAAGCGCTCTATTTTATGTATCGGGATATGGGACGCCATGAGGAGGCGATAAAATATAATGACCTCTATCAGTCTTGTCAGGATTCCATCGAGAAGATGGGCAACGCTTCGGATCTTTATCAGGTGAAGGAGGCGCACGAGGTTGTTAATCGTCAGGTGGTAGATACGCGGCGTTGGCTTTCGGCTGGCGCGGTTGTATTGGCTTTGTTGGCCGCTTTGGGTTATTTCTATTATCGCTACCGGATCGGCCGGAAGCGGTTGGAGCGGCAAGCCCGGGATTATGAGGAGCGTTTGGCTCATCAGGACAGCGAGGCCTCTCGAAGCGCGTTTGTCAATTCCCCGTTATATAGCCGTTTCCACGACAAGCATGAGATCTGGACCCCGACCGCTGAGGATTGGGAGGCCTTGTCGCAAGGCGTTGATTCCGTCTTCGCCGGATTCGGCGCCGCCCTTGATGAGTCGTTGCCACACCTGTCTTTGGTGGAGCGCCGCCTCTGTTATCTGGTCAAGATCGGCGTTAAACCGGGCGTGATCGCCCGTTTGCTCTGTTGCAGCGACAGCGCCGTGTCGATGTACCGGAAGCGCCTTTATGAGAAAGCCACGGGCCAAAGCGGTTCCGCGAAGGATTTTGATCGTTATATCTCGGAGTTGTAGTCGAGCTACCCCAATTTGGCGAATTTTATCTTTTTCCCCCTGTTTCTTGTTGAGTTTTGTGCAATTGTGGAGTTTTGTGAAAACAATTTATACCCTATTCCCTTAATTTCGTGACCATATCGTAAATCTAATTCATAATTGTGAAGTTCAATTTTAAGTCCGATGTATTATGAAAAAGTTATTTTTTAGCCTGATCACTTTATTCTTGCTCGCCGCTTGTGGCACACGGGAGAAGGAGATTTCCGGTCCCGTTTTATTTGACGCCACCCGCGACTATCCGGAGAAACAGCTCTTGCTGGATGAGGTGGCCGACATCACTTACGTTCCGCTCAGCAGCGAGACGGACTCGGCCCTGTTCCGGGGGACGCTGGCGCACGTCTCGGAGCGGACCATCACGATTCACGATTTCCCGCGGGGGATTTTCTACCTGTTCGACCGCTCGGGCCGTTACCTGTCCAGTTTCAACCATAAGGGACAGGGCCCCGAGGATTACAATTTCCTGGTCACCGCCTTCGTGGACGAGGCCAGCGGCGAGCTTTTCGCGGTCGAGAAAAACTGGATCCAGGTTTACGACAAGCAAGGCGACTATCGCCGCACCTTGCGCCTGCCCGATGGGGCGTGGGTGCTTGAGGCGGCCGATGGCGGCGACGAGACGATCCTGCTGGTCGACAACCAGGAGCGCGCCTCCATCCTCTATGCCGGCATGGTCGACGAGAACGCCGAGGCCTACGAGCAACCGTTTGTCCGGATCTCGAAAGCGGATGGCGGCCTGGTCTCCTACATCACGCTCCCGAAGGATTTCTCGGTCGACTTGTCCGCCGATTTCCAGACCGCCGGGATCTCGCTGAAGGTTTTCGGCCCGAACCACCGCCTGGTGAGCCATCGCGACGGCTTCCTGCTGACCAACCAGGAGACGGACACCATCTTTCTTTATGCCCACGACCAATTGAAGCCCATGATGATCCATACGCCGCCCGTAAGCGAGCAGGGCGAGAAGTCTTACCTGAACGGCTATGTGGAGGCGGGCGATTACCTGTTCTTCGAGAAGGTCCTGGTAAAGGCGGTCGAGAACCGTCGGCCCCCGGTGCCCTCGGCCTATTATTTATACGATAAGCGCGACGGCCAGTTCTACGAGCAGGCGGTGAGCATGAGGGATTTCGAGGGGAAACGGATCGACCTGACGCCCCAAATCATCCGTCCGAGCCGCGACGCCCGCCTGGGTTGCCTGTTGCTGACGGTTGACGAGCTCCAGACGGCCAACGCCGACGGTAAACTGAGTGGCGAGCTGAAACGGATCGTGGATGAGATGCCGGAGGATTCGAACGACCTGTTGATGTTGATGCGTTTTAAGTAATTCGCGAGCTGTTTTCTCAGGGCTTTCCAGTCCGACTCGCATCGGACTGGAGTTTTCTTCGGAAAGTACTGGAATCCTCTTCGGAAAGTACTGGAGTTGCCTTTAGGGAGAATCCCTGCCCATCCCGTATCTGTTTCGTTCCGGAAGAGGAAAAATAGAATAAGATTTAAGTATATGGAAAAAGAGCAAGAGAAAGAGATGTTGAACCCGGAGCGGGAGTTGACGATGGAAGATCTGGTATGTTTCAGGGAAATGTGTCGGCTGGAGAATATCATCACCCGATTCCGCGACCAAAAGAGCTGGCGTCCCAGTCCTGAGGATTGGGTCTGCCTCTATTGGGCGCTCGATCGTGTTTACGACCGTTATACGATTCGTCTTCAGGAGTTGATTTATTTGACGGACAAGGAGCTGAAGATCGCCTGCCTGACAAAGGCCAAGATCCCGCCAACAGTAATCAGTTGGTTGCTCTCCTGCTCGACGACGGATATCTCGATGACCCGCAAGCGGCTGTATGAGCGGATCACGGGCGAGCGGGGCAGCGCGCCGATGTTCGACCAATGGGTCTGGAAGTTTTAACGATCAAAATTGAGAATATATGAGAAACACATTTGTCTTATTGGTCGCGGCGGTTCTTTTATCGGCCTGCGGCAGCTCGCCCAAATCAGATGGGGGCGCTAAAGATGGGGTTTATCACATCAATTATGAGGAATGCTTGGCGAACGAGCGGACGCTCCGTCTCTCGGAGATCGCCGACACGATCGAGTACCTGGAGTTGAAGACACCGGATGACCTGATCATCACTTTTGTGATCAACGTGATCCCGGTGGAGGATTTTATCTTGGTCCATTGCCGTGACGGCCTTTTTAAGTTCAAGAGGAATGGCGATTTTGTCACCCGTGTTGGTCGGGGCGGGCAAGGACCGGGAGAACATATCAGGACTTGCGCTGTAGATGTGGATCGGGAGCGGAAAGAGATCATCCATACGGATATTAAACAGGTCCTTTTTTATGATTATGACGGGAATTTCTTGAGAAGCCTCAAATCGGACACGCATCTCTGTATGGCTTTTTCTGATTCCGTGATCTGGGGAGGGAATCAGGAAATTCATATTAATAAAGACAAGCTGTATGCCATGAGCCGGGATTTGGATACGCTCCTCACGCTGCCTAATCCCGTTTATAAGGAGAGAAGTTTAAATGAGGGGGTCATGTCGTCTGTCACGAAATTCCAGACGGAGTTTTATCACTACGGTGATGACCTGTTTTATAAAGGTTATTTGAGTAACGACACGATCTTCAAGTTATCGGGCCTCGCCCACGCGCCCTATGCTGTCTTCGATATGGGCAAATATAAGCTGCCCCACGATTACGAGGCTTGGTATTCTTTCAAGGATTTTGAGGCGCACGGCAGTAACTATTGGGGTGTCTATTCTGTTTGCGAGAATGATGAGCATCTGTTTTTCGCGAGCGTGAGATGTTATTCGATTCCGGGTGACAGGGAATTCAGGGATGAGGATTACTATAAACATTTCCTTTACGATAAGGAGCGGCGGGAAGGCTATTATATCAAGGATAAGATCCTGGACGACATATCCGGAGGCCCGGGCTTTTGGCCCCGCTGGATATTCGATGGTTATTATGTGACCGCGGTCGAGTGGTACGATTTGTCGGAAGAGATCAAGGCCGGCGGTTACGAGTTGTCGGATGCCGCCAAGGCGCAGTTCGCCACGTTCGACTACGGGACGAATCCGGTGTTGATCATGTGTAAGATGAAGGAATAACCAGTCGCTCATGCTTCGACGATCGACCGCCGAAGCGTGAGCAATCCTTCCGGACCCATATTGAACAGCAGATCCACGATGCTGAGGTTGGGCAGGAAACCGAACTTCTCCTGGAATACTTGGTAATAGGGCTCGGGGCGGAACGTCGGATCCTCGATCGTATGTTTGGGGCGGATCGCCTCCCGGAAATCATGGGGCACCTCCGGCTCATAATGATCGGTCAGGATCACCCGGGCTTCAATGTCGAGCAGCTGGCAGACCAGTTGTTGGAGCGCCTCGTTGAAATCAATGAGGAAATCGTATTTCCGCTCGAAGAAGGGGGCGAAATCGTCGGCATAATACTCGAAGAAGGGGCTCATGTTGTAGGCCGAGACCAAAGCGTTCCAATGGAGATGCCGCCAATTGCCGTGATCGGAGACCCGTATGTCGCGGGTGAGGCACTTCAGCGTCTCGCTTTTCTCGACTGGGACGGAGAGCGTCAAAGGGCCGTTAGCCGCGGCGATGACGCATCGGTTACGATAAGTTTGCTTCGGAAAATTCTCGTATGCCTCCAGGCGGATCGTGTCGTAGCGCAGGAGTTTGCTGTAATATTGTACGGGACCGAGATAGGCGGTGGAAAGATAGGCCTCAGACATGACGTGTTTCTATTTAATGATCTGTTAATGTATCGGTTTGAGAAGATGTCGTTTGTCTTTGCTGTACCAGCAGAAGACAATGTTGCCGACCATGTGGTCGGCCGGGATAAAACCCAGGTGGCGCGAGTCGACCGACTCGTTCGTGTTGTCCGATAAGACCCAATAATAATCCTGGTCGGGGAAGAGGAAATAGGTCTCCTTCCCATCGACATAAAGCTTGTCGTCACGGATAACCGCCTTGTTGCCAATCGTTTTCCGGATGATCTCCTGGCAAGCCCTCAGGTTTGACGGGGTGAGCGGGTAACTCCGTTCCTTTTGGGGAACGATCAGCGTGTATTCCTCTATCTTTTGCGGCGTGAATTGTTTCCGTTCCGACGGTTCCAGCTCCTCGCGGATCTGGTATTCCTCAAACGAGGTCAGGTCGACCAGCAGGCCGAACGGTTCCTGTCGAGGGTCGCGGAGCGGGATGTTTAACCGCTTGGCCAGCTCGGTGAACTTCTCCTTCAAGCCTTGGGCCACGAAATAGGTACGCTGGAAATTGGGCGAATAGGGAAAGGCACGGCCATTGATCTCGTAGCCCTCGTTGCCGACCCGGATCGTATCGCCCGGCATGCCGACACAACGGCTGGCGAACAGCGGCCGGCTGAGCGTATCACGCTCGAGCGGACTGTAGAAGAGCACCGCCCGGTTACGCCCGGGATTATTGGGCAGGGGCAACTTGTTGACGATGACCCGATCCCCTTTGAGCAAAGCGGCCTCCATCGCGCCGGTTGAGATCCGGAACGAGGCGACAGCGAAGAGGCGGAGCGTAAAGACTCCGCCTCCTATGAGGAGCAAGGTGATCAGCCATCCGGCCACTTGCTTTTGTCTCTTTTGCCAAGCCATTCGCGTGACGGTGTATTAATCGGGATGTACCCAACGGAACAGGCGCTCCCAGCGGATCTTGCCATCGAACAACGAACGGTCCTTGTCGATGGAGAGCCAGATCAGGATCGGCTTGCCCACGATGTGATCCTCGGGCACGAATCCCCACGAGCGACTGTCGGCGCTGTTGTGGCGGTTATCGCCCATCATCCAATAATAATCATATTTGAAGGTGTAGCTGTCGGCCGGTGTCCCGTTGATGAGGATTTGTCCGTCCGCCTTGACTTCCACCTTATTGTTCTCATAGTTCTCGATGCAGCGGCGATAGATGGCCATGTTACGCTCGTTGAGCTGGATCGTAGCGCCACGGTTCGGGATCCAGATCGGGCCATAATTGTCGCGAGTCCATCCGGTATGGTAATTGACCGGATAGGTCGGGCCGCCCAAGGTCTCCGGCTCGATGACGATGTTGGTGACGCTAGGCAATTTGCGGGCGATCTCCAATCCCTTTTGTGTCAACGGCAGGCGATAAACCGGTTTGAACTGGCCGTTGGCGTCGGGCTTGAAGCCCAGGTACGACAGCAGGTTCTGGAAATAACCGCCACCTGAGGCGAGCATCCGGTCGTCCTTGCTGACGTCCATCAGCCGAAATTGCTCCTCGGTGATCGGCGAGCCGTTGGTCTCCACGAAATAGTTGAACTGGAGCTTCTCCGGATTCTTGGCCGCTTTCCCGTTGATATAAATTTGGTTGTCGATGATCTGGAGCGAGTCGCCCGGCATACCGACGCATCGTTTCACGTAATTCTCCCGTTTATCGACCGGGCGATACATGACCTCGCCGAAAGTAGTCTTGTCGAGCAGGATCCGCTCGCGGCCATATTCCTCGACGAGCGTGTAGTAGTCCGGATTCTGTTGCTTGACGGCGATCGTATCGCCCGCCGGGAAGTTGAACACGACAATGTCGTCCCGTTTCACGTGGCCGAGACCCTTTACCCGTTTGTAACCCCATTCCGGCCAATCGAGATATGACTTGCAATTCAGGATCGGCAACGTGTTTTGTACCAAGGGGAATGAAATCGGGGTATTTGGTACGCGCGGACCATAACTCAGTTTGCTGACAAAGAGATAATCGCCCACCAGAAGCGATTTCTCGAGAGACGAGCTTGGGATCTGATAGTTCTGGAAGATGAAAATGTTGATCATGTAGACCGCTACCAGAGCGAAGACGATATCGTCTACCCAACTCAGGATGTTCTGTACCGTCGGGTTCTTGGATTTCTTCCAGGCGCCCCAGGGAACGAATTTCGTCAAGTAGATATCAACGATGAGCAGCTCGCCCAGCAACAGCCAGGGATTTTGCATCCAGAGCGTGAACAGCAGGTAGAGCACTGTCGCGATCGAGAACTTGATCCATTGTTTTCTAGAGAATTTCTTCATAAGGCTTTTCTGTCGTCATTAAAAGTGGAACAGGTCGCTCATGCCCAGGAATCCCTTCTTGCCGGCGGTGAACTCGGCAGCCACCACGGCGCCCAGGGCGAATCCCTCACGACTTTTCGCGTCGTGCTTGATGCTGATCGTATCGACAGGCGACTCATAAGTGATCTCATGAATACCCGGCACTTCACCCTCACGGATGGCGTGGATCGGAAGGTCGGTCGGTTGCTCGGCGGTCTCCAGCGTCCAGCGTTCCTTGCGGTCGATGTTCTCGAGGATGCCTTCTGCCAAAGTGATGGCAGTGCCGCTCGGAGCGTCGAGCTTATGGATGTGATGCGTCTCGGTGAGGCGTACGTCGTAGTTCGGGAAATTATTCATGATCTTCGCCAGGTACTTGTTGAGGGCAAAGAAGATGTTGACTCCGATACTGAAGTTGGAGGAATAGAAGAAGGTTTGTCCCTCTTGCTCGCATTTCTCCTTGATCTCGCCGACCCGGTCGAGCCAACCGGTCGTACCCGATACGACGGGAACATGAGCCTCGAAACATTTCATGTAATTGCTTACGGCTGTAGCGGGCGTGGTGAACTCGATCGCCACATCAGCGCTCTTGAAAGCCTCCGAGCCGAAATCCTCGGGGTTGTTGATATCGATGATCGAGACGATCTCATGGCCTCTCTCGCGGGCGATCCGTTCGATCGTCTTGCCCATTTTTCCGTATCCGATTAACGCTATTTTCATACTTTATTCCTTTTAATTATTCCGGCATTGGAGCCGGATGGTTGATTCTTTACTCGCGAAGATACGGATTTTCTGCTAACAATGGGGAATGTTCGGGAAATAGGCTTATCTTTGGACATCGGAATCTTAACTCTTGAAAAATGGAACGTTTACTGCACTATGTCTGGAAATACCGGCTTTTTGGGGCGACGCCTTTGAGGACAACGGATGGCCTGCCGGTTGAGGTGATTGATCCTGGCTTGCCGAATGGCGATGCCGGTCCTGATTTTTTCAACGCTAAATTACGTATTGGTACGACCATGTGGGCCGGAAGCGTGGAGATCCACGAGAAGGCTTCCGATTGGTTCGCGCACCATCATGAGACGGACAGGGCTTACGACTCGGTGATCTTGCATGTCGTGGGCGAGGCCGACGTGGCTGTCGAACGCCCGGACGGAGAGTTGATCCCGCAAATGATCCTGAAGGTCCCGGAGTTGTTGACCCGCGAGGTGGATTGGCTTTTGTCGCGTGACGGGCCTTTGCCTTGCGCCTCCAGCCTGAGCCTGCTTGATGGGACGATGATACGCTCTTGGCTGGATGCCCTGCTGTGTGAGCGGCTGGAGCGTAAGGTCGGCGATATTTTCATGCTTCTGGATCAGTACAATGAGGATTGGAATGAGGTGTTCTATATCCTGCTTTGCCGCAATTTCGGGTTCGGCATCAACAGTGATGTCTTTGAGCGGCTGGCCCGGAGCCTGCCGCTGCGCTTTATCCGTAAGCAACGGGCGAGCCATTCGCAGGTCGAGGCGCTCTTTTTCGGGCAGGCCGGCCTGCTCGAGGAGACGGAAGGTGACCATTATTATCAGCTGTTGCGGCGAGAATACGCGTTCTTGAGGCATAAGTTTGACCTGAAGCCTTTGGAACCGCACCTGTTCAAGCGGTTGAGGACACGGCCGAATAATTTCCCTTCGGTCAAGCTGGCCCAACTGGCCGCCTTGTGGACACGCTACGATACGCTTTTCTCCGTCTTGCTGGAGGCCCGGAGTGTCGGCGAGATCAAACGGAGTCTTCGGGTGGAACCTTCCGATTATTGGCTGACGCATTACCATTTTGGGCGTCTCTCGTCCAAACGTGAGAAGGTGATCAGTGACCGGGCGTTGACACTTTTCCTTATTAATACGGTGGTCCCGATCTTTTTCGCCTACGGAACCCGTCGCAAACGGCCGGAATATGACGAGCGGGCGTTGAGTATCCTCGAGCGTTTACCTCCTGAGGATAATTATATTGTTTCCGAGTTTACGCGGGCAGGTATTCAGGTCCGTGACGCGAGCGACACGCAAGCCTTGATCCAATTGCGCAAGGCCTATTGCGATACGAGAAAATGCCTTTATTGTCGTTTTGGTCACCAATTGTTGCGACGGACGTTACCCAATAAAGCTGAAGATTGATTAATTTCGGATGGATCAGCCTATGAGCCAAGAGATTTTTGGCTATTTTTGTCGGCGATTTGCAGATGGCTTTTATTCATGAGGATACGTTATTCTAAATATTGGTGGCTCGCGGTGGCGGTGGTGTTCATCTCGCTTTCCTATTCGTGCGCGAATATGGCCTCGCCAAACGGTGGCCCTTATGATGAGGCACCGCCCAAGTTCGTGAGCAGTACGCCTGTTCCCAATCAATTGAATTATAAAGGTAAGAAAGTCGAGATCCTGTTTGATGAACTGATCAAGGTTGATAATCCTTTGGAGAACGTGGTGGTGACGCCGCCACAGAAATCACAGCCGGTAGTACAGACGAACGGTCGTCGGGTTACGGTTGAGCTGGAAGATTCCTTGCTGGAGAACACGACCTATACGATCGATTTCACCAATTCCATTTCCGACAATAATGAGGGAAACGTATTCCAGAATTTCTCGTTTGCCTTCTCGACAGGCCCGACGATCGACTCCTTGGAGGTGTCGGGTGTTGTGTTGAACGCCGAGAACCTGGAGCCAATGCCGGGAATCACGATCGGTATCCATACGAATCTCGAGGATTCCGCTTTCTTGAAGATTCCTTTCGTGCGTACTTCGCGCACCAACGATAGGGGTGAGTTCACGATCCGTAATATCGCGACGGGTACTTACCGGATCTATGCGTTGAATGACGCGTTGCGCAGTTATATGCATAACCAGCCGGGACAGGAGATCGCTTATGCCGACTCGCTGGTTGTCCCGACGTTCGAGTTCTCGACTCGTCAGGATACGATCTGGAAGGATACGCTGACGATCGATACGATCAAGACGGTCAATTATACTCATTTCATGCCGGATAATATCGTGCTGCGCCTGTTCAAGGAGAAGTTCGACCGGCAATATATGTTACGTCCGGAGCGACCGACCGACCGGATGCTCGTGGTCCGTTTCAATGCGCCTTTGGATACGTTGCCCGAGCTGACTCCGGTTAATTTTGAGCCGATGGATAGCGCCTGGTATTTCGTTCAGCGCCTGGAGGAGAACAGGGCGGCCAATCTTTGGTTGATTGACTCAACCGTCTGGAAACAGGATACCTTGCGTTTCTCGATGACCTATCCAAAGAGTGACTCGTTGAATATCTTAAGGCCACAGACCGATACGCTTCAATTCCTGGCGCCACGCAAGCGGGGCGAGGAGAAAAAGAAGAAGAGGAAAGAGGATGAGCCGGAACCTATTGAGTTCCTGGGGATGAGTGTCACGAATACTTCGGGCTCGATCAACCTGTTCGACACGGTGGCGGTTACCTTTGCTGAGCCGGTCCTTGAGTTGGACTCTTCCCGTTTCAGGCTTGAGCGGATGATCGATTCCGTTTGGGTATTGACCGATTTCCGTTTCTTCCCGGATACGGCCAACTCCTTGAATTTCTATATTATGCGGGATTGGAAATATGGAGAGAATTATCGGTTGATAATTGATTCGGCGACGATTTATAGCGCTTATGGGAAATGGAACGATTTCTTTGCGGGCGACTTCTCGATCAAGAAAGCGGAAGAATATGGCCACCTGTATATCAATACGCCAGGCGTGGAAGGACCCGCTTTCGTCGAATTGTTGAACAGCAGTGATACGCCGGTACGGCGTGTCCCGGTCAAGGATGGTGGCGCATTGTTCATGGACCTGAAGCCGGATAAGTATTATGCCCGTATGATACTCGATACGAATGGAAACGGCCGGTGGGATACGGGTGATTACACGACCAAGCGACAGCCCGAGGAGGTGTTCTATTGCCCGAAGATGTTTAATATCATGCAAAACTGGGAGGTCGAGGAGACTTGGGACATCAAGGCCTTGCCATTGAAACGGCAAAAGCCGATGGACATCACCAAGAACAAGCCGAAAGAGATTACGAAACCAAAAAGGGATTATCGGAATGAGGGCAAGTCTAGCAGCAGCAGTTCGAATTCAATGCGTGGCCTCTCGTTCTAGCTTCTTGCTTGGGCTTTTGGCCTTTTGCCTGTCTGTTATCCCGGTTCGGGCGGAGGAGTTGCCTCTGTATGACGGGGAGCGAGTCAGCTATGACCTTTATTTCAAGTGGGGCGTATTGATGTCACGGGCAGGAACGGCCTATTTTGATATGCGAACGGCCACGTGGGAAGGCAAGAATGCTTGGCATTATCGTCTTCTGTTCCATACGACGGGAATGATCGATCGCTTTTTCCCGATGCGTGATACGTTGAATACCTATCTGGATGGGGCGGATGCCCGAGTGCTCTTTAGCTCGAAACGTACGGATGAGGGCGATTATTATTTGATTGACGATTTGCGTTTCCGTTACGACAAGCCGAGCGAGGTGGCGGCCCATTCTTTGCGTACGCATTGGGAGCAGGTAAAAGTGGATACCACCTTGACCGCCGAGGGATTGGCCTTCGACATGCTGGGTGGCGCGTTTTATCTCCGCTCGCTCGACTGGGAACGGATGACGTTGGGACAGGTTTATCCCTTTTGTATCTTTATTGGCCGGGATGTCGTGAAGGCCCAGTTCCGTTATACGGGTCAGCAGGTGGTGACTCGGGGCGACTTGCGATATCGTACACGCCATTTCTATATTGACATCTTCGATGAGGCTTTTACCCAAGCGAAAGAGGCGGCCGAAGTCTGGATGGGCGACGATGAGAATCGCCTCCCGATCCGTGTTCGGGCCAAGCTCAAGATCGGGGCGGCCGAAGTTTATCTCCGTGAGGCCGAGCGGACGCGTTATCCTCTGCGTTGCCGGGTGACGGTCCCCGAAAAATAGCCTGTTACTGCAGAGGCTCGAAAGGCAATACGGTCTCTTTACGATAGCCGGTGCCGTTGAAGGTCGCGATCAGCTCGCCTGCCTCATTTGTAATGCGTACCTCGCAATTGGCCAGCCGCTTATGGCTGAATGCCTCGCGTGCCTCGGCATAAAGGAAGCCCTTGCTCTCCGACTTGAAGAAATTGATGCTCGACGTGATGGAGAAGGTCAGGCGAGCATGACTGTTGGTCGCCGCCGCGAAAGCCAAATCCGCTAACGTGAAGATGGCGCCGCCTTGGCATACGCCACCGCCGTTCAGATGTTCGGGCCGGATTTCCATACGTGCTCGTGCGTAACCGTTGCCCACTTCCAGAAGCTCGACACCGGCCATGATGGCGAATTTATCGCCTTGCAGAAATTCTTGAATGGTCATAATGGTTTGTTTTTGATTGTTTGTTGGGCGCCGACGCCCGCGGACCGCTGCTTGCGCCTGGCCACTCGGGTCGGGTAACCCGTCGCGATATTCGCTATAATTTTAGAGATACGCAAGGGTTTCGGTTTTTTCCGGCCCCAACCGAAATAGATCTTTTTCGCCTTTCCGAAGGGCTTCGTAGATAGAAAAAGATCTTTTTCACCTTTCCGAAGGGCTTCGTGATATGGAAAAAGATCTTTTTTGCCTTTCCGAAGGGCTTCGTAGATAGAAAAAGATCTTTTTCATCTTTCCGAAAGGCTTCGTGATATGGAAAAAGATCTTTTTTGCCTTTCCGAAGGGCTTCGCGGAGTGGAAAAAATTTTTTCTTGTTCTCTTATCGCGAGATCTCCGTCATGCGCCGGATGCCGGAATAGTTGACGGACGATTGTTTGGAGAGATAATCAATTAGCAGGTTGGAGCAGTTCTTGAAAAGTTTTCGGCCTTGGTCCTGGCGTTTGGAGTCGCTGATGGCCGTGACATAGCTGCTCGTCGCCACTTTATAGTGACGTTTCATGTCGAGTGGCGTTCCGTCCTCGTTCATGAGCCTGATGTCCCTTACCTTCTCGCGATCCTGCTTGTCAACGACGATCTCGTAGCGGATGCCTGAGACGTAGGGCGGTCGCATCCCATCGGCCAGGCGACAGGCCAGGATCATGTCGGCCAGTTCCTGTCCTGTCAACGACAGTTCCATCGCCTCGTTGCCGAAAGGGTCGAGGCGTAAGATATCGTTGATCGTAATGGGGCCCACCGGTAATTGCTCATAGCGCGGGCAGCCGTAGTTTTGCAGGGCCACGTCGGCATCCAGCTCCATCCTTAAGGCATCGGTCATCAAGCAACCCAATTCCTCAACGTTGTTGAAAGGCGCTTCCGCTTGGGTCAATACCTGTTCCAGTCGCTCGTCCTGGCTGAAATAACGAACGATCTCTTCCACGAATTCGTTGGAGGATGTCGCGTTGGCCACGGGCAGGAGCTGCGCCTCCTTGGAGATAACCTTTCCGTCCTCGATAACCAGACGGATCAATGTGGCGTATTTTAGCTTGTTCTCGGCCTGGGTGATCAATACGCCATTATGCAGTTCTGTCCCTTCGATACGGGTGTGGGTATGCCCACCGATAATCAAGTCGAAATCCGGGAATCGTTTGGCGAGCGCCACGTCATGCTCATAGCCACAGTGGGAGAGCAGGATGGCGATATCGCTTCGTGAACGAACCTCTTTTCCGTAACGCTCGATGGCATTTTCCGCCGGGATGAACCGTAATCCTTCGACATTGAGGGGATGCGTGTCGGGTATGCCATGAATGCCAAGTTGCGTGAGTCCGAGAATACCTATGCGAATGCCTTCACAATCGAAAAACTGATAAGGCAAGACATGAATGGAATCGGCGGGCTCTACGTTGGCACAGAGATAGCGGAATGCCGATCGCCGCACTTGGCGGACAAATCCCGAGACTTTGGCGTCGAACTCATGATTCCCTATGGCAGAGGCATGGAATCCGACCGTGTTCATCAAAGCCGTCATCGGGTAAGACGGTTCTTTGTAGGCATCGTTCAAAGGGTTGCCCGTACGATTATCACCGGCTGAGAGAATCAGTAAAGAGGGATATTCTCCCCTTAAGCTGTCTACGAGAGCGGCCAGCTTGGGAAAATGCTCTATAGACGCGTGCATATCATTGACTGATAGGATAGCGACCACCTGTTTCCCCTCGTTGGCCCATATCGTTATGCCAAGAAGGGTCGTTACGCATAATAAGATCAGTTTTCGTCTCATGATTGATCCCTGTTTCTAAGTCGTGAGGGTAAAGGTATTAAATCTTTTTGCGCCGTGAAATAGGGCAAGATCTTTAAGGATATGGGAATGATGGCAAATCGCATAGCAAGGGTGATCGTTATAAAGGAAAGAATATATTGGATAACTGGCGAGGCGAACGAGAAGAGGTAGCGGCTTGGCCCCATCAAGAACATGTGGAATCCCAAAACAATAATGGAATAACGTCCGATATAGGAAAAGACAGGAAGCTTTTTGAGAGCTTTAGATACGGAGAGGATCATACAGATTCCCGTGAATCCGGCGATATATCTCACTAAAAAGCCATCTCTTACCGGCTTGGAGAGTGTGGCTAGAAAATAGATCACGGCAAAACAGACGATTGCCAAAGCGAACAATTTTTCTTTCTTGATTTCCCCAAGGTTAAGCAGGATCGTTTTGAAGCTATAGCCAACCGCGAAGAAAGGAAGCGCAATTAGGGTACGGTCTATGCAATAGGGCAATTTATTGAGACCTGCAATCACTGATAGGATACCGATCGCGAAAGAGACCGCAAGCAGGATCTTGTTGTTTTTGATACGGGTGCGTAAAAGATAGAACAAGAGATTGGCCTCAAATAACGAAAGTAAAAACCAAATCGGGACATTATAGCCAATGTCTTCACCACGCCCTAATTTCGTGAAAATATCGAAGATCATATTCCAATGAAAAGGCTCTTCAATAATACCTCGTTCATAGAAATGCAGGAAATGACAGGCAATACCGGCGGCATAGGCCACTAGAAAGAAAAACAGGAACGGGATAATCAGTTTATTTACTTTCTTGATAGAAAAGATAGCCAGGCCTCCATATTCTTTGAAGAAAATGCCCGACAGGAAATAGTAGAGCGGCATCCGGAAAAACTGGAGGGCGGTTTCGGTCGTTGTCTCAAAACAATGGATGTGATATAAAACGACCAACGAGATGCAGAGCCCTTTCGCCAGGTCGATGTATTCTATTCGTTGCTTCTCCATGCTTGTCTGTTTGGGATGTGGCGTAACACGACAAGCCGGCGCACGGGTGGGGCTTATCCCCCTTTTCGCGCGGCCGGCCTGTTTTTATCGGCTCAGAGTCGCCATTCGGCGCCCTCTTTCGTATCCTTGATCTCGAATCCAGCGGCAGTCAATTCGTTACGGATCTTGTCACTGGTAGCCCAATCCTTGTTGGCTTTTGCCTGTTGGCGGATGGCCAAGAGCAGGTCGACGGCTTTGCTGAAGGCCTCGAACTGGCTGTTTCCGGCGCTCGCTGCCTCATCTTTCATGCCGAGGATGTCGAAGAGGAAGAGATGGAATGTCTCTTGTAACTCTTTCAGGTCGTCGGCTGAGATAGTCGCCTTGCCATCTTTCACGGAGTTGATCGCCCGGGTGGCGTCGAACAGGTGTGAGATAACGATTGGCGAGTTGAGGTCGTCATTAAGTGCGTCATAGCATTTTTGTCTTAAGCCCGCGATTTCGACGGTTGATTTGTCGCTTGCTTTCAGTTTCATCAAATGGCTGTAGGCCTCCATCAGGCGGGCCAGTCCCTTCTCGGCCGCTTTCAGCGCATCGTTACTGAAGTCTACCGTACTGCGATAGTGCGCTTGCAGGATGAAGAAACGGATTGTCATGGGCGAGTAGGCTTGATCCAGCATCTTATGGCTGCCCGTGAAGAACTCGTCGAGCGTAATGAAGTTACCGAGGCTCTTGCCCATCTTCTGTCCGTTGACCGTGATCATATTGTTGTGCATCCAATAGTGAACCATATCCGAACCTTGTGAGGCAACCGCCTGGGCGATCTCACACTCATGATGCGGGAAGATCAAGTCCATGCCACCACCGTGGATATCGAAATGCTCGCCGAGGTATTTCTTGCCCATTGCCGTACATTCGCAGTGCCAACCTGGGAATCCATCGCTCCAGGGTGAGGGCCAGCGCATGATATGCTCCGGTTGTGCCTTTTTCCAAAGGGCGAAATCGATGGGATTGTGTTTTTCCTCTTGTCCGTCGAGCGCCCGTGTCGTGTTGAGCATGTCCTCAATATTTCGACCTGAGAGTTGACCATAATTATGGGCTTTATGATATTTCTCGACATCGAAATAGACCGATCCCTCGCTCACGTAAGCGAAGCCATTGTCGAGGATCTTCTGCACAAGGGCGATCTGCTCGATGATGTGGCCAGAGGCGTGCGGTTCGATGCTGGGAGGCAATACGTTGAGCGCCTCCATCGCATGGTGGTAGCGCAAGGTGTAATATTGGACAACCTCCATCGGCTCCAGCTGCTCGAGGCGTGCTTTCTTGGCGATCTTGTCCTCACCCTCATCCGCGTCATGCTCCAAATGGCCAACATCGGTGATGTTACGCACGTAGCGTACCTTGTAGCCCAGGTGTCGCAGATAGCGGAACAGAAGATCGAACGTGATGGCGGGACGAGCATGACCGAGATGCGCGTCGCCATAAACGGTTGGTCCGCAGACATACATGCCGACGTGTGGTGCGTGTAGCGGAACGAACGCTTCCTTCTTGCGGGTAAGCGTGTTGTAGATATTCAGTTGTTGTTCCATATTATTCAAGTATTTGGGAAACGCGAATATAACGAATAATTGTCAGATCATAAGCCTCTGTTGATCTCTAAAAGTTCCTCAAGATAATTCCTGGAATTGCTAAGGCGGGGGATCTTATGCTGACCGCCCAGTTTCCCCTTCCGGCTCAACCACTCATAGAAGACGCCTTCGCGGGCGACGATCACCTCGAGTGGCTGGAGGGAGATCTCCTTGTAGCGTTTCGCCTCGTAGTCGGAATTGACCTCTTGCAGGGCCTTGTCGAGGATCGTGGCGAACGTTTCTACCGAGCGCGGGCGTTTCTCGAACTCGATGAACCATTGGTGGCGCCCTTTGGCCTTGTCGAGCAGGAAGAGCGGGGCGGCGGTGTATTCCTTGACCACGGCGCCCGTCTGGCGGCAAGCGATGGCGATGGCCTTGTCGGCGTTGTTGACCATCAGCTCCTCGCCAAAGGCGTTGATGTAGTGTTTGACGCGTCCGGAGATCACGAACTTATAAGGCCGCGTGGAGGTGAAGCGGATGGTGTCGCCGATCTCGTAACGCCAAAGGCCACCAGCTGTGGAGATGATCATCGCATAGTTGACGCCTGTTTTTACCTCACTGAGTGGGATCGCCTTGGGATGTTCCTCCGAGATTTCGCTCATGGGGATGAACTCGTAGAAGATCCCGTAATCGAGCATGAGCAATAGCGTGTGCTCGTCGGGGTCGTCTTGCAGGCCGAAGAAGCCTTCCGAGGCGTTGTAGGTCTCCATGTAGCGCATCTTGGGCGAGTCGATCAGGCTCTTGTAAAGGTCGCGGTAAGGCTCGAAGCTGATGCCGCCATGAAAGAAGACCTCCAGGTTGGGCCATACCTCCGCCAGGTTTGTCTTGCCGGCCCGGGCGAGGATCGCCTTCAGCAGGACAAGCATCCACGAGGGGACACCGGAGAGGTTGCTCACGTTCCTGTTCCACGTGCTCTCGACGATGGCCTTGATCTTGCTCTCCCATTCGTCCATCAGGATAATCTTTTTCTTCGGGACCCTGACCATGCCGCCCAAAGCCGGGATGTTCTGGATCAGGATCGCGGAGAGGTCGCCCTGGTGGGCTTGTTGGTTAAGCGGCGAGAGACTGTGGCTTCCGCCAAGGATCAACCCTTTCCCCGCGAAGAAACGACTGTCGGGCCGGTTACGCAGGTAGATGGTTACCGTGTCATACCCTCCTTGGTAATGGCACCCGTGCAGGATCTCGTTGGTGACGGGCAGGAACTTGCTCTTGTCGCTGGTGGTCCCGCTGCTTTTGGCGTACCACTTGACGGCCGAGGGCCAAAGGACGTTCCGCTCGCCCTTGATCATCCGGTTGATGTAGGGCTTCAGGTCGTCGTAGGTTTGTATGGGGACCCGCTCCCGGTAGTCGGCGTACGTGCGGATGCTCTTGTAGTCGTATGCCTGGCCCCAAAGGGTGCCCTTGGCCTTGTCGAGGAGCATCCTCAGTTGTTTGTCTTGTATCTGGTCCGCCTCGTCGCCGAAACGCTCGATTTCTTTCAGCCGTTTCCGCAAGACAAGGGAAATCGTACGTGTCAATATGTCCATGGTCGTTCGTTTTGTCTTTTTTAGTGCTTGCCGGCCCTCGCTGCCTACCAGCATTCGGCCTTCTCTTTCAGTTCCGGGACGTGGTTCTTGTCGAAGACGGGATCAAGCCCTTTTCTCTTTTGCTTGTTATAGTCTTTCAGGAGGATAAACGCCTCGTGGCTCAGTGGCGCGATGGCCGCCAGGTTGCAGATGGTCATCAGGGCCATCGTGACGTCGGCCAGGCTCCAGGCCAAGTCCAGGCTGGCCAATGATCCGAACAGGACCATGCCGCCCACCAGGAGCCGATAGGCCAGCATCACGGTTTTGCGCTTGGTGATGAAGCGGATGTTCGCCTCGCCATAATAATAATTGCCGATGATGCTGCTGAACGCGAACAGCAGGATCGCGACGGCGACGAAAATCCGGCCGGCGCCACCCACCTCGTTCGCCAAGGCCTGCTGCGTCAGTTGGACGCCGTTGATCGAGCCGTCGAGCGGCACCCCACTGAACAGGATGATGAAGGCTGTGCAGGTACAGATGACCAGCGTGTCCGTAAAGACGCCGAGCGCCTGGATCAGTCCCTGCTTGACGGGGTGCGAGACGTGCGCCGTCGCCGCGACGTTGGGCGCCGAGCCCATGCCGGCCTCGTTGCTGAACAGGCCGCGCTTGATGCCTTGCATGATGGCCGCGCCGATGCCGCCGCCCGCCGCCGAGCCCCAGCTGAAGGCGCCCTCGATAATGCGTGCGAAGACCTCGGGCAGCTCCTTCAGGTTCATCGCCACGACGACCAGGGCCAGCAGGATGTAGCCCAGCGCCATGACCGGGACGAGCCAGCTGCTGACGCTCGCGATGCGGTGGATGCCGCCAAAGATGATCACCAGCGTCAGGAGTGTGAGGAGGAGGCCCATCCATGTCGCGTCGAAACCGAAGGCCGATTCCCAGGCGGCGCAGATCGTGTTGCTCTGCACCGAGTTGAAGGCGAAGCCAAAGGTGACGGAGATCAGGATGGCGAACAGGATGCCCATCCAACGGCGCCCCAGGCCCTTTTCCATATAATAGGCCGGCCCGCCGACGAACGACTCCTTGCCTTTTTGCTTATAAAGTTGGGCCAGCGTTGACTCGACAAACGCGCTCGACGAGCCCAGCAGGGCGATCAGCCACATCCAGAACACGGCGCCCGGCCCGCCGATGGCCACGGCGGTCGCCACGCCCGCCAGGTTGCCCGTGCCGACACGGCTCGCCAATGAGATCGCGAAGGCCTGGAAGGAGGAGATATGCTTGGCCTCGCCCGTCTGCCCCGCCTTGTTGTTGGAATCGCCCAAGAGGCGAACCATCTCGCCGATCATGCGGAATTGCACGAAATGGCCTCTCAGCGTAAACCAGACCGCGCAACCCAACAGCAGGATGATCAGGACATACGACCAGAGGATGTCGTTGACGACGCTGATCCATTCGTTTAGTGTTTCCATCTGTTTCTCGTTTTCGTATCATTCGCGAATATACGTATCTCTGCTTATTTTCGGCCCTCTTTTTCGGAAAGATTCCATCGGCAGAGGGGCCGCGTCGCTGTTTTGGACTCCCTCACCCCTACGGGGAGCTCCCCCTTCAGAAGGAGGAGCGGGAATGGTTTGTTTCTCAATTTTTCTCCCCCTTTTGAAGGGGGAGATGCCGGAAGGGCAGAGGGAGTTTAGAAGGAAAGCCCTTCCGCGGTGCGCGGGAACCATTTCGCGGTGTCGCGGAGCCTTTCCGCGGTGTGCGAGAATCCTGCCCTCTCCCGAATCCGGCCCCCCGATATCCGTTTTGCTGTTTTTTTCGTAAGTTTGTAAGCGTTATCATTGATTTTATGGAAAAGAGAACGAGACTTGGATTAAGCGTTATGAAACGATTGGAGGACTAGATATGAGAATAGGCATCTTGTCATCGGGCGGCGATTGCCCGGGCATCAACGCCACGATCCGTGGCGTGGGGAAGACGGCGATCATGCACTACGGCATGGAGGTCGTCGGCATTCATAGTGGGTTTAAGGGATTGATGGAGAAAGACTATCAGACGCTCGACGAGCAGAGCCTCTCCGGGATCCTGAACCTGGGGGGAACCATCCTGGGCACCTCGCGCGAGAAGCCCTTCCGGAAAATGCTGGCGAAAGGGGACCCGGACAAGCCCCTGGCGATCAGGCGGCATTATGAGGAGCTGGGCCTGGATTGCCTGGTCTGTATCGGCGGTAACGGGACGCAGAAGACGGCGGGCCGGCTGTCGGCGATGGGGCTGAACGTGGTGGGCGTGCCCAAGACGATCGACAACGACGTCTGGGGGACCGACATCACCTTCGGGTTCGATACGGCGGTGAACATCGCGACCGAGGCGATCGACCGGTTGCATTCGACGGCCAGCGCGCACAAGCGGGTCATGGTAGTCGAGGTGATGGGGCATCACGCGGGATGGATCGCCCTCTACGCCGGGATGGCAGGCGGCGCCGATGTGATCATGTTGCCTGAGATTCCTTATGATATGGAGCGGATTTGTGCGGCGATCCTGGATCGTTCGCGTCGTGGTAAACCTTGTTCGATTGTCGTCGTGGCTGAGGGCATAAAGACTCCCGTTAAATCACGCCCGTCGGATTATGTGTCGGAAGTAATCGAGTCGGTTACGGGGTTGGAGACCCGGAATACGGTGTTGGGTTATACGCAACGGGGTGGAAATCCTTCTCCTTTCGACCGGAATTTGGCGACTCGTTTGGGAGGCCATGCGACAGAGTTGATCGCCAATCATCAATATGGGCGGATGGTTTGTCTGAAAGAGGGCAAAATCGATTCACTGCCTTTAGCCGAGGTTGCCGGAAAACTGAAATTGGTCACGCCGGATCACGATTTGATAAAGCAAGGTGAACGTATGGGTATCCTGTTCGGATAGCCGTTAGGTATGGCGCTTATTCCGGATCTGTTGGTCCGGGATAAGGCTTAAACCTTCTTGAAGTCCGCGATTTTCTTTTGGAAATCCTTGTCGGTCTTGATCTTCTTGATTGCCATTTTGGCCGCCTCCTGTTGTGATTCTTTCTTGGAGAAGCCAATGCCGACGCCGATATGCTCGCCCAGGATCGTGATGGCCGTCTGGAAGACCGGATTGCCATCGTTGTCGGTAAATGATTCGATCAGGTCGAATGAGATATCGATCTTATTCTTTTGGCTCCATTCGATTAGGTTGGATTTAAAATTGACCTCTTTCCGGATTAATTCCTCAACGTTGAGGTGTCGTTTGATCAATCGGTCACGAATGAATTGATAGGTTTTGTCATACCCTTGATCCAAATAGATCGCGCCTATGAAAGCCTCGAGCGCATTACCGTAAAGATGATTGGAATGGCTGCATAATTTGGCAGAGTAGATCACGAGTTTGTCGAGCCCGATCTTGATTGCCAGTTGGTCAAGTGTCTCTCGCTGGACAATCTTGGAACGGGTATTGGTCAGGAAACCTTCCCGTTTTGTTGGATATTGTTTATAGAGGATATCGGCGACTACCGCATCAAGGATTGCGTCGCCCAAATATTCCAATCGCTCGTTATTTGCCCACTTGTTTTCTTCCAATTTGAGTGGAGATGACTTGTGTACCAGGGCCAACTCGTAGATTTGGATGTCGTTTGGGGCAAAGCCTAAGATCTTGAATAAAGACAAATAAGGCTCCTTCCCTTTATTTTGAAGGAGCCTTATATATGACTTTAATTTTGTGAATAAGCTTTTTGACACCTTATTGAACAAATTTTTTCACGATGGCACACGCATTATGACCGCCAAAACCGAAAGTGTTAGACAAAGCCGCTCTTACTTCTCTTTTTTGAGCTTTATTGAACGTGAAATTCAAGTTATAGTCAATAGCGGGATCGTTATCACCCTCTTCGTGGTTGATAGTCGGAGGAATGATACCATCCTTGATCGCGAGGATACAAGCTAATGCTTCCATTGCGCCTGTAGCTCCAAGCAAGTGGCCTGTCATTGATTTCGTTGAGCTGATATTCAATTTATAAGCGTGCTCTCCGAAGACCTCTTGAATAGCCTTGACTTCAGAAACATCACCAACAGGTGTTGATGTTCCATGCACGTTGATATAATCAATATCCTCTGGTTTCAATTCTGCGTCTTCCAAAGCGTTGCGCATAACCAACATCGCTCCTAATCCTTCTGGGTGAGAAGCTGTCAGGTGGTAAGCGTCCGCAGATAATCCTGTACCTGCGACTTCAGCGTAGATCTTAGCGCCTCGAGCGAGTGCATGCTCCATCTCTTCCAAGACAAGACAAGCGGCACCCTCACCGATAACGAAGCCATCACGACTTGCGCTAAATGGACGTGAAGCGGTCTCAGGAGAATCATTTCGAGTAGACAAGGCGTTCATCGAGTTGAAACCACCGACACCAGACGGAGAAACAGCCGCCTCGGCACCACCGGTTACGATGACATTTGCCTTCCCTAAACGGATGTAATTGAATGCGTCAGCGATCGCGTTTGTCGAAGATGCGCAAGCGGAAACTGTCGCGAAGTTTGGTCCTCTGAACCCATACAGCATGGAAATGTGGCCAGCTGCGATATCCGCGATCATTTTCGGAATGAAGAACGGGCTAAATTTCGGACCAACAGTATCTTTGGTCTTCTCATATCCCATAACCTCGTCCTCGAATGTCTTGATACCTCCAATACCAGCGGCAAAAATCACGCCAATCCGGTTCTTGTCTTCTTGCTCAAGATCAAAAGCGGCATCTTCGATAGCTTGCTTTGCGGCACCAATGGCTAATAAGCTATAACGATCGCATTTGCGGGCTTCTTTGCGGTCAATCACCGTCGTCGGATCAAAACCTTTCACCTCGCAAGCGAAATGTGTCTTGAATTTTGATGCATCAAAATGAGTAATAGGCCCCGCGCCACTCTTCCCGTTGATCATACCTTCCCATGTTTCAGCGACGGTATTTCCTAACGGGCTGATTGCCCCAAGACCTGTTACTACAACCCTTTTTAATTCCATACTTTTGTTTGAATAGGGTTGATTACTTCGCGTTAGCTTCGATGTAAGCGATGGCGTCACCTACGGTTGTAATCTTTTCTGCTTGGTCATCAGGAATTGAAATACCGAATTCTTTCTCGAACTCCATGATCAATTCTACTGTGTCAAGAGAGTCTGCTCCTAAATCATTAGTAAAGCTTGCCTCGTTTGTAACCTCTGTTTCTTCTACGCTTAATTTGTCAACGATGATAGCTTTTACTTTTTCAGCAACTTCAGACATAACTTTATACAATTTAAATTAGTAAATATGAATATACTTTTTATTTTTGCAGTGCAAAGAAAAGCATTTTTTGTGTTACAAAGCAAATTTAAAGCACTAAAAATGCGGAAAATTGCACATTTTTTAGTGTCTTGTGCATTTAATGGAGGTGTTTTATGATAAATATAGCGATTTTTGCTTCTGGTTCAGGTACAAGTGCTGAGGAAATTATCCGTTATTTCGTATTAAGCGAAAAATATAAGGTGGCTTTGGTTTTCTCCAATCGCCCGAAAGCAGGTGTTCTGGAACGGGCGAAACGATTGGGTGTGCCTTTCGAAGTCTTGGAGAAAAAGGACTTGACCGGACCGGCACTAATGGCATTAATGAAGCGCTATGAGATTGACTTTATCGTTTTGGCTGGTTTCCTGTGTATGGTTCCTGATGAATTGACAAAGGCTTACCCAAAGCGTATCGTAAATATTCATCCGGCTCTGTTGCCTAAATTCGGAGGTAAAGGCATGTATGGTGCTCATGTGCACGAGGCAGTTGTGGCTGCGGGCGAGAAGGAAACAGGCATAACGATTCATTATATTAATGAGCGTTATGATGAGGGCGAAATCATTTTCCAAAAAAGTTGTCCGGTTTCTCCTGAGGATACTCCTGAGATGGTCGCCACGAAAGTGCATGCGTTGGAATATGCTTGTTTTCCAGTCGTGATCGAACAATTGTTGGAGGCTTTATGAGAAATGCGCTTATTGGATGGTTCGGTGCCGCTTTCTTGTGTATGGTTCCGTCGCTCCATGCGCAAGTCAGTCATGGTGGGCGACCTTTGCCTTTGTCGTTGTTACGTTCCTCCAGTAGCGAGCTTTTCATAACGATGCCCTCTTTCGATTTAGAAGCGCAATTGAGGCTCGATTCGTTGAATATGATTGGTTCGGGGGGTGCTTTCCCCTTTGCCTATAAGTTCATGACTGATTATTCACCTGATAATTCGGGAGAGAGTTTTACGTTGGGTGATGGAACAAAAGTCTGGCGTATTGGAATTTATTCTCCTGGAGCCCTATCTGTTAATCTGTTGTTCTCGGAGTATGAATTGCCTGAAGGTGCCCAATTGTTTGTTTATAATGAGGATCAGAGTCAAGTCTTGGGTTCGTTTAATCATTTAAATAACTCAGAGAATGGTGTGTTACCAATCGCTCCGATCTATGGTGATCGGGTGATTGTGGAATATCAGGAACCGGCTGGGGTGTCTTTTCATGCTCGGTTACGCTTGGGTGAGGTGAATCATGCTTATCGGGAATTAAGAGGGGCTGAACCCGCCGGTACGAGCAGCTCGATTGCCTATATTCCCTCTTCGACCTGTTTTGATTCTGGCGATGCGGATTATCGGCGCATGGGGCGAAGCACGGTTCTGTTGATCGTGGATGGCATTTATTCCTGTACGGGTGTTTTGCTTAATAATGTATCAAATGATGGGAAGCCTTATCTGCTGACTGCCTCCCATTGTTTGAATAATAATTTTAAGCTGGCTAATCCGGATTATGCCCAAATTGCGGGAACGATTGTCTGCTTTTTTAATTACAACAGTCCGTTGTGTGATACTCCTTTGCGTGGCACAGAGGAGTTATCGGTTGCCTCTTGTTATTATAGAGCGGTAAATGAGATGGCGGATATGGCTTTGTTGGAGTTGGCGGAAATGCCTCCCATTTATTATCAGCCTTATTTGGCGGGCTGGCGGGTTGATGGGGCAGGAAGTTCACCATATGTTTGTTTACAACATCCAGCCGGAGCGGATAAGCGAGTGAGTGTCGCAAATCAGGCAATAGAAGAGTATTCGTTCGTAATTCCAGAGATGATATTTTATGATCAGGCGCATTGGCGTGTTCCTGAATGGAATGTCGGTTATACGGCTAAGGGTTCGTCTGGTTCTCCTTTATTTAATGGCGAAGGACTCGTGATAGGCTCTTTATCAGGAGGTAATTCTACTTATCAATCACCTGTGAATGATTATTTTTATCGTTTAGGGGCCGCTTGGGATCGTTCCAAGGAAGCTAACCGGCAATTGGCTTGTTGGCTGGATCCTTTGTCTACGGGCAATAAAATCTGTGAGGGATTGGATCCATATCTTGCTACCCCATGCGAGCGGTTAAGTAATGTTACCTTATCAGGTAGCCGGGAAAAAGTGGAATGTACAACTTATCCCTCTGGATCAAAAGCACCTCTTTTTGGTAATAATGAGTCTGGTGTGATGGAGTATGCGGAGGAGTATCGTCCTGATGGACGGCTTCTTTTGTATGGCGCTTATATCGTGACGCCGGCAGCCGGTTCTAATTATCGCTCATTGGATGTGGATATTACTGTTTATAGTGGAGCGTCCCGTCCGGAAGAGTTACTCCACGTGGAACATTTTCAACCCGGCTATACGAATAAATCTCTTTTAGATGATTCTTTTGTAGAATCGGACAAGTCGTTGAACCGCTCGCAAGAAAGTTTCGTCCGTTTTGAGCGTCCGATTGAGGTGAATGGTCCATTTTATATCGGTTATCGGATCAACTCCTCACCAGCCGATACCTATTTCTCGGCTTATAATCTGCCCAAAGGCACTACAGCCCGCAACAGTGCTTGGGCACGGACCAGCTCCGCATGGGTTGAGGCCACTAACCTGCCATCGGCAGGATTCAGCACGGCTTTGTTTATCGATCCGGTTATTCAGTATATACCTTATGTGGATAATGAGTCCATTCCGGTTGAAAGTGCTCCAATTGTAGTATCTGCTCGTCGGGGGGCCGTGGAGGTGTTCGGTGCGCAAAATGCCTCTTATGAACTTTATTCAATGGAGGGAAAGCGGATGGCCGCTGATAAAATCAAGACTGAGCGTGCCTTATTGGACTTCTCGGCCTTGTCCTCAGGAATCTATCTGTTGAGAATAGAGGGTAAGTCCGGAGTGGTGAGCCATAAAATTCGATTGTAGAATCACTGCGGTCGCAGTGCAGTGAGACTGCGACCGTAGTGTATTTTTCTGCAGCTGGTGTGCAGTGAAACTGCGAACGTTTTGCAGGGTTATTTATCAGGATTGTCATTTTTTTTATGTTCCTTGGCAAATTGTGAAGGTGTCCTATTGAATTGTTTTAAGAACGCTCGGCTAAAATATGACTGGGAACTGAAACCTACAGCTTCTGAGATTTCATTAAGTCTCAATTCTCCTTGGAGAATTAGTTCTGCCGCTTTTTTTAACCGAGCTATTTTGATGAGCTCATTTGGACTTAATTTTGAGATGTTATTTATCTTTCTATATAGAGAAGCTCGACTTAGATTCATTTTCTCTGCGATGAAATCCACATCCAGTTTAGTGTTACTAATATTTTGTTCTATGACTTCTGATAATTTATTCATGAAGATTTCTTCATTTTTTGAGTGAGTAATGGACTTTAGATTTGCGATTGGAGATTTGAAATAAAAAGAGCGAAGATGGTTTCTATTGTCTAATAAATTGTTAATCTGTTTAGATAATAGATCAAATTCGAAAGGTTTTTCTATATATGCGTCTGCGCCAAGTTCTAATCCTTCAAGTTTCGTTTGAAGTGTATTTTTTGCTGTTAATAGAATAACAGGAATATGGCTCGTTTCAGGATTTGATTTGAGTTTTCGTATTAATTCAAAGCCATCCATTATAGGCATCATAATGTCGCTTATTATAAGCTGAATGTTTGACTTATTTACTTGCTCAATAGCCTGTTGGCCATTAGTGGCGGTTATAATGTTGTATCGATGGTTTAACTCTTCACCTAGTAAGCTTAATAGTTCAGGATTATCTTCTACTATGAGTATCGTACATCTGTTTTCATCGAAAGAATATTGCTGGATAAGAGACGCCGATGTCTTGATATCCAGAACTTTTGTGTCATTTGTGGAATTGTTTAATGAGATGATGACAGGTAGCGTTAGTCTGAAAATGACTTTATCCGTGTCAGGCAATAGAACTAATGAACCATTATGCATTTCTGCTAATGATCTTGCTAAAGGCAGACCTATGCCTGTTCCTGGTTTTGCTTCATTTCGACGGAAAAACGGCTCGAAGATTCGATGTTGATCTTCTTTGGCAATGAGTTCTCCATCGTTGGATATGTCAACGATTATGAATTTTTGATTGTCTGATAAGTAGATACTTATATCAATATTACTTTGTGCGTATTTGATTGCATTGCTTAATAGATTACTGGTTATTTTAGTAAAAGCTTCTTTGTCTAGATAAAGTAAAGCAGGAATCAAGTTAGCTTTCGCATTAGATGTATCTATGTTCATGCGGAGCTGACTACTCTCTGCTGAATTACGGAATCGGTCACATATTTTATTAAGAGTCTCGATGATGTTTACTTGAGTAAAGTTGAGTTGATATCGATCTTTCTCAGCTTTCCGGAAATCAAGTAATTGATTGATAAGTTCTAATAAGCGATTAATATTATTCTCGATGGTATGAAAATACTTATAATTCTTATCATTAGAGTCAATCTCATTTTTGATTTTGTCGAAGGGAACTTTGATCAGGGTCAGAGGTGTCCTGATTTCATGAGCAATATTTGTGAAAAAATTAATTTTGGATTCAAATAACTCTTTTTCTTTTTTATTTTCTATCTCTTTTAGTTCCTGTCCTATTTTTCTTTTATTTATTCTATGATATTTGTGGATAGAAAAAAATATGAATATTGCACATATGGTGAAATAGATGGCATAGGCAAGTGTAGAACGCCACC
>CHCFR05602__coassemble_225_pt1 | contig 42221 bp, 38 predicted proteins | sample CHCFR05602__metabat2_low_PE_046 | metagenome-assembled genome bin CHCFR05602 | reverse complement strand
CAAAGCTACAACCAAACCTCAAAGTGTAAAAGGTGCATTTCTTCGAATGCTTACGTTTATCCTTTGGATAATATTTTATGTGTATAGCATTGGATCATTAGGATGTATGGTATAGCGATAAAAATGCCTAAAATGAATAATATTAGACCAACACATAGAACCAGCAGTGCATAGGCTGTCAGTATTAGTAATTCTGTAGATGCGTTACGTGTAAGATGCCAGCTATAACGGATAGACTCTATTGCCCCTAGGCCTTTTTCAATGATGGCGTATGAGTAGAATTGTAAACGGATAGCCCAATAGATACCAGGGATGATGAAAAAGAGGATGCCTATTGAGACAATAGCCGAGTATAGAATCGTAGCGAAAAAATGGTTCATTAGAGTTCTTTTCTCGTCATTAAGATGGGGCATTGAGAATGGTTGCTGTTTGATGGTATAATTCATGTTTCTGATATGACAGATGGAAAAGACGCTATAGAGTAAAAGAAGGACAAAAATTTGTAGGCCGCTTTTTAAAGGGAGGTTTTCTGGAAGCGCGTATAAGATAATCGACGCAAATGCGGATATGATGAGATAGATGAAAAAAAAGGCAACCAAAATGGTCGCTCTTGTTTTGAAGAGTTTCCAGGAAGATAATAAAATGGTTTTTGTTTCTTTAAGATCATTCATGATGTTCGGCTTTTTGTATATCGCCGTAAAATTAGTATAATTTATAGGAAAAACAATTTGGATGATCGGCCATTAATAGCGATTTGAACGAATAGATATTTAATCCGTCAAATAATCTTACTCCTCTTTTCTGAATTTAGTTTTTTTCCTATAAAAGATTGTATAAAACGGGATTCAAGAATGATTTTGTACTACATTTGTATTGTTTTTTCAAACATGGTTTGTCTTGATTTAATAGCAGAAACTTGTAGGGCAAGTTATTTGGGGAGAATAATGTCAATAGAAAAGAATATACTTATAAATGTTAATTATGAATAAACAAATGATGAGAACTACTATTACCCAGTTGAAGCAAATGGCTTTGTTCGCTGTAGGAGTATCTTTATTGACTGCGTGTGGTGGCAGTCAGAGTGGAAAGATGGGGGACGATGAATTCGCTGTAATGACGGTAACTGCTTCCAGCAGTGCCCAGACGCGTGCATATCCCGCCACAATTAAGGGACTTCAAGACATCGAAATCCGGCCACAGGTGTCTGGGTTTGTTGTAAAACTTTGTGTGGATGAAGGTGCTACCGTTCGTAAGGGACAGGCGTTGTTTAAGATTGATGATACACAGTATGCAGCAGCATGGCGTCAAGCGGAAGCTGCTGTAAAGACGGCACAAGCCAACGTTAGTACTCTGACATTGACGGAAGAAAACAAGAAAATGCTTCATGACAAGCAGATTGTCAGTGATTTTGAATATCAGCAAGCTGTGAACAACTTGCTTTCGGCTAAAGCTTCGCTGGCACAGGCTGAAGCTTCTCTCGTAAGCGCAAAGCAGAATTTGGACTTTTGTACGGTGACGAGCCCATCGGATGGTGTGGTTGGGACTTTCCCTTATCGTGTGGGTGCGTTGGTTAGTGCTTCTATTACGGAGCCGATGACGACAGTGTCTGAAATAGGTGATATGTATGTTTATTTCTCGATGACGGAAAAAGATCTTTTGAGTTTGACCCGTGCTGGTGGCACGTTGAAAGAGCAGTTGGAGAAGATGCCAGCGGTAAAATTGGAACTGGCAGACGGGACGATGTATGAGTTTGAAGGTAAAATTGATGCGGTGAGCGGCGTGATTGATCAATCGACTGGTTCGGTTAGCATGCGTGCTATCTTCCCGAATGCGAAGAATATCCTGCGTAGTGGAGGTATGGCGAACGTGATTTTCCCTTATACAATGGAAGGCGTCGTGGTAATTCCGCAGAATGCGACAGTTGAGATCCAAGATAAGAAGTTTGTCTATGTTGTGCAGCCAGACAGTACGGTGAAATATACGGAAATTCAAATATCTCCTTTAAACGATGGGAAGAATTTCATTGTAACAGGCGGATTGAAAGCCAATGAACGGATTGTCATCGAAGGTGTTCAGCAGTTATCTGACGGGCGGAAGATCGTCCCGATTTCGAAAGCTCAGCAAGTTGCCAAATTTCAGCAGGCATTGAAAGATCAGCGTGAAGGCAACTTGGCGACTGCTTTCAATTAATTCATGCATAATATAAAATAGGTAGATTAATTAAGACAGAGAATGAAATTAGATAGATTTATTAACCGTCCGGTATTATCAACCGTTATTTCGATTTTGTTGGTAATCTTGGGTATTATCGGTTTGGCCACGTTGCCTATTACTCAGTATCCGGATATTGCGCCGCCAACCATTTCGGTAAGTGCGACTTATACGGGAGCCAACGCGCAGGCCGTATTGAACTCCGTTATTTCTCCGTTGGAAGACCAAATCAACGGTGTGGAGAACATGATGTATATGCAATCAACCGCCACCAACAACGGTTCGGCTCGTATTACGGTGTACTTCAACCAAGGAACCGATCCGGATATGGCGCAGGTCAACGTACAGAATCGTGTGACACAAGCACAAGGATTGTTGCCGGCGGAGGTGACGCAAGTCGGTGTGACGACGTACAAGCGTCAGACCTCCATGTTGATGGTGTTCTCCATCTACGATAAGGAAGACAAGTATAACATCGAGTTCCTGGAGAACTATGCCAGTATCAACTTGATTCCAGAAATTAAACGTGTGAAAGGTGTCGGTGATGCCAATGTGATGGGTACGGACTACTCCATGCGTATTTGGCTGAAGCCGGATGTGATGGCGCAATATAGTTTGACCCCGAGCGACATATCGGGTGTTTTGGCTGAACAGAACATCGAGGCGGCTCCAGGACAGTTCGGAGAACGCGGAAATCAGTCGTTCCAATACACCATTCGTTGGAAAGGACGTTTGTCTTCAGAGACAGAGTTTGAAAACATTGTGGTAAAGGCGCTACCGGATGGCGAGGTACTTCGTTTGGGTGACGTGGCCGATTTGGAATTGGGGCGTTTAACTTATAACTTCAACAATACGGTAAACGGCCACAAGGCTGTGTCTTGTATTGTCTACCAGATGGCGGGAACCAATGCGACGGAAACCATCTCTAACTTGGAGCAGGTATTGGCTGAATACGAAAAGAATTTGCCGGAAGGATTAGGTATCAATATCGCACAGAGTGCCAACGACTTCTTGTTCGCTTCTATTCACGAGGTAATCAAGACCTTGATCGAGGCATTTATCTTGGTGTTCATCGTGGTGTATGTCTTCTTGCAGGATATGCGCTCGACGTTGATTCCGGCGATCGCTATTCCGGTGGCATTGATTGCTACTTTCTTCGCTTTGAAGATCATTGGTTTTAGTATTAACCTGTTGACTCTTTCGGCAATGGTGCTTGCCATTGCGATTGTGGTGGACGATGCCATAGTCGTCGTGGAGGGAGTCCACGCGAAATTGGATCAGGGGTACAAGTCTACGCGACAGGCGGCTATTGACGCCATGAGTGAATTGGGCGGTGCTATCGTATCTATCACGTTGGTCATGATGTCCGTGTTTATCCCCGTTAGTTTTATGTCCGGTACGGCGGGTACATTCTATCAGCAGTTCGGTTTGACGATGGCTCTTGCTATTGGTTTTTCGGCGTTGAACGCTTTGACACTTTCTCCGGCATTGTGCGCTATCTTATTGAAACCTCATACGAAAGAAGACGAAGAAGTGGCTCCGTTGAAAGAACGTGTCGGTACGGCAATGAGGGAATCCCGTAAGATTATGATTCGTCGGTATAGTGAGGCGATCGGTCGGTTGCTGCATCCGAGTATTACCATTCTTTTTACGGTTGTTGCCGTGTTGGGAATGATTTTCGGCATGTTTAATTTCGGAGAGCATCCAATCTTGACGGTTGTCTTTGCTCTAATCAGTATCATGGCGTTCTTCGGCATGACAACGGATAAATTCAAGAAAGCATTCAATACGTCGTATGAATCCGTTTTAGGAAAGTATAAAAATAAGGTATTGTTCTTTATTCAGAAAAAGGTGCTTTCGTTCGTTATTGTGATTGCTTCCATTGTTTTGTTGGTTATTTTCATGAATACGACGCCGACAGGTATGATCCCGAACGAGGATACGGGAACGATTATGGGCTCAGTTACTTTGCCTCCTGGAACATCTCAAGAACGTGCCCGCGAAGTATTGGCGCAAGTCGATAGCTTGATTGGAGCGGATCCTGCTGTGGAATCACGTACCGTCATTTCCGGATTTAGCTTCATTGGTAGTGGACAAGGTCCCTCTTATGGTTCTATCATTATTAAATTGAAAGACTGGGAAGAGCGTTCGATGATGCAAAGTTCGGATATGGTCGTAGCGACTTTGTTTATGCGTTCGCAGAAATTATTTAAGGATGCGCAGGTATTGTTCTTCGCTCCGCCTATGATTCCGGGTTATTCGATTTCGACGGATATTGAGTTGAACATGCAGGATAAGACGGGTGGTAGCTTGGATCGTTTCTTCCAAGTTGTTAACGACTACATCGCCGCTTTGCAAGCTCGTCCGGAAATCAACTCTGCTTCAACGAACTTCAACCCGAGTTTCCCGCAGTACCAAATCGACATCGACGCTGCCGCTTGTAAGAAAGCCGGTATTAGCCCGAGTGATATTTTGACGACGATGCAGGGTTATTTCGGTGGTATCTACGCTTCAAACTTCAACAGTTTCGGTAAGATGTACCGTGTGATGATTCAGGCGGAACCGGATGCGACCAAGAACCTGGAATCGTTGAACCGTATCAAAGTCAGGGGTAGCGACGGCGAGATGGCGCCGATTACGCAGTTTGCCTCTTTCAAGCGCATTTACGGGCCGGATGTGATCAGCCGTTTCAACCTGTATACCTCTATCCAGGTGATGGTTTCTCCGGCAGCCGGTTATACTTCCGGTCAGGCGTTGCAAGCCATTGCGGAAGTTGCCGACCAAAATTTGCCGGCGGGTTTCGACTACGAGTTGGGAGGTATGGCGCGTGAGGAAGCGCAGACAACCAATACGACGGCGATTATCTTCTTGCTCTGTCTGGTATTCGTCTACCTGTTGCTGAGTGCGCAATACGAAAGTTATATGTTGCCGTTGGCTGTGTTGTTGTCGATTCCGTTCGGTTTGCTCGGTAGCTTCCTGTTTGTGAACGGTATGAACTCGCTGGGTAGCATTCCGGCGTTGAAGATGATCATGGGGTCTATGTCTAACGATATTTATATGCAGATCGCCTTGATCATGTTGATGGGTCTGTTGGCAAAGAACGCTATCTTGATTGTAGAGTTCGCGCTTGACCGCCGCCGGATGGGCATGAGTTTGACGTGGGCAGCTGTCTTGGGTGCCGGTGCTCGTTTGCGTCCGATCTTGATGACCTCTTTGGCGATGATTATCGGTTTGCTTCCGTTGATGTTCGCTTTCGGTGTCGGCGCTCATGGTAACCGTACATTGGGAGCTTCCGCTATTGGTGGTATGTTGATCGGTATGATTTGTCAGATCTTTATCGTTCCTGTATTGTTTGTTGCCTTCCAGTATCTGCAAGAGAAAATCAAGCCGCTTGAATGGGATGACTTGGACAACAGCGACATGAGCACTGAGATTGAACAATATGCACAAACTAAAGATTGATTAGGATGAAAAAGAGAAATATATTATTTATGATGTGCGCGACTGCTCTTTTGAGCGGTTGCCACATTTACAAGGCTTATGAGCGGCCGGAGGAGATCAATGCGGACGGGATTTATCGGGATCCCGTGGCGGAAGCGGGTACGCTTGCTGATTCCGATACGACTAATATGGGAAACTTGCCTTGGCAAGAGATTTTTACAGACCCGAAATTGCAAGCGTTGATCGAGGAAGGCTTGGCGAACAACGTGGATATGCAGGCGGCTATCTTGCGCGTGGAGGAGGCTAAGGTGTTGTTGACCTCCGCTCGCTTGTCTTTCTTGCCTTCCATCAATTTGGCGCCGCAGGGAAGCCTCACGAAGATGGAGAACAATCCGGATTGGGGGCAAGCCTATACCGCGGCGGCGGCCGCCAGCTGGGAAGTTGACTTGTTTGGTAACCTGTTGAACGCGAGTCGCGGGCAGAAAGCGGCCTATTTGCAGAGCCAATACTCACAGCAGGCTGTCCGTTCGCAAATCATCTGCGGGATCGCCAATGCTTACTATACCTTGCTGATGCTCGATCGTCAAGTGCAAATTACGACGGAAACGGTAGATATTTACCGGGAGAACGTCCGTGTGACCGAGGCGATGAAAGAGGCCGGCATGACGAATGAGGCGGCTGTCGCCCAGATGCGGGCCGCCTATCATCAGGTACAGGCTTCGCTGATCGACTTGAAGCGACAGGTAAAGGAAACGGAAAACTCTATTTCCGTTCTTCTGGCGAAAGCGCCTCAGGCGATCGACCGTGGTACGTTGGACGCGCAGATCGTCCCGGATGATCTGACGGTCGGCGTTCCGTTGCAGCTCTTGGAGAACCGGCCGGATGTGAAGGTCGCGGAAATGGCGTTGGCTAGCGCTTATTATTCGACCAACCAGGCGCGCGCCGCTTTCTATCCGGGCATTAACATTACGGCGACGGCCGGCTGGACGAATGGCTCGGGGGTTACGATCAGTAATCCGGGGCAGTTCATGTTCCAGGCGCTCGCCTCATTGGCGCAACCGATTTTCAATAACGGAAAGCTGGTGGCTAACCTGAAGGTGACGAAGGCGGAGGAGAAGATCGCCAAGATGAATTACCAACAGACCATCCTCGAGGCCGGGCAGGAGGTGAGCGACGCTTTGCGATTGTATGACGCGACCAACAAACGGCTGGTGCACGACCGTGAGCAGGTGTTGAACCTCGACAAGGCGGTCGACTATACGAGAGCGCTCTTCGAGAGTGGCGACGCGACTTACCTGGAGATCCTGACGGCCCAGCAGAACTTCCTGAGCGCGCAGCTGACGGAGGTCGCTGATAACGTGCAACGCCTGCAAAGCGTCATTACGCTCTACAGCGCGTTGGGTGGTGGCAGATAGTTTTAACCGTTTAAATTTAATACGTATGATTAGTCCTTTAGCGTATATCGACGCGAACGCGAAGATCGGGAAGAACGTGACGATCCATCCGTTCGCTTACATCGACAAGAATGTCGAGATTGGTGACAATTGCGAGATCATGCCTCATGTGAGCGTGATGAGCGGGACGCGTATGGGTTCTGGAAACCGGGTTTTCCAGGGCTCTGTCCTGGGGGCCGAGCCGCAGGATTTCAAGTACAAGGGGGAAGAGACCCTGCTGGTGATCGGGAATGACAACGTGATCCGGGAGAATGTGGTGATCAACCGGGCGACCAATAGCACTGGGCGTACGGTCGTCGGGAATGGCAACTTCATTCATGAGGGCGTTCACATTTCACACGATACGAAGATTGGCGACCATTGCGTTTTAGGGTATGGCAGTAAGCTTTCGGGTAATTGCCAGTTGGAGGATTGCGTCATCTTTGGGGGTAACGTGTTGATGAGCCAGGGGTGTCGCGTCGGCTGTTGGGCCATGATCCAGACGGGCTGCCGTTTCCGTAAGGATATTCCGCCCTATATCGTGGCCGCGAAGGAGCCGACGAGCTACTATGGCATCAATGCCATGATCCTCGAGCACGAGGGGTATCCCGACAAGGTGATCAAGCACATGAGCCACGCCTATCGGATCATTTATCAGGGCAACACGAGCATTTTCGATGCCTTGTTGATGATCAAGGACCAGGTGCCGATGAGCGACGAGATCCAGCATATTATCGATTTTATATCCGAGTCGAAACTGGGCATCATCCATTAATGGTGATGCCCGGGATTCGCCGGGATCCATAAGAAAAACGTTTCCAAGTTGTTTGCGAAGCGCCTCTTCAGCTTGTGGGGATTTTCCCCTGGCCGTCGAGGCGCTTTTTTCGTGCCCGGAAAATTGGTCTCGCCCCCTCCGCGGTGTGCGGGAGGTCTTCGCGCCCTCGCAAAACGGTTTCCGCGCACCGCGGAAGGTCTTTGCGCCCTCGCAAAATGCTTTCCGCACACCGCGGAAGGTCTTCGCGATCCCGCAAAATGGTTTCCGCACACCGCGGAAGGTCTTCGCGATCCCGCGAAATGCTTTCCGCGCACCGCGGAAGGTCTTCGCGATCCCGCGAAATGCTTTCCGCACACCGCGGAAGGTCTTCGCGATCCCGCGAAATGCTTTCCGCACACCGCGGAAGATCCGTGTGGTTATTGGAGAGCCTCGCGCAGGCGGACGAGTTTCTTCAGCAACGCCTCAAGCCGGTCGAGTTGTAGCATATTGGCGCCATCCGACTTGGCGGCCGAAGGATTGGGATGTGTCTCGATAAAAAGCCCGTCGGCGCCAACGGCGATGGCGGCCTTGGCTATTGTCTCGATTAAGGCCGGCATGCCTCCGGTAACTCCAGACGTTTGATTCGGCTGTTGTAAGGAATGCGTCGCATCCATGACAACCGGATAACCGAATTGACGCATCAGTGGAATACCACGAAAATCGACTACCAAATCGGTATAGCCGAAGGTCGTTCCTCGCTCGGTCAGCATAACTTGGTCGTTGCCGGCGTCGGCCACCTTTTGGGCGGCGAATCGTATGGCTTCAGGCGAGAGGAATTGCCCCTTCTTGATGTTCACGATCTTGCCGGTTCGTGCGGCGGCGACGAGCAGGTCTGTCTGGCGGCAAAGGAACGCCGGTATTTGCAAGACATCGACATAGGCCGCGGCCGTTTCTGCCTCATGTGTCTCGTGAATGTCTGTCACGGTGGGGATTTGGAAAGTTTCGCTCACTTTACGAAGAATCCGAAGGGCTTTCTCGTCGCCAATGCCGGTGAATGAGTCCAGGCGCGAGCGGTTGGCCTTTCGGTAAGAGCCCTTGAAGATGTAAGGGATATTGAGCCTGAAGGTTATTTCCGTGATTTTCTCGGCGATCTGAAGTGCCATATCTTCATTCTCAATCACGCATGGACCGGCCATGAGGAAGAAATTATCCTGTTTTCTCAGGTTGTCTAAAGTAAATGTCATGATTGTTGAATTAGTTCTAATACGATATTTATTTTCTCTTCTGTAGGGAGAGTCGCGTCGATCCAATGGATATGCGCACCTCTTCGTTCCATGCCCCGGAACCAAGTCATCTGGCGTTTGGCGAATTGGTGAATCGCGATCTCCAATTGGCGGACCATCTCGTCGTAGGGCAGTTGACCGGTGACGTAAAGAGTCAAGAATTTGTATTCCAACCCGTAATAGATGAGATCCTCCGGTTTTACGCCTGTTGCGAGGATACGCCGTACCTCATCGACCATGCCCTCTTCCAAGCGGGTTTTAAGCCGTTTGGATATTTTCTCCCGCCGTGTATCCCGGTCAATATCAACACCAATAATCAGGCTGTTGATGGGCTCGTACTCGTTGCGGTCGGGTGCTTGTGTCTTGTAAAACTCTTCGATCTCAATAGCCCGTATGGCTCGTTGTGCGGAGTCTACATCCGTTTTATTATGCAAGGTCTTGTATGAGGCAAGGATTTGCTCCAGCTCATCGAGAGACTTGCCTTTGAGTGATTCCCTTAGGGTGGGATTCTGTGGCACGTCAAGTAGTTTGAAACCCTTTAGGACCGCTTCTATGTACATACCTGTACCACCGCATAGGATAGGTAGTTTGCCTTTCGATTTGATCAAATCGAAGGCCTTATGAAAATCATGCTGGTATTCGAAAACATTGTATTTGTAGCCCGGATCATGAATATCGATCAAGTGATAGGGGATGTTCTTGCCGTTGACAACATAATCCGCTAAGTCCTTGCCTGTGCCAATGTTCATCGAACGGTAAATTTGCCGTGAGTCGCCACTAATGATCTCCGTATCTATCCGTTCGGCCAATGCGGCCGCGAAAGCTGTCTTTCCTGAGGCGGTTGGGCCCAAGATCGTGATTAGTTGATAACTGTTTGTTTGCTTTGTTTCCATGATGAAGCAAAGGTAAACAAAATAAGCCGCACCTCGAAAGGCGCGGCTTTGAAACTATATAACCGTAAATGATTAGCAGTTTACAGATGCCATGTGAGCGATCAAATCCAACACTTTGTTAGAGTAACCGATCTCATTGTCATACCAAGAAACGACCTTAACGAAAGTATCTGTCAAATAAACACCTGCGTTAGCATCGAAGATAGAAGTCAAAGTGCAACCTAAGAAGTCTGAAGAAACAACAGCGTCCTCAGTGTAACCCAGAACACCCTTCAACTCACCCTCAGAAGCCTCCTTCATAGCAGCGCAGATAGCCTCTTTAGTTGCCGGTTTAGCCAAGTTAACAGTCAAGTCAACAACTGATACGTCCAAAGTCGGAACACGCATAGAGATACCAGTCAATTTACCGTTCAACTCAGGGATAACTTTACCTACAGCCTTAGCAGCACCTGTTGAAGACGGGATAATGTTGCCAGAAGCAGCACGACCACCACGCCAGTCTTTCATAGAAGGACCATCAACAGTCTTCTGAGTAGCAGTAGTAGAGTGAACTGTAGTCATCAAACCGTTTACGATACCGAATTTGTCGTTCAAAACCTTAGCGATCGGAGCCAAACAGTTAGTAGTACAAGAAGCGTTAGAAACGAATTGAGTACCCTTAACATATGTCTTCTCGTTAACACCACAAACGAACATAGGAGTTGCGTCCTTAGAAGGAGCAGACATAACAACATATTTAGCACCAGCTTGGATGTGAGCTTGAGCCTTCTCCTGAGTCAGGAACAAACCAGTTGACTCAACAACGTACTCAGCCTCAACCTCGTTCCACTTCAAGTCAGCCGGATTCTTCTCTGCTGTAACGCGGATCTCTTTACCATTAACGATCAGTTTGCTGTTCTCAACGTCAGCCTCGATAGTGCCGTTGAATTGACCGTGCATAGTATCGTATTTCAACATATATGCCAAGTAATCAACCGGACACAAGTCGTTAATACCTACGATCTGGATATCGTTTCTGTTTTGAGCTGCACGGAATACGAAACGGCCGATACGACCGAAACCGTTAATACCTACTTTAATCATTTTTGTAAAACTTTTATGGGTTTGTTAAAAATATGTTCGTCTAGAATTTCTATTCTCTTTTAACGACGCAAATTTAGTTGTTGTTTTCCATTCTCGCTCATTTATTCCTTGGAAAAAATCATTCTCTAACAAAAATTAATTGTTGGATTCGTGCTTTTTCCGTAATTGGGAGAATGCTTATCCGGGCATTGCCTCGCTCTCTTTTGCTTTGGCGGGAACTTTCTTTTTGAATAGTTTGTTTGTGATCCATTTACGGACTTGTTTGATTCCCCAAGAGGCGACAATTGGTTGGGCAATGTCCCACAACAGGGGAGCGAGCCCTTTAGCGATTGAGAAATAGTCTCCTATACCGATATTGATGGGCGTAGCGACACTCTCTTTATTATCTGTGGCGCTTGAATCTTGGCTTTTCCCTTTACCCTTGTTGGGTGAGGATGAGAATAAGATGGACGACAAGCCGGAGAGAAGCAGGCTGCCGGCATTCTCCTGAATGTATGCGAAGTGCTCATTCAGCTTGTGTTCCTGTGTCTCGCACGCCTTAGTCAACCGTAATTTCTCCATCTGGAGTTTTTCCAGAGGGGTCTGTTGATTGCTTGTCATTTCTGTCATCGTTTATCATTAAAGCTTCAATGATCTCGTCCTGGATTTTAGAGAGGATCTTTTCCTTGCGCCGGACAACGCAATAAATAATAGCCGCATACATCAAAAATACGCATGCGAATCCGCCAGCGGTATTATCGAAAACGTCGCCCAAAAGGAAACCGATGGCCATGAATATAAAAAGGATCGCGAACAGGATCAGGAAAACCATGATCAAACCATAAGAGAGAACCGCAGTTACTTTCCCGGTTCTCTCATATGTGTTCAGTTTCAGGAGTTCCATCTTGAGTTCCACGTAGGTGGTCAAGTCTTTCTTGAGCTCCTGGAATACCTTACCGGTCTCTTTCTCCATGTGGGATTATTCGCTTACGACCTCTTCAGCGGGTTTTCCTGCCTCTTTGCTCTCTTTATATTTTGCCAAGGCTGAGTTGAAACCCTCTTTTACTTTGCCAACGACACCGTTGAGCTCCTCAAGCAATTGCTCTCTCTTGTCTGTCGCTGCCAAATAGCCAACTGCCGCACCTACTGTCGCACCTACGATAAAGCCTAATAATAATTTAGAATCAACGTTTTTCATAACTTTCCCTTTCTTTTTGAATTTATAGTTTAAGTCGATTTTTAATAATCACAAATATAGTGTTTATATTTTATCTCCTATCTTTTTTGTTGTTTTTTTTCGAAAAATGTTATTCTTTGACCATCTTGATAGCGGCCCAGCCATTTTTCTCCTTTTTGTCCGTGTATTTCAGGCCGTGCCGAGCGCCTTCCTCTATTAAAGCAGGAATGTCCTCTGGATAGAATCCGCTCATGAAGAGCTCAGATCCAGGGTGCATGGCTGTGGCGTAATGTCCCATGTCGGCCAAAAGGATATTGCGGTTGATGTTGGCGAAGATGACATCGAATGTCCCATATTCGGCAATTCGCTCGGCACCACCCAAGGCGACTTCGATATCAGGGGTCTGGTTGATCCGGATGTTCTCGAGCGCATTGTTATAGGCCCATTCGTCAATATCGATGGCTACCACTTGGCCCGCTCCTTTCATCTTGGCGAGGATAGCGAGTACGGCGGTACCGCAACCCATGTCAAGGAGTTTTTTCTCAGTCAGGTCGAGTTCCAGCATAAAGGTGATCATTTGATAGGTTGTCGCATGATTGCCCGTCCCAAACGCCATTTTGGGATCAATTAATATATTATAGGTATAGCCGGGCTCCGCTTCGTGGAAGGAGGCACGGACTACGCATTCTTTCCCGATATGGATAGGCTTGAAATAGTTTTTCTCCCATTCCTCGTTCCAGTCTTTGCTCTCGACATATTGGGCTTCATGCTGGAAGGTGATTTCTCCGAGTGGGAACGTTGCCAGTTTTTGTCCCAGTGTCGTCTTGTTATATGAGGATTCCGGCACATAAGCGATCAAGCCGTTCTCGTCACTGGTGAAGCTCTCAAAACCGATTTCGCCCAGTTCGGCTGCGAGGATATCATTGACCAGGGCGGTGTCCAGTTCGGTTTGATAGGTGAATTTGACTTCGTAATAGTTCATCGTCTAGTCTCCTTATTTTTGGATTTGTTTTCGCGAATATAATGATTGTTTTCGCTTTCATCAGGTTTTCGGGTCGCTCTTTAGCATGGATTCGGGGAATATCTGACCAGGTTCAACTTGGTGCTGGCTTTGAGCTTTTCCTGAATAAGGAAAAAGATCTAAAAAAGGAGGATAAACTGTTGCTCGTTAGAAAGTAAATGATTACTTTTGCGCCTGATTTTCCTCATAGGTAAAAAAGTGGAGCCGGAGACGGGTCCCACCTTCGGGACATAACCTGTTAATAGATATAAAAACAGATGTACGTAATCGTAGAAATTAACGGACAACAATTCAATGTTGCTGAGGGCAAGAAGTTGTTCGTGCACCACATCCAAAACGCGGAGAGCGGTGCTGTTGTAGAGTTTGACAAGGTATTGTTGGTTGACAACAATGGTGAGGTTAAAGTTGGTGCACCGACAGTAGAGGGCGCTAAGGTTGTATGTGAGGTACTTACTCCGCTCGTAAAGGGTGATAAGGTGTTGGTATTCCACAAGAAGAGAAGAAAAGGATACCGCAAGTTGAACGGTCACCGTCAGCAATTTACGGAAGTAAGTGTAAAAGAGATTGTTGCTTAAGTAATTAGAGGAGATTTAAGACATGGCACATAAAAAAGGTGTAGGTAGTTCTAAGAACGGTCGTGAGTCACACAGCAAAAGACTTGGTGTGAAATTGTTTGGTGGTTCCTTCGCTAAAGCGGGCAACATCATCGTTCGTCAGAGAGGTACGGTTCATCATCCGGGTACTAACGTAGGTATCGGTAAAGATCATACTTTGTATGCTTTGGTTGATGGTATCGTTACATTCCGTAAGTCAAAAGAGAACAGATCGTTTGTCTCTGTACAGGAGGTTAAGGCTGAGGCTTAATCTTGAGCAGTAGACTCTTTCTGAGAGAAATAAGAAAGCCTGATCTCATAAGGGATCGGGCTTTTTTATGTCTTGGACGGAACAGAGGTGGAGTGGTATAAATCACGTACGTACGTGTGGCCTCTCATGTACGTACGTGTAGTTTCACGGTAAAGTATGTGTAGGCTGACACGTACGTATGTATCGCCCGATACATACGTACGTGGTTATGTCCGGTTAGTCAGCAGGTGATTCGAGGATTGGATGAGACTTCTTAATAGCCTATGCGCATGGCCCAAAAGCAGATTGGCTCTTTTTCTCCAAAGCCGTTGAGTCAGGATGAGAATCAGGAATACCGTGCCGAAAATACAGATTAACCCGAACAGCTCCTTGAGACTGGTCAAGGTGGTTTGTCGCATGACTTGGGCATATAACTCTTGTATGGTGACATCCGGTGCCCATTCCTCTATCTGGTCCATATTCCGGCTGATAAGCCCGATGTTTTCTTGGGTCAGATAGCGCATCCGATAATTCAGGATCGCGGTTCCCAATGGGGTGGCTATACTGGTCCGGATGAAGCTGAGGACACAAAGTGCCTGAAAAAAGTGTTTGAATGGAACACTTTTCGCGATGTAGATGGTCAAGGCGATGTACAGGATACCATGTCCGACCCCTTTCAGGAAGTTGGGCAGATAGAGGCTTTCGATATTAAGGTTGGGATGAATCAAGAAATACATATAATATTGGTAGGCGACCACAAGAATGAAACCGACCGAGATCAGAAGCTTATAGCCTTTCCTTAAGATAGCCTGGCGATAGAATACCACGCCGGAGCCTGTTAGAATTCCGACAAAGACATACCAATTGAGGGAAACGGCATTGAGGGTATCGTATTTCAAGATGGAAAGCATGAACTGGTTTTGCAGGACCGATGAGGTGGTCAGGAAAAAGCAGAGCATGAGAAACAGGAAGAGGATCGTGGGGAAGTTCCTGTAGTGGAGTACCGCTGGATCAATATAGGGGCGGCGTATCGTTGACATCCGGTTGATGTTGATAAGCAATGAGATGATGGCTGTAACCATTCCGATCCGGATGGGTATACCGTCGAGCCAGTCGTAATATTCCCCATAGATACAGATATAGACTACCGAGAATAGGAGGACTCCCCAAAGACCGCCTCCAATCCAGTCTATGCCATAAAGAGGCATTTTCCTTTTTGCCCGGAAGGGGCGAGTCAGCAGGAAGACGCAGAGCCATACAACGCATAATAACCCGATCACGAACCAATGCATGTACCGCCAGTTACTCCAGTCGCTGATGTGTGTGGCGACTAATCCCGAGAGTTGTATGCTTTCCAGGACGACAATGTAAATGACCGGATAAAAGACGGAAAAATTACCGGAAGGAGTGACGCTTAACCGGGTGTTCGAGAAGCACTCGAACGTGCCCCACATACCGATAGTCGTGGATAACTTGTAATTAATGATGTCTATCCGGTTGTTCGTGTTTGTTAGGCTCAGCTCCAGGTTTTGAAGCTGCAGCTCATAGCGGGTGATGTCGCTTTTCAGGGCGGTACCTTGTTTATAGGCGGCCTGCATCTCTTTTACGAGCAGATTCCCAGGAATGGGCCCGTGGGGGCGCGAGATGCCCTTTGAGGGCTAAAAAGTGGCCTCGCGGCGGCGCGAGGGGGCTTCTTAGGCCTAAAAGGTGGGGCGCGGTGGCGCGGGGCCCTCTTTTAGGCCTAAAAAGTGGGCTTTCACCTCCGCGAGATGAGATTTTAGGCCTAAAATCATGGCTCGCGCCGCCGCGAGGCCTATTTTTAGGGCTAAAGGAGGGCTTGGTCCAGATGGGGGCCTCGCGGGGACGGGAATCCGGTGAGGCCGCCCGCTTCCGATTGCCCCTTTTATGCCAAAAGATGCCGGCTGGTGATGGCCGAAGTGGAATTTATCTTTTAACTTCGCGGAAAAGAGGATAACAAAATGAGCAAGATAAGTTTTTTGGGGAGCGTGACCGATAGCGACGCTCTGGGAAACAGGCGTTCGCGGATTGTATCGACGCTGTTGTTTGTCGTTTTCTCGTTGGCGCTCCTGGCGCGTTACGGGTATGTCTGGAAATGGGTGGAGAGCCTTTCGCTTTTCGTGCCCGATCCGGTTTTCTTCCGTTCGTTCCTGAATAATCCGGGTGGTATGCTCGCCTATGCGGGCGCTTTCCTGACACAGTTCCTCTATTATCCCTTTTGGGGAAGTTGCCTGCTGGTCCTTTTGCTTTTAGGCACGCAACAATTGACCTGCAGGCTTTTCCGTCTGGAGGGTGTCAGCTATCTCTGCTCGTTTATCCCGTCGTTCCTCCTGTTGACCGCGGTGTTGGATCTGGGTTATACTTGGGCGACGCTAAAAGCGCCGGGCCATTTCTTCATGCCGACGCTGGGCGTGATTTTCGCTTTGTCGTGCCTGGCCCTTTTCCGTTGGGTGAAGGTTTATTATGCCCGTTTGGTTCTCTTGCCCGTGATCGTCGCCCTATATCCATTTTGTGGTTTTTATGCACTGTTCGCCGCCGGGCTTTGCCTGATTGATGAATGTGTGAATCGTCCGGGCAAGAAGAGTTGGGCGGTGGCTTTGGTTGGCGTCGTATCGATAGTCCTTTTCCCGAAGCTCTATTATTATGGTTGGGGCGCGACGGAGCAGGAGTTGTCTCGGATTTATGTGGCGGGCTTGCCACCTTTCTATATCCGGAAGGCGGAGTTTATGCTTTGGTTGCCTTTCCTGCTTTTGCTGGCTTACTATTTACTCCTTTCCCTTGGAGCGTTCACCGCAGGGGTGGCGAACCGTTCTTCCCGTTGGCGGGCGAGTGGCTTGTGGGGGCTTTTCGTGGCGGGTATGCTCTTCACGTTGTGGCAAGCTTATGGCGATCCGAATTTTGAGGCGGGTGTCCGTTCCTCGCTGGCTATCGAGGCGGGCGATTGGCAAGAGGCTGCCAAGGAGGCTGGTCGGGTGAGGGTAGGAGCGACCCGCGACGTGGTGATCAATGGGCGTATGGCCGACAGTTATTTGGGTCGTCCGGTCTCACAAGATCCCGTACCGATGATTCCCGCTACTTATAAGGATTCCCGGCAGGGATTGCTAACCTTCATGCAACTGTGTGGCTTGAACATGAATTATTACAGTGGCCAGACCAACATCTGTTACCGCTGGGCGGTGGAGTTGTCGGTCGAGTACGGCTTCCGGATCTCTTACCTGAAATTGCTGGTCAAGTGCGCGCTCCTGAACGGGGAGTACGCTCTCGCCAGGAAATATAATGACCAGATTGGGCAGACTCTGTTCCATAAGGATTGGGCTGAGAGATATGGACGCATGATCGATCAGCCGGAGCTGATCAGTCAGGATCCGGAGTTTGCCCGTATCCCCAAGGATCCGTTACCCAACCGTTTTGTCGAGTGATCAGGGCTCGTAAGTCGCACGCCGGGCTGGGGCCTCAATGGCCTGTTGCCAATCCTTGCGGCTGACGCTGACCGGCTTCACCATAAACTCGGGCACGTTGTATGATTTGAACAGCTCCTTGTAGTAGGTCGGTGATTCTTGCGGCACGATGAAAGGCTTGCTCGCCTGGCCATCCTTGAAGTGGCAGATGTAAGGCCGTGTATAAGAGCCGTCGTCACGTCGAGAGCTGAACACGATCCAGGAACCATCCGACGACCAGCTATGATAACTGTCGGTCGACGTGCTGTTCGCCCCGCTGAGCGGACGTGCCTCGCCCGAGGCCAGGTCCATCAGGTAGAGATCGCTGTCGTGGTGCCAAATGTGGAATGTCCCATAATCTCCCATAGTGAACAAGAGATACTTGCCATCGGGCGAGATGCGGGGGAAAGTCGCGCTCTTGCCCTGCCTGGAGACCGCCAGAACCGTATCGGCCGTGGCGGAAAAGGTGCGGCTCTCCGGATCGAATGTCTTCCGGAAGATATCGTAGTGGAACTCCTGGTAATGGTTGAATAACGAGTCCTTCTCCATCGGGACGCCTTCCGGATAACGGGCGGAGACATAATAGAGCGTTCGTCCATCCGGGCTCCAGGCCGGGAAGGTCTCTAGCTCGTCGGGCTTGTCGCTGATGGTCTTGACACTGTTGTTCTTCGTATCGTAAAGGATCAGGCCTGAGGCGAGGTCCATGACCTCCACCTTTTGCCGGTCTTTCGAGTGGAAATGCTGCCGTGTCGAGTTGGTCGAGTAAGCGATCAACGGTAAGGTCGGATGCCAGGCGGGATAGACACCATCAAAAGGACTTTTCTCCGATTTCAAGTCGACCTTTCGGACGCCATCTTCCGTTGCCAGAAGAGAGCCACCTTTATAACCACGCACATGAAATTGCATATTGCCGCCCCGGTTGTAATCCTGATAAGCGTGGCAATTGACGCATCGACCCCGTTCCTCCTCAACCGGACGGCCATTGTTGACCAGCGTACGCTCATCAAAGCAGGTCAGGTCTCGCTGGCAGAGGCTCATGTTCTCGTAAAAGACGTAAAGCGGCTCAATCAATCGGTAAGAGAGATAAGGATCAATCGCCTCTTGGGCGATGAGGTTTTTGATGGTCCGGTATCGGTTCCATGTGCCCTCTTTTTGGACATAGATATCGATTGAGAGCGTATCGCCCCTGTTTCCATCCAAAAGCTTATGCCATTCCTTAAGATTCCATTGGATTGTCTTTCCACTAGCGATCAATTGTTCACCTTTTGGGGCAGAGGCAACCGCGATGAATTGCTCGCCATCCTCCTCGATCTGGAAGTTCATGGGCGCGATGTTGTGAGGAAGCGTAATCCCTGAATAATCCGGATAAATGACCGGGCTTTCCTCTTTTTGTTGGAACTCTTGAGGCGGGTTTATGGCGCATCCCGTAAGCGACAGGAGTACCGCAACCGCAACCGAATGGTGAAAAGGCGTTTTCATGATTCTATTCTCTTTGATCCGATACGCGAATGTAAGCAAATCTTTTGGGCTTTTGATTTAAAATCCTTTTATGGATAAAAGAGGTTGATTTAGGTTCTAAAAAAAAATCGGCCAACAAGTCAAATGCTTGTTAGCCGATTATCCTTGTTACCAGTTTTTCAGGTTTTTCTTATAATTCGTCAATAGATCCTCTAACAATACCTCTCTTGGAGTTCTTGATGAAGTCCAGGATCAGATCCCGTTCCTCACAAGGCTCATATTCCGTCTCGATCGCCTTGAGGGCATCCGTGTTGTTCAAGCCTCTCGTGTAGAGCGTACGGTAGATATCTTGGATCAGGTAAACTTGCTGGTTCGTGAATCCACGGCGGCGTAATCCAACGATATTTATACCGCAATAAACGATCGGGTCACGACCAATCAACGTGTAAGGCGGGATATCTTTGCCGATACGAGAGCCACCCTGGATCATCACGTGCTTGGAGATCCGGGTAAACTGGTGTACGAGGCTTCCGCCACTGACGATGGCATAGTCGTCGATCTCAACTTCGCCCGCAATTTGTGAGGCATTGCCAATAATGATATTGTCTTTCAAGACGCAATCATGGGCAACGTGCGAGTAGGCCATGATCAGGCAATGGCTGCCGACAACGGTCTTACCACGTGAAGCGGTTCCCCTGTTGACGGTTACGCATTCGCGGATCGTTGTATAGTCGCCAATTTCTGCGGTTGTGATCTCTCCCTTGAACTTTAAGTCCTGTGGTATGCCAGCGATTACCGCTCCGGGGAATATCTGGCATCCTTTGCCGATTCTTGCTCCATCACGAATAACGGCATGGGGATGGATGTAGCATCCGTCACCGATAACGACATCTTTCTCAACAACCGCAAACGGGTCGATCGTCACCCCTTCCCCGATTTTGGCTTCGGGATGTACAACGGCCAATGGTGATATATTCATAATCAGATTTTATTTGTTTTTAATGATTTGAGCCATAAATTCCGCTTCGCTGACAAGCTTGTCGCCGACGAAGATGTGACCTTTCATCGTAGAGATACCACGACGTATCGGAGCGAGCAATTCAAGACGCAGGATCAGGGTATCACCCGGTACCACTTTTTGACGGAATTTGACGCCATCTATTTTCATGAAGTAGGTCGAGTAACGCTCCGGTTCCTCAACAGAGTTCAATACCAACAAACCTCCCGTTTGTGCCATTGCCTCGATCTGGAGAACACCCGGCATGACGGGCTCTTGCGGGAAGTGACCCTGGAAGAAGGGCTCATTGGTCGTGATGTTCTTGACACCGACAATATAATTGCCTCCGATCTCGATGATCTTATCGACCAAAAGGAACGGATAACGGTGAGGTAACAATTCACGGATCCGGTTGATGTCCATGACTGGCTCGCAGTTCGGGTCGTAGACCGGTGCTTGCACCTCATTCAGCTTGATATCCTTACGGATGATCTTTGCCAATTGGTTATTGATCTTGTGGCCCGGGTGAGTAGCGATGATCCGTCCTTTGATAGGCTTTCCGATCAGGGCGATATCACCGATCAGGTCGATCAGTTTATGACGAGCCGGCTCATTGTCGTATACCAGCGGCGTATTGTTGATATAGCCCAGATCCTCGATGTGCTTGTGAGGCTGGTTCATCATATCTGCTAATTTATCGAGAGACTCCTGTGGAATCTTTTGGTCGTAGATGACGATAGCGTTGTCCAGGTCGCCACCCTTGATGAGGTCGTTTTTCAGAAGCATCTCAATCTCGCGGACAAAGACAAAGGTTCGTGAGGCTGCCAGCTCTGTCGGGAATTCGCTCAGGTCGTTCAATGTCGCGAATTGGTTTGGTAATACTGGCGACTTGAACTCGATGAGGACATTGGCGCTGAATTTGTCATCAGGCAGGATGATCAGTGAAGCACCTGTTTCCTCGTCTTTTACCTCCAGCTTATGCTTAACGATATAGAAATCCTTGGGTGCGTTTTGTTCAACAATACCAACTTTCTGGATACCTTCCGAGAAGAAACGTGCGCTTCCGTCAAGGATTGGGAATTCCGGAGCGTCTACCTCGATGAGGCAGTTATCGATACCGAAGGCATAGAGTGCTGCCATCGCATGCTCGATTGTTCCGACTTGTACATCCTTTTTTGTCAAGACTGTACCTCTGTTCGTGCAGGTAACGTTTTCCGCTAAGGCGTCGATAATTGGTTGTCCTTCTAAATCGACGCGTTTGATCTTGTAACCGTGGTTCTCGGCGGCAGGCTTAAAGGTGATGTGTATGTTCAAGCCCGTATGCAACCCTTTACCTTCGAGGGAGAAGCTGTCCGCCAACGTTCTTTGTTTTTGCATATCGTGTTATTTTTTTAATTCCTGTTTTAATCGCTCGATCTCTTTTTCCATCTGGCCGATCGTCCGATAAATATCGGGCAGGCGGTTGAAAATCGCGCTTGATTTCATGAAGTTTTTCGCGTGGATAGCCGGAGCGCCCAATACGGTCGTCGGCTCCTTGATGTCGCTGATGACACCGGATTGCGCGCCGAAATTGACATTATCTGTTATGTGGATATGACCAGCCAGCCCAACTTGTCCGCCAAACATGCAATGCTTGCCTACTTTGGTAGATCCCGCGATGCCCACTTGGGCGGCCATAACGGTATTATCGCCAATCTCAACATTATGGGCGATCTGGACAAGATTATCGATCTTCACGCCCTTATGAATGATTGTAGCGTCCATGACGGCTCTATCGATAGTCGTGTTGGCGCCGATCTCAACATCATCTTCGATGATAACTTTTCCCAATTGAGGGATTTTCTCATAGCTTCCATCCTTGGGGGCGAAACCGAATCCGTCGGCTCCTATAACAGCTCCGGCATGAATAATACAGTTGTTGCCAACGGAGCACTCTTCGTAGATGGTCGCATGTGGATAAACGATACAGTTCTCTCCGATCGTGACATTATCCCCAATATAGGCCTGTGGATAGATTTGGGTTCCTTTACCAATTTTCACGCCATCTCCAATGTAAGCCAAGTGCCCAATATAACAATCCTCGCCAATTGTAGCGGATGGGCTGATCCATGCGGTTGAGTCGACGCCCTGTTTTCTTTTCTTGGACTGTTGTACCAAGGTAAGGAGCGTAGCAAGTGACGCATAGGCGTTGGGGACTCTTATTATTGTGGTACGCAGAGGATGCTCCGGCTTGAAATCATTGTTCACCAAGACAACGCTAGCGTTAGTCTCGTATATGTAATGCTCATATTTGGGATTTGCCAAAAAAGATAACGTGCCAGGCTTGCCCTCTTCGATTTTTGAGAAATCGTGCACTTTTACCATCGGATCTCCTTCAATGGATCCTTGCAAGAAGTGGGCGATTTGTTGGGCTGAGAACTCCATTTCTTTTTATGATGTTTTTTCCTTTAATATTCAAGAACCTATTTATTAGAGGTTATTCTTTGATAATCCCCTTTTTCGCTAAATATCCAGCCATTTCCTGTTGAACGGTATGAGCTGCTTCGCCTGCGACTTGGGCGAAAGACTCACTCTTGTCAGCGTAAATGATCGCTCTCGAAGAGTTAACCAGCAGGCCACATTGGTCGTTCATGCCATATTCTGCGACTTCAGCTAAGCTTCCACCTTGTGCGCCAACGCCAGGAACCAACAAGAAATGGTTGGGGGCCAATTTGCGGATATCCAAGAACATCTTGCCTTGTGTTGCGCCGACAACGTACATCATCTGCTCATCACTAGCCCATTCCTGAGATTTTTTGAGAACCTTCTCGAAGAGGCGTTCGCCATTCTCGTCGGTTGTCAATTGAAAGTCGTGAGATCCCTTATTGGATGTCAACGCCAAAAGGATGACCCATGCTTCCGGATAGATCAAAAACGGTTTAACACTGTCCTCGCCCATATAAGGGGCAACTGTTACGGCGTCAACCTTGATGTGATCGAAGAAAGAGCGGGCATACATCTCAGAAGTGTTGCCAATATCACCTCGCTTTGCGTCCGCTATAATGAATTGATCTGGATATTGCTCACGTAAATAGCTGACAGTTTTCTCGAAAGCGATAATGCCTTGTACACCCATGCTCTCATAGAAAGCCATGTTTGGCTTGTAAGCAACACAATAATCGGCGGTAGCGTCGATGATCGCTTTATTGAAAGCGAAGATTGGATCTTCTTCCTTTAGAAGGTGTTGTGGAATTTTCTTGATGTCCGTGTCCAATCCGACACAGAGAAAAGATTTCTTTCTCTTTATATTTTCAAATAACTGCGCTTTATTCATATCTTATTTCCTCCCTACTCGTTTTTATAATTCTGATTCTTTTAAACGTTCCGCATTTTCGGCGATGATCAGTTGGTCGATACATCCTTGGATGTCACCATCCATGAAAGCGGATAAGTTGTATATCGTATAGTTGATACGGTGATCCGTTATACGTCCTTGCGGATAATTGTATGTACGGATCTTTGCGGAGCGATCGCCTGTCGATACCATCGTCTTACGTTTGCTTGCGATATCGTCGATGTATTTCTGGTGCTCCTTGTCATAAATGAATGAGCGAAGACGTGTCAAGGCTCTTTCCTTGTTCTTGGGCTGGTCGCGTGTCTCGGTACATTCAATCAGGATTTCCTCAGTTACACCTGTGATCGGGTTTTTCCAGTTGTAGCGCAAACGGACGCCCGATTCAACCTTGTTGACATTTTGACCTCCGGCACCACCTGATCGGAAGGTATCCCATTTAATCTCACCCTCATTGATCTCAACATCAAATTCGTCCGCTTCAGGTAAGACGGCTACGGTTGCTGCGGAGGTGTGAACTCGGCCTTGAGTCTCCGTTGCTGGAACACGTTGTACACGATGCACTCCAGATTCATATTTCAAGGTTCCATAAACTTTCTCTCCTGTTACCGTAAAGATAATCTCCTTAAAACCACCTGCGGCACCTTCACTGAAACTGGAAACGCTGACTTTCCAGCCTTTCATCTCGCAATATTTGACATACATGCGATAGAGGTCGCCAGCGAACAAGGCGGCTTCATCGCCTCCCGTTCCGCCACGGATCTCTACGATGGCATTCTTATCGTCTTGTGGGTCTGCCGGAACAAGCAAAAGCTTGATCTCTTCCTCAAGACCGGGAATACGGTCATTACAGGTATCCAACTCCTCACGGGCCATCTCACGCATTTCTGGATCTTGTTCAGAATCAAGGATCTGCTTCGCTTCCTCAATTCCATTTAAGGTTGCCACATACAAGTTGCGTGCAGCGACGATTTTCTCTAAGTCCTTATATTCTTTGTTGAGCTTGACAAACCGTTTCATGTCGGCAATAACAGCCGGGTCAGTAATCAATGTACCAACTTCCTCGAAACGGCTAACCAAACCATCCAGTTTATTTAGCAAATTATTTTCAGCCATCGGATGCCTTTTATTAATAAACGAAACGACCGTTCTCGCTTTCGATGATCAATTCATTCTGGCTGGCTTCTTCTACACGGCCAACAATGCGGGCATCGATGTTGAAGCTCTTTGATATCTCAATCACCTCATTCGCAAATTCAGGAGCAATGTAGATTTCCATTCGGTGTCCCATGTTGAAGACCTTATACATCTCACTCCAATCCGTGCCACTCTGCTCCTGAATAATCTTAAACAGGGGAGGAATAGGGAAGAGGTTGTCCTTGATGACACGTTTGTTATTCACGAAGTGCATTACTTTAGTCTGGGCTCCACCTGAACAATGTACCATACCGTGAATCTGTGGACGAAGTTTGTCTAATACTACCTTAATGACAGGAGCGTAAGTACGTGTCGGAGACAGGACTAATTTCCCGGCATCTATACCCAACCCCTCGATTTGGTCTGTCAAACTGAGCTTTCCGGAATAAACCAAGTCTTCGGGAACAGCGGCGTCGTAACTTTCCGGATACTTGTTGGCCAAATATTTGGCGAAGACATCGTGGCGAGCGGATGTCAAACCGTTACTACCCGTACCGCCGTTATACTCTTTTTCGTAGGTCGCTTGTCCGAACGAGGCCAAGCCTACAATAACGTCGCCACCCTGAATGTTCTTGTTGTCAATCACGTCAGCACGTTTCATACGGCAAGTGACGGTACTGTCAACGATGATCGTGCGGACCAAATCGCCGACATCCGCTGTCTCTCCTCCAGTTGCGTAACAACCGACGCCCATTTCACGAAGCTCCGCCAACAATTCATCCGTACCGTTGATGATAGCGGAAATAACTTCACCTGGGATCAAAAGCTTATTGCGTCCGATTGTTGAGGATACGAGGATATTGTCAACTGCGCCTACACAGAGCAAGTCGTCAATATTCATGATTAATGCGTCTTGTGCGATGCCTTTCCATACGGACAAGTCGCCTGTCTCTTTCCAATACATATACGCGAGCGACGATTTGGTACCGGCGCCATCCGCGTGCATGATGTTACAGTACTCCGGATCACCTCCTAAAATATCAGGGATAATCTTACAGAAAGCAGAAGGGAAAATACCCTTGTCGATGTTCTTTATCGCATTGTGAACATCCTCCTTTGAAGCGGAAACGCCGCGGCGAATATAACGTTGATCTGTCATCGTATAAATATGTTTGAAACGCGAAGGTAATAATTTTATGTTATTTATCTAAGTTTAAGTACATCTCCTTCTTTGGGAATGTAATTATCGCCTTTTTTGTTGAGCTTGTAAAGGCTGTTGATCTTGATACCATATTGTTGGGCAATGCTGTGCATGGACTCGCCAACCTCAACGACATGTGTGTAATGAGGTTTGTCTGCCTTCTCCTTTTTTTCTTCAAGATAGATGATGTCGCCTTTTTGCAGGGGGAAATCTTCCGGGATCTCATTGTATTTCATCAATTGCTTGGCTTTGAATCCCAGGCTTTTGGCGATTTGGTCGAGATTGTCGTTCGTTTTCGCGTAGACATAGATCAAGCCATCTGTACGGAAAACGTCGTAAGCGAGCTTTGGTAAGGCTCTTTTCTCTTTTCTTGTCAGTTTCATGCGATCATAATGATACAGTTCATAATCCTCGATGACTTTGATCAGTTTGTTCGCATAAGCACGGTCGGTCGCATAGCCGCATTTTTGTAGTCCTTTTGCCCAACCTTTATAATCCGTGATCTTGAGATCGAAAAGTCGTGAGTAGCGGGAGCGGAGAAGGAAACGGGAATGATCCTCGTATGAGTCGCCCACGTTCTTGTATTTCCGGAAGCATTCACCTTTACGGTCGTCGTTATGATAGACACGTCCACCTTTCCAGTCAGAATGGCATTTGATGCCGAAATGGTTGTTGGATTTTTTTGCCAAACTACTTTGTCCGGCACCCGATTCAAGCAGGCCTTGTGCCAGGGTGATACTGGCCGGTATTTTGTATTTGTTTTGTTGTTCGATGGCCAATGGATTGTATTCTTTGATGTATCTGTGATAAGTTGAGGTCGTCGTCCGGTGGGTTGTTGGTGCTATTGTTTTCTTTGAGGAAGAACAACCGACGCAAATTAAAATAAGCAAGAGAAAAAATGGAGCTTGTCTCATACGGATTTCTATTTGTTTTTTGACAAATTTAGGGAAAAGAACGATTAATAATCCCTTAAATTCCTAAATTTGTAAGGATTAAAGTCTTAATAGGTTTGATATGAGGAAAGAACAGAGAATGATCGAATCTGAGATTTACGCTGTCGAAGAGTTGGATTCCACTTACAGACGATTGTATGAAGCAGCTTTCGAGGCGGCTGGCCGGGCTTATGCGCCTTATTCAGGTTTTCAGGTCGGGGCGGCGCTTCTTTTGGCGAATGGTGAGATTGTCACGGGAAGCAACCAGGAGAATATCGCCTATCCGTCAGGATTGTGTGCTGAGCGGACAGCATTATTTTATGCAGGGGCACGCTATCCGGGTGTTGCCGTTCAAGTATTGGCGGTTGCAGCCGTGAAAGATGGAGTGAGGCAGTCGGGTGTCTCACCTTGTGGCGCTTGTCGGCAGGTGATGGTAGAGACGGAAATGCGTTCAGGAGCTCCGATACGGATCCTTTTGTGTGGTCGCGAGTCCGCGACGTTGTTTTATGGGATCAGTTCCCTGTTGCCCTATTGCTTTGATTCATTTTGATCCTTTTTCTTGTCGCCTGATACGAAGGCTGTATAGACTTGCAGGATAGCTGCGATGCAGAGGCAAATGATCCACTCTTTGCGGCCGTCGAACATCAGACCGGAGGCGCAAATCATCAATAACCCCGCAAAAACATTGAAGCGGTGTAATCTCTTTTGTCTGAAATTTAGATCCTTGACGGGCAAAGTCAAGTAGGAAACACTGATACCTGCCGCACCGGCAGCGAACAGGTAAGGGGCGATGCGGCTATCGCTTGCGTAAAGGATGGCGCCTAGCAGGACCAGCACAGCGGCGACATCGAACAGGATCGTACGGAAACGGTTGTTCATTATTTGCTTTTTATGATGTAAATATCCTCGTTTTCCCTTTTCATGAGATACTCCTCGCGGGCAAAACGCTCGAGACCCTCTTTGTCGGTGCGAAGGTTGTTCAGTTTCTCGCTATTGATTTTGATTTCCTCGCGGTAGGCCTTGATTTCTCGCTCGAGACTGTGGATCTTGCGGTCGTACATATAACGTTTGTAAAGGCTGCTGTCGCCAACTGTTAACGTTACGATCAGGAAGACGATCGTCACCAACCAATAGGCATTGATCCATGCGAGGTATTTGTTGTAAAACGCTTTGATTCGATTCATGTTCTTTTCCCTATTTCTCGCGAAGATAAGTGATTCTTTGTGAAGAAGGCATGCCGTTCGATATTTTTCTCGTAAAATCCGTTACGACATGCCTTTGGTTTTTATTGGATTTGGATTGTTTCCTGATGAACTAAACGTAAGAAATAACTTCGGCTTTTTCCTGTTTTGGTTTGGCTGCCGCTTTTGCCGATTGTATAGGAGTGATATCCATCGTTGCAGAGGTATCTGACTTGGTCTTTGTTGTCATCCTCTTGGTCGCTCGAGATCCACGGAGCACCGCCGAGCTTTTGCAAGGCTTGGTTGATCTTGGACATTTGTGTATTTGACAAGGTTGTTTCTGTTAGGAGTTTAGCTTCGTCTTTTGTCGGAATCATCCATTCGTTCGTTCCATTTTCAGAGTAACTGTCGATGATCGATTCCGTTTGTGCCCATCCTCCTGACTCATTATAGACAGAAGCGACGTTTTCCCACATCTGTGCGCTGATCAATAGGATCTTGGCCTCGGTAGCATTTTGGCTGATAATGGCACCGACCACTGAGCCCTTATAAAGATCACCCGGAAGGGGAATGTCCGTTAGCGTTGGCGGTTCGTTTTCATCAGAGTCCTCCTCATCTGGTTCTGTGACGCTGGCCTCTCCAAAGGTGAATTTCAGGGGAACGGTTTCGCCCCAATCCTGGAGAAGAAGTTCACCGTCGAGACTGAAGCCTCCTTGGTAGCTGCCGCTGATGGAATAAGGGATGCCCGGCTCGAGGGCCTGTTTGATCGTATGGCCGTAGACGTTCTTTCCCTTCTCGTTGATGAGGTTGATCGAGAGGATGGTCTGCTCGCCTTCGCTGCCGAAGAGATAGCAGCGGGGCACTTTCCAGACGCCCTCCTCGCCCGTCTCTTGAGCCGCGAGGGTCACCTTTTCGGGTTCTCCCGCCTTTTCCCCGTCGAGGCCGATCGCCGTGAAGATGGGCGATAATGTAATTGTTACTTCTGAGGTTCCTTCTGGGATTTCCCTTAGGGTTAGGTCGAGACAGGCGACCTGATAGCCCATCACGATCTCGGTCGTCGTCGCTTTCCCATCGATCACGACTTGGGCTTGTCCTTGGATCAGGGCGTTCTCCGGGATCTTCTCGCCCATCAGGATCCGGCTGTCGTAGCTGTTCTTGTCTTCCAGCCGGTAATCGCTCATGCCGGCGAGGGCGACCAGGTCGTATTCCCCTTCCGGCAGGGAGAGCGAGAGTTTCTCGGAGGCGGAGCCGATCGTCTGTTCGCTCATCAGTTGCCCGGAGGCACTTTCGTAGGCGAGGATCTGGATGGGATAAACCAGGCGGAGATTGCCAGAGGCCCGCGTCCGCACGGTAAGGCTGGTGAACTCGTCCGGGTCCAGGGTCTCGTCGAGCCAGTTCGATTCGCATGCGAGGAGGAACAAGGGTAACAGGAGGAAGAACAATCCCGGAAGCGACCGGGAGGCGCGGCGGTTGCCGCTGGTCATGTCATGTCTCATAGTCTTGAGGTTTTTATAGGTTATTAATAATGCCGCTAAGATAAGGCTTTTAGGGGAATCGCGCTATTCCCCGGGCCAAAAAAGGGGGGAATAGCGCGATTTTTCGGATCTACCAGGTGAAGTGATAGGTGTATTCCGCTTCGTTGCCGCAGGCGTCCGTCGCCGTGATCCGCAAGAGATGGGCACCTTTGGCCAGGCGCTCCCGGTCGAGCGTATAAGAGATGACCGACCGGTTATTCATCTCGAAGAGGGCGTATTTCCCGTCGATCTCCCCCCGATAAGACTCGACGCCGCTCAGGTTGTCGGCGAGCCGCAGGGTGATCCGCTTTCGCTTGAGCCAGTTCGCCGCGTTCAAGGGCGTGATGGTGGGCGCCTTCGTGTCCGCCCGTACGCTGTAGCTGCCCAACTCCTGGATATCCGCGTCGATCCGCCCGCCCCGATAGACGCCCCCGATCCAAAGGATCCTTTTCCCGCGAAAACGGACGACGCCATATTGCCGTTTGTTCTCGAGCGTATCTTTCCGGATAAACAGCGAGAGCTGGGCTTTATGGTGAAAAGGAACAGGCTGGTCGTGAAGGATATGGAGATCCGCCAAGGCGTTGGTGTCGCGCCGGACGGCGTAATGGAAACGAAGGTCGTCGTAAAGGTTGCCCTTGGGAATGTAGAGCCGGATGCCTTTTGCCCCGAAGCGGTTGTCGCTTCCCCAATGGAAATAGCTCCTGTCGCCCAGGTCCGCCTTGGGGATGGCCTGCTTTTTCCCCTGGATATGAAAAGTCAAGACGGTCGAGTTGCCAAACGCGTCGGTGAGGCGGTAAGTCAGCCGGTATTTCCGCTCCTCATCAATGGTGATAAACCCCCGGTTATTACCCTCGACGAAAGGCAAGCGATTGCCCGGGTCCATAAAACTCTTGACGAAAAAGGCATTGTGATTCCGCCACTCGGCATAATCCGTCAGGCTATTGATGTACCGGGTGTCGTCGAACGAGAAACGGTCGATGTGGCAATGGGATACCTTTTGGCTATCGACGGTCAGCAAGATGTCCTTTACGCCGTAGATGTTGGCGGTCTTGTCCATCTGGTCGTCGCAACGGATCGCCAGGCCGATTTCCCCCCAAGCTTCCAACCGCGCTTCCAAGGTCGTTTTCCCGTTCTTGGTCACGGGTTTCAGGATGATTTTATCCTTTTGGCCATTGACCACCCCTTTCCCTTCCCGCGGTACGACCATGACGGCGTGTATGCGGGGCGCCCGGGTATCGGTAATCTGGTCGATGTAAAAATCCATTGGGTCGAGAACCTCTTCGCTCTCGGTGTCTCGAATCTCGAAATGCAGGTGCGGGCCGCCAGAACTGCCCGTATTGCCACTTAAGGCGATGATCTCATCCTTTTCTACGGGGATCTCATTGGGATTGAGAGTCAGGTTTACCTTGAAACTCTCTTGCTTGTATTGCTCGCGCTTGACATAATCGGCTATCTTTTTGGAAAACTGTTTCAGGTGGCCGTAGACCGTTGTTGTTCCGTCCGGATGGTTGATGTATAGCGCGTTGCCATAACCCCAAGGACTGACGGATATGCGTGATACGTAACCCTCTTGAACCGTATGGATCGGCTTGCCCTCGACTCCTTGCGTCTTGAAATCCAGGCCAGAGTGGAAATGGTTGCTTCTCAACTCGCCGAAATTGGCGCTAAGAAGGATCGGAAAATCAAAAGGGTTGCGCAGCTCTTGCGCCAGTGCCGGCAAGAGCGATCCTTTCATGATCAATAAAGAGGCTACAATATGTTTGAGGATGTTGAAATAGGTCATTTGTTAGTATTGTTAGGGACATTATAGATTCAGTATCCGATATTCGCAGTTCTCGAAACGGGGAATAGTACGGACTTCGTTGGGGGGCAATCCTTGGATGGCGGCAACGATACGGCGATTGATCATGCCATGTCCGACGGCCAGGATCGTTTCCCCGTCAAAATTCTTCTTCAGGAAGGCGACGAAGCGTTTGGCCCGTTCGTAAAGCATCTCCTCACTTTCCGCGTCGGTTGGGCGGGCGGTTCGTTTGGCTCCATTGATGGTTTGGCCGGTCCAGCTGCCCCAATCGATTTCACGCAGCAAGATGGAAGGGCAAGTCGGAATAGCCCGGTCGCCACGGATCAACTCCGCGCTTAGGCGTGCTCGTTCCAAGTCGCTATGCACAATGCGATCGAAAGGGACTGTTTGTAATTCTTGACCTAACTTTATCGCTTGGGCGATACCTTCCTTTGTCAATTTTCCGGGCAGGTGCCCTTGGAAAATATGGGCGTTATTCTCCTCGGTCTGCCCATGACGGGCTAAATAGAGCGTGATCATCTGTTTGTTTTTATTTGTACGCGAAAATATAAAACAGCTTTTAGTTTTCCGAATGTTCCTCTGGCAGAAATGAGCCGACGATAAAATCAGCGATGATGGGCAGGTGGTCGCTGAAGCCTCCTTCATAACGATAACCGTGATATGTCCGGAAAGGGCGTTGGCCTCGCCAGGTCTTATCGTTCGTGAACAGGAAATGGGGCCGGAAGATCTGGGCGCTCCCTTCTTGGAAACGAAAGACCGGGTCTTTGCCCAAAAGATCCTCATTGACGATTATTTGATCCAATTGGCTCCAACGACCTTGGTACTTGTGCGTGCCGGGAAGCTGGTGATCGTCGCGATTGGCGAATAGGTTGGTCAGTCTCGTGGGGTGAGTCAGTATGTCTTTTAGGCTTTTGTCTCGTGGTGTATCGTTAAAATCCCCCATGATGATGAGGCGTGCGGTTTGTCGGTGACTTATGATGGAGTCGGCAAGGGAGCGCAAGGTTGTAGCGGCATCCATTCGGTCTCTTTCGCTTTCTTTCTCTCCGCCGTAGCGGGATGGAAAATGGATAACGAATAGATCGAGCGTGTCGGAAGGGGCAATCAGGCCGGCGACATGCAGGATATGGCGTGTCTCCTTATGTTTTTTCCGTGAGAACCGGATGGAGTGTGACTCATGATGAAGATACCTGAAGCGATCTCTTTGGTAGAGCAGGGCGACACGTGTACCTCTTGGGTCATTTGTCTCGGCCGACAGGTATTTGTATTCTTGTCTCCGAAGCGGTGTACGCCTGGTCAAGTGGTCCAGGATTGAATCATTCTCTATTTCACAAAGTCCCACGACAGCGGGTGTATCCCATTCTCCCGCAGCGGTGATGACCTTGGATATTTGCCTAAGCTTGTGGTAATAACGTCCATAATGCCAATGACGAAGCCCCTCGGGTGTAAATTCATCGTCTTCGGTCGCGGGATTATCGATGACATCGAAGAAATTCTCCACATTATAAAACATGACCCGAAAAGTCTTGGGCATCTGGCCGCAAGCCTTTTCGTGAATTGTCAGGAGAAAAAGTAGTGAGAAAAAACGTATCATAGTGGTTGGTTATTTTTGTTTTCTGTTCCTAATTTAATTTGTTGTCTCCTCCTCTTCTAGCGGGATATATTCATAGGCACCGATCGAAGGGCCATTGGGGCTTTCAATCCGGTTGATCCCATAAAAGTCCGTTGGATATTTTTCGCTGATCGCCTTGTTGGCAACTCCAACCGCCGGCACTGTATCCGCCGCTAGCCGGAAGTCGTATTTATAATGGTTTTCCTCGCCACCCAGGATCGCGAAATTATCTTGATTCTGTTCCCCGAAGATCACATCGACACAATGGCTATTTTCCATAGGTAACGCTTTCAACAGGCAATGATCGAAGAGATAATCGAAATCTTCTGCCTCGTCGGCACGGGTCAAGTCCTCTCCGGAAGAGATGGCGATCTCCCCGTTATCCTGAAAGTTATCGGTCGCGGTGAAGCTTCCATCAATGATACAGTTGTAAAAGTGAGCTTTCGTGATGGGATAAGGCCCGCTTTTGTTGACGGTCGCGTTGTTCAGCAGATAGAGTGTCTTGCTGGGTAATGTCGTCTCGGAACCGCCATCGCGCTGAGTTAAGCTCATGTAATTGGCGATCGTACAATGTGTGAATTCGTATTGTCCGCCGATCAAGGTCATGACACTTCCTCCCGCATTCGTGAATTCGCTATTGACCGCCGTGATATCGCAGTTGATGGCGCTCAACAGGTTTTCGCTCATATTTGTAATCCTGGAATTGAGGATTGTCAATTTCGGTTGGTCAGGAGTTGAGAGCTCGCAAGTGAGGCCACTCGTTCCACTTCGGATAATCACGCTCTCAAGTCTGTTCTCATAGCTATCTGATTTTATGAATATGCCGCCCCATTGTCCAGGCGTATTATCATAAGACAGGGTATTCTCCAGGATATCGTCCAGACGATCACCCCGGAAAAGGATCGGTCGCTCTACGGTACCAACGGCCTCAATCGAGCCATGTATGATCCAGTTTGCCTTGTTGTGCATATAAAAGGTAGCGCCGGGTGCGATGGTTACCTTGGCGCCTTTGGATATGGTAAGGCTATCATAGATCAAATAAGGCTTGTCGGCAGGTAAGGTCGTGTCACGGTCGAATGTTTTTCCACCTTTATATAAATAGACATCTTGTCCGTAAGCTTCCAGCAGGACCGATTGCCTGTTGCCGTTGACTTGAAACAGGATGGAATCTTGTACGAGTAGGGGCTGGTTCCCATTGTTTGGGTTGACCGTGACCTCTACGAACACGTACATACTGTCTTGTTCGAGGATGCTGACATTGTTGAATGTACTGCCTTTACGTCCGTCAACATTGATGCGGAATCCCGTTGTCTCACCACTGGCCAAAAGAATGGATTCTATGTTGAGTGGCTCATCATTCTTGTTGTAAATCATTAATTGCTTGGTGGTCGAACCAACAGTCGAGAAGACGGTATCAAATGCCAACGTGTCGGTCGAGAAACTGAGCCGGTAGGCCGGATTGGTCGCATAATGATCGTCTAATTCGTCACATGCTGAAAGCGTAAGAAATGTAATGATGATAAATGGCAGAAATATGTTCGTGAATGTTTTCATTATTAAGTTTGTTTGTTTTGTTAATCCCTTTTGGGGTAGATGAGAGACTCCCCAAATACAAGGTTTATGAGTAAAACGCAGGAACTCTCATTTTATTATGCGGCAAAAATAATGTATTTTTTCAAGAATTTAAAATTATTTTAATGAAACGGCGCTTTGGTTGTACGAACAGGATGGTTTTGTTGAGGAACTAGGGCTTTTTATTGTATGAAAAGCTTCAAGATAAATAACGGTACGTAAGCTGGTTTTATTTGCGTAGGAATCTATTGGGAACTTCTTATGAGTTGGCCAATGTCGATACTTGCCAATGCTTACGTACCGTTTAATTATGATTATGATCGAGTCAGATTTTATTTAGCCGGGATGCTTTTCAAAAGCTCGATCAGGTGTTGCCACCACAGACCTACCGTCTTGATCTCAATCCGCTCGTTAGGCGAATGGACATCACGCAGTGTCGGTCCAAATGAGATCATATCCAGGTATGGATATTTCTCAAGGAAAAGTCCACACTCCAATCCTGCGTGGATCGCCATGATCTGTGCCTCTTTATTGAAGAGCTTGCGATAGGTCTCTTGAGCGATTTTCAGGATCTTGGAATTGGGGTTCGGAGCCCAGCCTGGGTAACCGTCACCATGCTTAACTTCCGCTCCAGCCAATAAGAAGGTTGAGGCTACTTGATTGGCGGCAGCGTTCTTGCAAGACTCGATAGAGCTGCGCTGGCTTGTTCCGATCAGGATCGTGTTGCCTTCTTTCATCTTAACCGAAGCCAGATTAGTGGATGTCTCAACCAATCCCTCGATGTCATGGCTCATGCCAAGTACACCATGAGGGCAGGCATGCAAAGCGTAAATCAATTTTGTCGCGGTCTCGTCGTCGATCTGGAATGCTGGACGTTCCGTTGATTCCAGGATACAACGAACGTTTGGATCAACATGTTTCAACTCGTTCTCAATGTCAGCGGCAAAATGGTTCAACAGGATACGAACCTCTTCCTTATGCTCGGGCGCGATACCGATTACGGCGTGTGCCTCGCGAGCGATCGCGTTGCGTAAGTTTCCACCATCGATTGAGCAAAGTACGAACGGATACTTCTTTTTCAGGATATAGAGGAAGCGGACCAGGATCTTGTTAGCGTTGCCCAATCCCTTGTGGATCTCGCCACCGGAGTGGCCACCATTCAGTCCTTTAACGTCGATCTTGAGATAGAACTTATCTTGAGGTGCCTCAACCGGTGTATAATGGAATGTCGCCTGGGTATCTTTTCCTCCGGCGCAACCCATGAAGATCTGTCCCTCATCCTCACTATCGAGGTTAAGGAGGATCTCACCGGTCATAAAACCTTTCTGTACCGCTTTCGCGCCGGTCAGGCCAGTTTCCTCGTCGATCGTAAACAGGCACTCGATCGGGCCATGCTCGATATCATCGGAAGCCAGAAGCGCCAACTCAGCAGCAATACCGATACCGTTGTCGGCGCCAAGGGTCGTGCCGTTCGCGCGCAGCCATTCGCCATCGACAATTGTCTCGATAGGATCGTTCTCAAAATCATGTTGTGTGCCGTTATTTTTCTCGCAAACCATATCCATGTGCGATTGCAGGATTACGGTTGGTCGGTTCTCCATACCCGGAGTGGCGGGCTTGGACATGATAATATTGCCAACCTCATCTTTCTTGATCGCTATATTATGGTTTTTAGCGAATGATTCCAGGTATTGGATCATTTTTCCCTCTTTCTTTGACGGACGGGGAACTTGTGTTACCTCATGGAAGTATTTCCATACGATTTCAGGCTTTAAATCATTAATGTTCATATCTTTAAATTTTGAAATGAATGTATGTGCTAATATAACAATCGTGCAACGATAAAAGTTAAGTTTGGAAAAAAGAAGAATTAATCTGTCAAAAAGACACATTGTATTCCGTTAAACTCTTATATTTGCGTCCACAAATATAGAGAAAATGCTTACAACGTTATTCATTACGCTTATAATTATCGCGGCAAGTGTTGTCTTATTGTCGGTAAAGGTCTTGTTGAAAAAGGGGGGCCGATTCCCTAATACGCATATTGAAGGCAATCGTGCATTGGGAAAGAAGGGTATTTTTTGCGCAAAGACCATGGATCGGATGGCGGTGAACCGAAAGGGGCTCTATGATTTGATAAATGAGAAATAAAAGATGTGTAAAATATAAGATTTAATTTTCATTAGTGGTATGAAGAATATAAACTACGTTATTAATGGCGTATTGGCGATCGCGATCATCGTTTTATATGTATTACATTTCTCAGCCCCGAAGGAATCGAAGATTACGAGAACTTTTACGGCCGGCAACGACTCGACGGCCTTGCTCCCGATCGCTTATGTCAATGTTGACTCTTTGTTGTTGAATTATAATTACTCGAAGGACCTGAATGAGATTATCCTCAAGAAGCAGGAAAATTCGAGAGCCAATATTACTCAGAAAGCCCGTTCGCTCCAGAGCGAGATGCAGGATTTCCAACGTAAGGTAGAGAACAATGCGTTTTTGACCCGTGAGCGTGCGGAGCAAGAGCAGCAGCGGTTGATCAAGAAACAACAGGAGCTTCAGGATTTGGATAACCAGTTGGCTCAAGAGTTGTTGCAAGAGCAACAAAAGTTGAATGAGCAATTGCGTGATACGATCGTCTCACAGTTGAAGGCTTTTAATGAGGGTCGTGGCTACCAGGTTGTCTTCAGTAATACGATGGGAGACAATATCCTGTTGGCCGGCGAGGTTTATGATATCACGACTGATTTGCTGGAGTACTTGAACAAGAGCTATTCTTCTCCGCAGAAGTAAGCGAGTTTATTTGAAATAAGATTTTAGTATTACATAGTAACTCCAATCCGAAGATTTCGGATTGGAGTTTTTTTATGTAAAAATACCATGAATTGCTTTGTCTAGTGAACTATAGATCACTTCCCAAGCCGTCTATTGTTCACTGGGGGTAGTGAACTATTGTTCACTTGACAAATGATCTATAGTTCACTTCAAGACCCCAAAATAGAGATTTGTAAATGACCTTAAAAATATCATTTTCTCATCTGCTCTGGTTTAAATTTATTTGCCAACACTCATGACACCTGAATTGGAATCGCTATTGGAAATCTTCTTCTTGATCGAGTCATATTTCCGGCCGAAGTTGAAGTTCCAGGCGAATTTCAGCAAAAAGACACGGGATGACTCGTTGATATAGTTCGAGCGGATGCTGGAGGCGTACTGGTTCCAGTTCTCATTCTCCGTCTTGTAATTGTCCATGAACGGATTGATGACGATCAAGCCAACCTGTATGTTCTTATAATTGTAGGCCAGCATCAAATGGTGCATGTTCTCGCCTCCAACCAATGTCTCTCCAAAAAAGTCGTTCCAGCGGCTTTGTATGCCAAACATGCCCATCCAGCCCTTATATTGTGCCATCACTTGCGCCCGATAATACCAGTTTGTATAGCGATGCGAATAGGTGTGTCCCTCGCTGATGTAGTGATTGACGCCACCGGTCAGGGACAGCTGGAGAATGTTCCACCAAGGTCCCGTGCGGAAGGTGAGGAAAGAATGGATCTTCTGCATTCGCTTTTGGTTCGCGAAGCTTCGCACGAACAACCCGTTCTCACGTGTTGTCTCCTCCATGACCGGATTGGGCATATTCGAATAGGAGAGACTTCCCAATAGGGAAAACCTATCCCATTTATATTCCGTATCATAATCCAGTTTCCATAGTTTATAGGGCGATAGCTCCGGATTTCCCCGTTGTACCAATAGCGAGTCTATGGATTGGGTGACGGCGCTCAACTCGGAAAGGGAGGGCGGGCAGTTGCTCAGCTCTCCTTTCGCCCTCATGTAGAAATGGTCCGAGAAGGCGTAATGCAACGACAGGCGAGGCTGGAGCACGTAGGTCTCATAATCGTCTTGCCCCTCTTGTTTATACCAGGATCGGTTCACCCCGACACCAACGCTGTAGGTGAGTTTTTGGGCACGTCCTTGATACTCGGCATAAGCGTACGAGTCCGCCTGCTTCATCTTGGTCTTATAGGTATTAGTTTCCGTATATTCATTGTTGGAGATCGCTTGGATATGTTTTATCCCCGCGCTCAGTTTCCCGGTTTTGAAGTTTTTCTCGTAAATGGCCTCGCCGATCACGGAATACTTGTTGCCTTCTACGTTTGTATGGACTTGGGTGATCGGGGTCTCTTGCCAGTATTCGCCATATTCCCGGTCCTCATTTGACCGGATATAGGTTCCGACCACATTGAATATCAGGCTCTGCTCGTTCTTTAATTGTTGTTGGTAATAGATATCCAGTGAGGGACGGTAGGTTTTCTTGTCTGTCAGGTCGGACATCTCCACGACGTAGCCAGGTCGTTCTAGTGTATAGAGATCGCTCCTGAAATCAGTGTGTGGTTGCTTGTAAGCGAACATTCTCGCGGTGACATTGAGGTAGGATTTGTCCGGATTCTGGTAATTGTAATTGAAGGAGAAGTTATGCCCCAGCTCTGAGGCGCGGCCGGGCTTGCCCTCCTCGTAACGATGCAACTCCGTCTGGTCCTCGAAGCGGAATACCTCCTCATTTGTTCGCCAATACTCGAAAAAGTCTCTCGCCCAGAGATCATAGCTCAATCCAAATTCCGATCTCTTGTGATTGAACTTGGCGGAAAGGTGATCTTGGGCGAATAGGACGTGGGGAGACTGCATCAGGTCCAGGTTGACTGATCCGCCCGATTCATGCCTTCTCGTGATATAGTTCAGGACAGCTTCCGCCTTGCCATAGCGTAGCCCCGGATTCTCTATGTACTCTATGCGGACAATATCTTGTGGCTGCAAGGCGATCAGGTCGGAATTCGTCGCCTCGACACCATTAATGCGCAATTGCAACTCTCCTTGTCCTGTCAAGGAGACCGCGTTGGTCATGGGATCCACCTCGATGCGGGGCAGCATCATTGATCGCAACAAATTCACGCCATTGGTGGATACCTTCAATTGATTCTCTGTCGGGAACACGATTTTCCGGTCCGCCTTATTCACGATGCTCGAGGCGGTTACGGTGACGTCTCCCAAATCCACTGAGGCTGGTTCCATATAGATGTCCCCCAAATCGACGGAGGCGTGCAATTTGTCCAACTCGATAATGTTGTCGTCATATCCTACGGCGGACAGGATCAACAGGTAATCGCCTTCTGTTATCCTTTCCAGCGTGAAAGCGCCCTTGTCGTCCGTGGAGATTCCCGTTACGAGGAGGGAATCGGTCGTTCGCAAGACGACGTTTACGAACTCCACGGCGGCCTTGTCACTCGCGTCTTTAGCCGTGCCCTTGACGCGGATGTCCTGGGCGAATAACGTCAGTGGGAAAAAGAGGGGCAACAGCGCCAACCATTTCAACTCGCGGGCGTGGGTTAACATGCCGGCCCCTGAAATTGGGATACGTCCCAATGATAAGCCTAGTCTTTTCATGTCCATCAGATTTAATTTTATTTGTAGCAAAAGTAAATCAAACATTCGGGACGGGCCTAAAAACGATACGGACATCATGCGGACATCCGGATTGGGTTTATTCCTTAATAATTAGTGATTTATCAAATATGATAAGGATGTCTGTACGGACAATCGGATCCTCAGTAAGTCATGAGGAACAGGTCGAGAGCCGTTTGCTGGTCGATCGTGTTCTCCCGCGCTTGGTTGACGCGCTCCCGGATCCGGTATTTCCTCTTGGTGACGGAGGGGGCCGCGACGCATAAGACCTCCGCTATTTCCGAGGTGGAGAAACCGGCCTTGATGAGGCCGCAGACTCGGATATCCATCTCGCCGAGAGTCGGGAAGTCCTTTCTCAGGCGGGAAAGGAACCGGTCATGGAGGATGTCCAGCCTCTCATACAAAAGAGCCCAATTGTTGAACTTGCGTGGGTTTATTCGTAGTTCCCTGAAAGGTTCGGTGTGCGCATAGATGTAGTCGACAAGGAAAGCCTCCCGGCTCTTGAGCGCCAGGTTTTGGTCCGACAGTTTCTCCAGCTTGACGATCCTGTCCTCATTCTGGCTGGCGGACCTGGCATAATCGTCGATCTTTTTTTTGTATTCCAGGTTCTGTGCCCTCAGGAACTCCGTATCGTTCCGCAGACGGCCGATCTGCCCCAATTGCTCCCGCGCCATCTCCTCCAGGTTCGCCTTGTCTTCCAGGTCGCGTGAAAGGGACTGTATCAAGGCTTGTTTTTGGAGGATCATCTCCTCGTTCTCGTGCAGGTTTGCCAGGTATTCCTGTATCTCCTCCTCCGACTTCCTCAGGCGTCGCTCCTTCAGCCACAGCTTCCGTTGGTAGCCAAAAGCGATTGAGCCGACCAGCAGGGCGACGACAATCCCCCCGCACAGGATAGCCCTTTGCAACCGCTCCTTCTCCAGCATAAGGCTTTTCTTCTCGTTCTCCAGTTTCTCGTTATCGTATTTCTCTTGCGCCTCTGCGATGGCTCTGAGCCGGTCTATATTATTCAAGGAATCATTATAATGGATATATTGTTCTATATAATCCGTTGCCTCCTTGAATTTATTTTGTTTTTTTGCGATAAGATACAAGGAATGATTCGTTAATTTGATTCTATTTATATTAGATGTGTTTAATGACTTTTTAAAATAAATCTCTGCCGAATCTAATTCTCCCATTTGATAAAATGTAGAGGCAATGCTGTATTTAGTTGTGGAAAAGTTAATCGTATCTCCTAACTCCAATGTTAGAGCCAAGTCCTTTTTCTCAAACTCTAGAGCTTTTGTGTAATTTTTTTCTATCCTATAAATAGTACCTAATTCTCCAATGGCCATCGCTTGCGTCCTCAAATCCTTGATCAATTCCGCATTCTTTAGTGACAGCTCAAAATAATGGCGTGCGCTGTCCAACTGGTCTCGCTCCGCGAAGGTCCGTCCCAATTCGGAATAGGCATGCGACCAGCTGTCACACCGGGGGACTTGCGTGACATGATGGATCGCCTCCCGGAACAAGTCGAATGCCTTGCCGTAAATGTCTTGCTCCCGGTAAATACGCCCCAGTGTCTGGCAGATCAAGGAGGCGAACAGCGGGTCGTCGAAACTCGCTGTCAAGTCCCTCGCCCGGACATAGCATTCGGTGGCCTCTTCCAGCTTCCCCAGATCCTTGAGCACGGAGCCCTTGTAGAACCAGGCCTGCGCCTTGCGCAGTCCATCCTCCCGCTTGTCGAAATACCGCAGGGCGATATTGACCAGGGAATCGGACGTGTGCCTCCTGTAGTTCTTGTCCCACGCCTGTGTATAGAGCAGGCACCAGGTGGCGTTGTTCAGCTTGTCGTCAGGTGAGGGCTTGGGCATCCTCTCCAGCAGGGCGAGCGCGCTGTCGGGATGTGCCCACATGATGGATTCGACCGTGTCGAAATCCGGGAGTGTCCTCTCCCGGGCCTGCCGGCAGGATAGGAATAAACCGGCGCATAATAGTATCAAGGCTATTCTGAGTGTTTGTGGTGACATGTTTGTGTGCTTTTTCATGTTTTAGGCCGCAAGATAGAAAAAAATAGGATATTTCTCAAATATAATAAAGAGGTGAGGGGTGGTAATGTTGGCGGACCCATTTCTCATCGCACTGCAGTGTAATTTCAATTCCACCGCAGTGAAAATAAAATTATACTGTTATGCCCTTATTGGGGGGCCATTTGAAAGGTGGGCTGAAGGCTCATGAGCTTACGCGTAGGTCATCGCCCTACGATATCATGGCCATTGTTATTTTCGCGAGCCCTGAAGGGGCGGGACAAAGGGCGAGGTATATCTTCAATGGCGGGAGAAGTATATCTTCTCTGGCGAAAGAAGATATCTTCTCTGAGGGATGAAGTATATCTTCAATAGAGAGCCTTTTCCCTTCCTGATCCGTTTCCAGTCCTCTTCGGGGAGTACTCCAGTTTTTTTCGGGGAGTACTGGA
>CHCFR05602__coassemble_223_pt1 | contig 42647 bp, 29 predicted proteins | sample CHCFR05602__metabat2_low_PE_046 | metagenome-assembled genome bin CHCFR05602 | reverse complement strand
CGTGCAGATCGCGGACAACACCGTCACCAAGGACGACCCGAACGACAAGATCTTCACCATCGTCTCCCTCGGCACGGCCGACAAGGAGCGGATCATCGCCGAGATGATGGCCGTCAACCCGGGCCTTGAGCAGGAGACCCTGCGCCACGTCCTCGACCTCGAGAACCGCATCATCACCCGCCTGCTCCTCAACGGCATGCGCGTCAACAACGGGCTCTTCGAGGCCACCCCGCAATGCAAGGGCCTCGTGCACGGCACGGCGTGGAACCCCGCCACGAACGAGATCTACGTCAATCTCATCCAGGGCAAGGACCTGCGGGAGGCGATCTGCGAGACGACGATCAACGTCGTCGGCGAGAAGGGCGCGACGATGTACCTCTCCACCAGCCTCGACGCCGCCACCGGCCTCGACCAGTTCAACGCCACCGCCGGCGCCAACCTCACCCTCACGGGCAAGAATATCAAGGTGGTGGGCGACGACCCGTCGGTCGGCATCACCCTGACCGACAGCGAGGGCACAGAGACCCGGATCAAGGCGGGCGCCATCGGCCTCAACCAGCCCTCGAAGCTGATCTTCACCCTCCCCGCCACCCTAGCCGCCGGCGACTATACGCTCACCATCACGACGCAGTTCAACGGGAGTTCTCTCCTGAAGACGCCGCGTTCCGTATCACAACCCGTTAAAATAGCAGAGGCTGAAGACGAGGGAGGCTCTCCCGGCGGGGTTTGACCTGTCTACCCCTAATCAGGATGCCTGATCAGTATTGATCAGGGTGTCTGATTAACCCTGATCAAGATGTCTGATCAGTACTAATCAGGGTGTCTGATCAACCATGATCAGGGTATCGTCATTACCTTGTCACGAACCATCAAATATCTCAAGAGAATCACAGCCATGCGAAAATTTCCCCTGTACCGTCAACACGACTCCATGCAATGCGGCGTCACCTGCCTGAGGATGATCTGCGCCTATTGGGGCAAGGAATATCCCGCCGAATACCTCGACCGGCTCTGCGGGGCGAGCCGCGAGGGGGTCTCGCTGCTCGGCATCAGCGAGACCGCCGCCGAACTGGGGCTGAAATCCGTCTGCGCCAAGCTGACGACCGGGCAGCTGGCCGAGGTCGAACTGCCCGCCATCCTGCACTGGAACCAGAACCATTTCGTCGTCCTTTACAGGATCAGCCGCAAGCGGGGCGGGAAGACCGTCTACCACGTCGCGGACCCGGGCAAGGGGCTGAGGCAATACGACGGCCCGTCGTTCGAGACGGGATGGATCGAGACCCGCTCGAGGGGCGAGGACAAGGGGATCGCCATGCTCGCGCAGCCGACCCCGGCCTTCTTCAGCAAACGGGTGCCCGGGAAGACGGAGCGGCGCTCCTTCACCTTCCTGCTCGGCTACCTCAAGCGTTACCGGTACTATTTCGGGCAGGTCTTCCTGGGGCTTGCCGTCGGCAGCCTCCTCCAGCTGCTTTTCCCGTTCCTGACGCAGGCCATCGTCGACCTGGGCATCGACCACGAGGACCTGGGCCTCATCTGGCTGATCCTGCTGGGGCAGCTGGCGCTGGTGACCAGCCAGACCGCCCTCGACTTCATCCAGCGGTGGATCCTGCTGCACGTCAGCATGCGCGTCAACATCTCGCTCGTCTCCGACTTCTTCATCAAGCTGCTGCGGCTGCCCATGGGCTTCTTCGACACCCGGCTGATGGGCGACCTGATGCAGCGCATGGGCGACCATAAGCGGGTCGAGCAATACCTCACGAACGAGGCCCTCACGGTGCTCTTCTCCCTGCTGACCTTCCTCGTGTTCGGCGGCGTGCTGCTGGTTTACGACCCGCTCATCTTCGCGGTCTTCGTGGCGGGAAGCCTGCTCTACGGCCTCTGGATCGCCTTCTTCCTCGGGAAACGCAAGCGGATCGACTACGAGCTGTTCGAGAAGGAGGCGGAGAACAACAACAAGACCTACCGGTTCATCACCACCATGCAGGAGATCAAGCTGCAGGATTGCGAGCAACGCCGCCGTTGGGAATGGGAGGACGTGCAGGCGGGGCTTTTCCGCGTGCAGGCCAAGAGCCTCAAGTTGAGACAGGCGCAGGAGGCGGGCGGCATCCTCATCACCCAGGTGAAGAACATCCTGGTCACCGTGCTGGCCGCCACCGCCGTCATCAACGGGCAGATGACCCTGGGCATGATGCTCGCCGTCCAATACATCATCGGGCAGCTGAACCGCCCCGTCGAGCAGCTGATGCGCTTCATCTACGCCTCGCAAGACGTGAAAATCAGCCTCGACCGGATCAACGAGATACACGGGCAGATGGAGGAGGAGGACGGGTCGGAGTCCCTCAAGGCCTATCCCGACGGCGAGCCGGGCGACCTGTCCCTCCAGCGGGCCGACTTCTCATACGACCCGCACGCCCCCAGGAAAACGATCGACGGGGTAAGCCTGACGATACCGAGGGGCAAGGTGACCGCCATCGTCGGCACCAGCGGGAGCGGCAAGACGACCCTCGTCAAGCTCCTCCTGGGCTTTTATCCCCTGTTGTCCGGCGAGATCCGCGTCGGCCGGACCCCCCTGGGCCAACTCAACAAGAAATGGTGGCGGCGGCAATGCGGCGTCGTCATGCAAGACGGCGTGATCTTCTCCGAGTCGATCGCCCGCAACATCGCCGTCGACGACGGGCCGATCGACACCGCCCGTCTGGCGAGGGCCGTGGAGATCGCCAACATCAAGGAGTTCATCCAGAGCCTGCCCCTCCGCTACGACACGGTGATCGGCCCGGACGGGATCGGGCTGAGCCAGGGGCAAAAGCAGCGCGTCCTCATCGCCCGGGCCGTCTACAAGGATCCGGACTATATCTTCCTCGACGAGGCCACGAACGCGCTCGACGCCAACAACGAGCAAGCGATCGTCAGGAACCTGGACACCTTCTACAAGGGCAAGACCGTCGTCATCGTCGCCCACCGGTTGAGCACCGTCCGCCACGCGGACCAGATCATCGTGATCGAGCGGGGAAAGATCATCGAGACCGGCGACCACCAGTCGCTCATCGACCGCCGGGGCGCCTATTACCGCCTGGTGAGCAACCAGCTCGAGCTGGGCAACTGACCCCATGAACAGATATGAACCTAAAAAAGGAGACAAGACGCATGAATGAGACTGAGAACATCGAGTTGCGAAGCGAGAAGATCAAGGACATCCTGGGGAAGGCGCCGGGCGGGATCATACGCTACGGCATCGGGATCATCACCCTCCTCCTGGTCTGCCTGTTCCTGGCCGCGGGGTTCATCCCCTATCCGGAACGCGTCGACGCGACCGCCCGGGTCACCCGGATCGGCGCCGACGGGATCGAGCTCTCCGCCCTCGTGCCTTACCGGTTCGCGCCAAGGATAAGCGGGACGACCCCCGTCGTCGTACGCCTCGAGGGGACGACCGCCAAGGCGACCATCCTCCGGACAGGCGATGAGACGGTCGCGAACGAGCGAGGGAACTTCGTGAGGATCGTCCTCCTGGTCCGTGATGCCGCCCCCGGTCCCTATGGCCCCAAGGTAAACATGCGGGGCAGGGCCTCATTCACCCTGTCGGACAAATGCCTGTTCCATTACCTGACAGGACAATGAGCGGCAGGCCGGCCCATCAACCGTCTCTGAGACGGCAGGACGGGAAAGACTGATAAAATATGTAACAAATTATGTGACGTTCTTGGGCTTTCCCTATCTTTGCCTCTCAGTATAATTTTAATAGGAGAATGGCTATGAGTGGATATGGATGGATAAGGATATGGCCCTGTCTGGTTTTGGCCTTGTGGTTGGGCGCTTGTACGGATGATACCTTTGAGGAGGAGAATCGTTCGGATGTCGTGGACCAGACAACGGCGGACTCATCTGATGAATTGAGGGTCAATACGTTCATGTATAACGTAATGCGTACCTATTATTATTGGAATGATCGTCTTCCCGAACTCGATACGATCCCCGATAAGGAGCCGGAAACCTTTTTTGAGGAGTTGGTTTATGAAGGTGATCAATTTTCGTGGCTAACGAAAGAGTGGAATGGCGCGACTAAGAGCGAGTCTTCCTCCGACCAATATACCTTCTCATACGGTTTTACCTATTCCCTTGGAGCGATCTCGAACGCTCCGGGCAACTATTTCGCGTTCGTGGAGGTGGTTTACCCGAATACGCCAGCTGAACGAGAGGGCTTGAAACGAGGGGATATTATCTTGAGTGTCAATGGTGCGGGTTTGACGAGTAAGAATTATACGTTGTTGTCCGCTGACGCGAGTTCCTCTTCCGTATCATTAGGATTAGGGCTGTATAACGCCAACCAGACAATCACGCCGTTGGACACGAAAATCTCGCTCAACGCCGAGAATGTCTATCTGGATCCGGTTGTTCATTACTCGATCATCGACCGGGGCAACCGGCGGATCGGTTATCTGGTCTATATGAGTTATGAGGAGTACGCGAACGAGACACTCGATAAGGTGATCACCTATTTTAAGGAGGAGGGAATTACCGATTTAGTACTTGACTTACGCTATAACCTGGGCGGCGCCGAGACGGCTGCTCGTCACCTTTGTAGTCTGTTGGCTCCCGTTCAGGTAGTGAGTAATTCGGAGGTGTTGATTACCCGTAAGTATAGCGACAGTTATATGGCGATTGTTGAGAAGTCGGAGAATAAGGACGCGAGCCTGAACCTGCGTTTCGACCCGTCGGTATCGGTGAACCTTGACCTGGATCAGCTTTATGTGCTGACAGGTCCGGCTACCGCTTCCGCTTCCGAGCTGACTATCGTGGGATTGGAACCCTATATGGATGTGAAGACCTTCGGTGAGACCACTTACGGGAAATGTTATGGTGGTTATAACATGACACCGGATATGTATAATTCCTCTTGGACGGACTTGACGGATTGGAAGCTTTATTTGATCTCTTTCATGTTCGCGAACGCGGATGGGTTGACCGATTTCACGGATGGTCTGCGGCCTGATGTTGAGGTACCTTCTGTTGTCGAGACCGTACCGCTGGGCAGCGAGGAGGACCATTTGCTCGGGAGTGCCTTGGAGGCTATTGGTGGCTCGTTGAGGGCCGGACAGGTTGGTCAGGAACAGGGCATACCTCTGGAAGAACATGTCGTCCTCCAAAAGGCTAGGGGTTTGGTGTCGTCCGTGCCTTTTTAGGGTTAATATTATAAAATGTGCTGTTTATTCTTTATTTTTGCGAGAAAATTAGGCAGGCATGGCGGATTTCTCTGAAGGAAATATTTTAGATCATATTCAATACCCGGATGATTTGCGACAATTACCACCCGACAAGTTGGGGCAGGTTTGCTCGGAGTTGCGTCAATACATTATTGACGTATTGTCTGAGAATCCAGGACATCTGGGGGCGAGCCTTGGAACGGTGGAGCTGACAGTTGCGCTTCATTACGTGTTCAATACGCCTTTCGACAGGATCGTTTGGGATGTGGGTCATCAGGCTTATGGCCATAAGATATTGACAGGCCGGAAGGAGAGTTTCCATACGCTGCGTAAGTTCGGAGGGATCAGTGGTTTCCCGAATCCCTCGGAGAGCGAGTATGACGCGTTTATCGCCGGACATGCCTCCAACTCGATCTCGGCAGCCTTAGGCATGTCGGTCGCCTCGGCCTTGAAAGGCGAAAAAGACCGCCACGTTATCGCGGTGATTGGTGATGGTGCCATGACGGGTGGCCTGGCTTTTGAGGGACTGAATAACGCCTCGTCGAATCCGAATAATCTGTTGATCATATTGAATGATAACAATATGGCGATCGACCATAATGTCGGTGGGTTGAGCCAATATCTGGTGGATATCACGACCAGTCAGGCTTACAACAAGATGCGTTACGATGTCTATCGTGGTCTGAAGCGCATTAACCTGATCGACAACGACCGCCGGGATAACATCCTTCGTTTCAACAACAGCTTGAAAGCGTTGCTGACCCAGCAGCACAACCTGTTCGAGGGATTCAGTATTCGTTATTTCGGACCGGTGGATGGGCACGACGTTAATTACCTGGTGAAGGTGCTCAATGATATCAAGGACCTGCAGGGCCCGAAATTATTGCATATCAAGACAAAGAAGGGCAAGGGCTTCAAGCCGGCAGAGGAGTCGGCGACGGAGTGGCACGCTCCCGGCCGTTTCAATAAGGAGACGGGCGAGCGGATCGTTGTCCGTCGGTTGGATGAGCCGCAGCTGTACCAGGATGTGTTTGGACATACGTTGGTCGAGCTGGCCGAGAAGGACGAGCGGATCGTGGGTATCACACCCGCCATGCCGACCGGTTGCTCGATGACCTATATGATGAAAGCTTTTCCGGATCGGGCTTTTGACGTCGGGATCGCTGAGGGACATGCGGTGACCTATTCCGCAGGTTTGGCCAAGGAGGGCATGATTCCCTTCTGTAATGTCTATTCCTCGTTCATGCAACGGGCATATGATATGATGATTCATGACGTGGCTTTGCAAAAGTTACACATGGTTATTTGTCTGGATCGTGGTGGTCTGGTTGGAGAGGATGGCGCGACGCATCATGGTGTCTTTGATATGGCTTATCTCCGTCCGGTTCCTAACCTGATTATCTCATCACCATTGAATGAGTGGGATTTGAGGAACTTGATGTACACGGGTTATCAGACGGACGCGCCGTTCGTGATCCGTTATCCCCGAGGAAAGGGCGAGAAGAAGGATTGGCGCAATGAGATGACGCTCCTGCCTGTCGGTAAAGGACGGAAGTTACGTGAAGGAAAGGACATCGCTGTCTTGTCAATCGGACCGATCGGTAACGAGGTGATCAAGGCGATCGAGATGGTCGAGTCGGAGGGAATCTCCGTTGCCCATTACGACATGATCTACTTGAAGCCGATTGATGAGGCGATCCTCGAGGAGGTTGGCCGAAGTTACAGGCGGGTGATCACGGTCGAGAACGGTGTAGTCAAAGGCGGTTTGGGAAGTGCGGTGGCCGAGTATATGTCGGATCATGATTACCAGACACATGTCTGGCGGATTGGCGTGCCTGATCAGTTTGTGGAGCATGGTTCCATTCCGGAGTTGTATCGCTTGTGTGGAATGGACGCGGAGAGTATAGCTCAAGTATTGCGCCTGGAATTTAGAAAACTGGAGTAGTAGGAACTAGATATTTTTAAAACGCATGAAAATCGTGATAGCCGGAGCCGGGGAGGTCGGGACGCATTTGGCGAAATTGTTGTCGCAGGAGAATCAAGACATTATCTTGATGGATCCGAATGAGGAACGTTTGAATTTTACCCATTCGAGCATGGAGGTGTTGCCAATAGTCGGCAATCCGACCTCATTGCTTGCGCTTGAGGAGGCTGGCGTACGTAAGGCGGATCTTTTCGTGAGTGTCACGCCCGAGGAGACTACCAACATTACCGCTTGCTTGTTGGCCCATAACCTTGGAGCGCATCGTACGTTGGCGCGGGTCAACAATTATGAGTATCTCTTGCCAAAGAACCGGGAGTTTTTCGAGAACTTGGGAATCGACTCCATGATCTATCCTGAGATGTTGGCGGCTAAAGAGATCGTTACGGCAGTCCGTTATCCGTGGACTCGCCAGTATTCCGAACTGTTTGGAGGTGCCTTGATCCTGATCGGGGTCAAGGTGCGTGATAATTCCCGGTTGGTCAATTGTCTGTTGGCCGACCTGATGAACGAGCAGAAACTTTATCACGTCGTTGCCATCAAGCGGCTTAACGAGACGATTATCCCGCGCGGATCCGACCGGATCGAGTCGGGTGATATCGTTTTCTTTACGACGACCAGGGCACACATAGAGGACGTGCGTATCCTGGCGGGCAAGAAAAATCCTGAGGTAAAGAAGATTTTTATCATGGGTGGCAGCCGGATCGCGATTCGGGCTTGCCAGTATTTGCCCAATAATATCCGGATCAAGGTCTTGGAAAATAATAAGGACAAAAGTTACCGGATCGCAGAGGTGATGCCGGACAATGTCTTGATCATCAATGGCGACGGCCGCGACACAGACTTGTTAATCCAGGAGGGCATCAAGGATGCGCAAGCTTTTATCGCTCTGACCGAGAACTCGGGTACCAATATCTTGGCCTGCCTGGCGGCGAAGCGTTTTGGTGTATTCAAGACTATTGCCAAGGTCGAGAATATCGATTATATCCCGATGGCCGACAGTATGGATATTGGTTCGGTGATCAATAAGAAGCTGATCGCCGCGAGCCATATTTACCAGTTCCTGCTGGACGCTGACGTTTCCAACGTCAAGTGCCTGACCTTCGCTAACGCTGATGTTGCGGAGCTTGTGGCCCGGCCCGGTTCCAAGATTACCCGCAAGCCGGTGAAAGACCTGAAGTTGCCTCGTGATATGACGCTCGGGGGCCTGATCCGTAATGGTGAGCCGATGATGATCAAGGGAGACACGCAGATCCAGGCGTACGACCACGTGGTTGTTTTCTGCCTAGATACGGCGATGCGCAAACTGGAGGATTATTTCAACTGATTATCGTATGTTGCTGAATATTCGATTTATCCTGAAGATGTTGGGGGTCATGTTCATATTGGAGACCTTCTTCATGCTTTTGGCGGCCGCGGTCGCTTTCCTTTATAGGGAGGGCGACGAGTGGGTGTTGTCACTGTCCGCCGGGATCCTGGCTCTTGCGGGAGTACTGTGCTATGGCATTGGGTTTCGGGCGAATGAGAATAACGTTGGCAAACGTGAGGGTATGCTTATCGTGACCTTGACGTGGACTTTGTTCTCTTTTTTCGGGATGTTGCCATTTTATTTGGGGGGGTATATAGACAACGTCACTGACGCCTTTTTCGAGACGATGTCGGGATTCACGACGACCGGTTCTACGATCCTGAACGATGTCGAGGCGTTGCCCAAAGGTATCCTGTTCTGGCGAAGCCTTACCCATTGGCAGGGTGGCATGGGCATGATCGTGTTCACCGTGGCCTTGATGCCGATATTTGGCGGGGGGGCTACCTTGCTCTATGACGCGGAGGCCTCGAGTATCACCCACGAGCGTTTCCGCCCTAGGGTCACGCAGATCGCCAAACGGTTGTGGGGCGTTTACGTATTCCTGACGTTGTTGGTCGCCTTCCTTTTATACTTGGGGCCTATGGACCTGTTCGATGCCGTGAATCATGCGATGTCCACGATCGCCACGGGCGGCTTTTCCACCAAGAACGCCAGTGTCGGCTATTGGGATTCTCCTTACATCGAATATGTAATCGCGACCTTCATGTGCGTGGGGGCCACCAACATGACGTTGATTTATTTTTGTTTCCAAGGACAAATCAAAAAACTTTTCCGGGACGAGGAGACGCGCTGGTTTTACGCCATCGTTTTGGTCGCTGTCCTGACGACCGCAGCCTATCTTTACATGAAAGGGATCGAGATGGATGTGGAGAAGGCTTTCCGGATGGCCTATTTCCAGGTGTCGAGCATTATTTCGTCATGTGGTTTCTGTACGGCTAATTACATAAGTTGGGGGCCATTTTTCTGGTGCCTCGCGTTGCTCTTGATGTTTGTTTGCGGTTGCGCCGGCTCCACGAGTGGCGGCTTGAAGGTCGGCCGGATCATGATCCTGGCTAAGAATTTGTTTAACGTATTCAAGAAACAGACGCATCCCTGTGCGGTTATCCCGGTGCGGGTCAATGGCCATGTCGTTTCGAACGAGGTCGTCCATAAGGTGTTGGCGTTTACTTTTGTTTACCTCAGCCTGCTCCTTTTTAGCTGCTTGGTCCTCACTCTGGATGGCGCCGGGTTCGAGGAGGCGATTGGGGCGGTTTTTGCCTCCTTGGGCAATGTGGGCGTTGGGCTGGGATCGATCGGCGCGGTCGGTAATTTCTCAGAGTTGTCTGATTTCTCCAAATGGTATCTCTCTTTTTTGATGATGACGGGCCGTTTGGAGATCTTTACCGTGCTGACGATCCTGTTGCCCAGTTTCTGGAAGCAATAAGAGGCCTCGAGAGGGTGCGCCAGGTTTGGGCGGCGCGTTTTCGGGAGTGGCATTTAATGGAAATGTTATAATTTCGCGACGCTCCCACATACGATTCGGGAATAATTTGCGTTTAAGATAAATGCTAAAAGGAAAGAAAATATCCCATGATTGATTATATAAAAGGAGATCTTGTTGAGTTGGCGCCCGCTCGGATGGTGATCGAATGTGGTGGCATTGGTTATGAGGTGAATATCTCCCTGAACACATACAGTGCTTTTAATGGCCAGCCCAGCGGGAAGGTCTATGTCTATGAGGTGATCCGCGAGGATGCCCATCTATTATATGGTTTCAAGGAGCGGGAGGAGCGTGAGTTGTTCCTGTTGCTTATCTCCGTTTCGGGTGTGGGAGCCAACACGGCACGGATGATTCTCTCCTCATTCTCGCCGGCCGACCTGGTCGCGGTGATCGCCGAGGATAATGAGAAGGCCCTGACCGCCGTGAAGGGAATTGGCTTGAAGACGGCCCAACGGATCCTGGTCGATTTGAGGAACAAGGTCAAGACGGTCGGTTACGCGACATCGGAAGCCTCTGTATTGGAACGGGGTGCCTCGCCGGCCGATCATCCGGTGCGCGAGGAGGCGGTGGCCGCATTGGTCATGCTTGGCTTCGTGAAGGCGGCTTCGCAGAAGGTTGTCGCCAAGATCCTGAAAGATTCGCCGGGCCTGACGGTAGAGCAGGTGATCAAGGCCGCCCTTCGGATGCTTTAATATTCTTTTTCAGCACATCTTTTCAGTTCGTAAATGAGGAAACGCCTGGTTAAATATCTCGTTTGGTTCTCCATACTTTTGTTTGGGGTGGGATTGTATTCCCTGAACGCGGATTTCTCGGCCTTTACCTCTACCTTGCCTGAGTTGGAACTGTTGCCGGAGGCTCAGCAAGATACGGTGCCGGCTCGTTATCCGGTCGCGAAGACCTCTCCCGAGGAGTATGAGGATATTATCGCCAAGCCGCCTGCCGACTTGCGGAATCCGGAGAACGTGCAGACCACGATCGACTACGACATCAAGACCGGAACCTACGTCGTGCGGACCAAGCTGGGCGATATGGAGATCGGCTCGCCAATGACGTTGACGCCCGAGGAGTTCCAGGATTATACTTTCCAACAATCGTTGCGTTCCTATTTCCGCCAGAAGAACGAGGAGGAATACCAGAACGCGATGGGTAACAAGTTTCACCTGACCGATATGCAGTTTGATATCGGCGCGGCGGATCGTTTGTTCGGCCCTGGAGGTATCCGGGTGCGTACGCAAGGATCGGCCGAGATCTCGATGGGATTGAAGACGAACAAGAATAACGACCCGTCGTTGCCGGAGCGCTCGAGGAAACGGACCTATTTTAATTTTGACGAGAGTGTTCAGCTGAATGTGCAGGCCTCGGTTGGAACAAAGGTCAATTTCAATATGAACTACAACACCGAGACCTCGTTTGATTTCGATTCTAAGAAGTTGAAACTGGCCTATACGGGTGAGGAAGACGAGATCATCAAGTCGTTGGAGGCCGGTAACGTCAGCATGACCACCAGCAACTCCCTGATCAACGGAGGTGCCGCCCTGTTCGGTATGAAGGCCGACCTGCAATTCGGCAAGTTGCGTGTCAATGCCCTGTTTGCCCAGCAAGAATCGGAGTCGAAGACGGTGAAGTCGGAAGGTGGCGTGCAGACAACGCCTTTCGAGATCAAGGTAGACGAGTATGATGAGAACCGTCACTTCTTCCTGGCGCATTATTTCCGTGACAATTACGATCAGTTCGTGTCGAATCTGCCAACCATTACCTCCGGTATAGAGATCTCTAAGATCGAGGTGTGGGTGACGAACAAGAGCAGTAACTACGATCAGTCTCGCAATATCGTCGCCTTTACGGACTTGGCGGAGAACGACCGGAATAATATCAATAATAAGACCTTGGTCATTCCTCAAGGCTCAGACCGTAAGCCGACGAACGATGCCAATAACCTGTATAGCCTGTTGAATAGCCAATTTACGGGAGCACGCCAGATCAGCTCGGTGGCCCAGACCTTGGATGGTTCCTTTGAGGGTAGCCGCGACTATGAGAAGATCGAGAGTGCCCGGTTGTTGGATGCCTCCGAGTATACCCTGAATACGAAGTTGGGTTACATCTCCCTGAGGACCCAGTTACAGGCCGATGAGGTGTTGGGTGTTGCCTTCAGCTTCATCTATGGCGGTAAGACTTATCAAGTGGGTGAGTTCTCGACCGACAGCAAGACAAACACGACCGATTGTTTGTATGTCAAGTTGCTGAAAGGTACGACGGTTTCGCCCGATATGATGTATTGGGACTTGATGATGAAGAACGTCTATTCATTGGGTGCCTATTCAGTCCAGAAGGAGAAGTTCAAGTTGAACGTCACTTATCAGAGTGACTCAACCGGAACCTATGTCAATTATCTTCCGGATGGCAATTGCGCTAACGAGATCCTGATCCGTGTCTTGGGTGTTGATAAGCTGGATTCTTTCGATAACCCGAATCCGGATGGTATCTTCGATTACCTGGAGGGCTATACGATCCTTTCCGAGACAGGAAAGGTGATCTTCCCCTGCGTGGAGCCTTTCGGTTCCAAGTTGCGCGAGAAGGTGGGAGCGGCTTATGCGGATAAATATGTTTTCCAGGAGCTTTACGACTCAACATTGACGGTTGCCCGGCAGATCGCTGAGAAGAATAAGTTTATGTTGACCGGTGAGTATAAGGCCTCATCGGGTGCGGAGATCAACCTGGGCGCAACCAATGTGGCCCGAGGTTCGGTTCGGGTGACGGCGGGTGGCGCGGTCTTGACCGAGAATGTGGATTATACGGTCGATTACACCTCCGGTATCGTGACGATCCTGAATGAGAGTATTATTTCGAGTGGAACGCCTGTCAGTGTCTCTCTGGAGAACCAGTCTACCTACAATATGCAGCGTAAGACGATGGTCGGTCTGGACCTGAATTATCAGTTTACCAAGGATTTCATGGTCGGTGGTACGATCATGCACATGTCTGAGATGCCTTTGACAACCAAGACAACCTTAGGTGATGAGTCGATCCGGAATACCTTGTGGGGATTGAATACCTCCTATAAGGGTGAGAGCCAGTGGTTGACGAATATGTTGGATAAGCTGCCACTCCTGAATCTCACCAAGCCGAGCCAGATCGCTTTGAATGCGGAATTCGCCCAGTTGATCGCAGGGCATTACGAGAACGAATATACGGGTCGTTACTCCTATTTGGATGATTTCGAGTCGACGCAGAGCGGTATGGACTTGCTGAATGCCTATTCCTGGACATTGGCCAGCACACCTTACGAGGATACGGAAAGTCCCAAGTTCCCCGAGGCAAGCCGGGTGAATGATATCAGTTATGGTATGAATCGTGCCCTGTTCGCCTGGTATACGATCGATGGTATCTTTACTCGCAAGAGCTCATCATCCCGTCCTCGACATCTGACGGACGATGATCTCTCCAACCATTTCGTGCGTGGCGTGAACTATAAGGAGCTTTTCCCGAGCAAGCAGCTGGGAACGAACGATAATACCACTTTGTCTGTCTTGAACTTCGCTTACTATCCGAACGAGCGTGGTCCTTATAACTTGGATGCCGATAATGTCAACTCGGATGGTACGTTGGCCAATCCGGAGAAACGTTGGGGTGGTGTGATGCGTAAGATCGAGCCGACAGATTTGGAGGCCGCCAACTATGAATATATCGAGTTCTGGTTGATGGATCCTTTCGTGTACGACCAGACCGCCGAGGGTGGTGATCTCTATTTCAACCTGGGTGAGATCTCTGAGGATATCTTGAAGGATGAGAAGAAGTTCTTTGAGAATGGCTTGCCTGTGGATGGAGATCTCTCGAAGGTGGATACGACCGTCTGGGGTAAGGTACCCAAGACGCAAAGTACGGGTTATGCGTTCGACAGCCAGAACAGACAGCTCCAGGATGTCGGATTGAACGGTCTCTCGTCGGAAGAGGAGAAGACATTCTCTACTTATACGGAATATTTGGAGAAGTTGCGTGCCCGCTTATCGGGCGAGACGCTCAATCAGATGATGGATGATCCTTTCTCTCCTTTTAACGACCCGGCGGGTGATGACTATCATTATTTCCGCGGATCGGATTATGATGCCCAAGAGCTGGATATCCTCTCGCGCTACAAACGTTATAACGGGACGGAGGGTAACTCCGAGGAATCGACCGAGCGTTATGCCAGCGCCGGAAAGAGCACGCCTGATGTGGAAGATATTAATGAGGATAATACGCTGAACAGCACGGAGAAGTATTTCGAATACAAGATCTCTTTGCGGCCTGGTGATTTGCAGGTTGGTGTCAATAATATCGTAGACGAGCGTGAGCCGGAGGTAACCTTGATGAATGGCACGAAGGAGACGGTTAAATGGTATCTCTTCAAGATCCCTATCAAGAGTTATAATAAGAAGGTCGGCGCGATTAACGACTTCAAGACGATCCGTTTCATGCGTATGTATATGACCGGTTTCAAGAAACCGACCTATTTGCGTTTCGGAACGTTCGAGTTGGTTCGTGGCGACTGGCGTACTTATGAGCAGGATCTCTCGGATCCGTTGGTTCCGCCGATCTCGAATGGCGAGTTGGTGGTTTCTTCGGTTAATATCGAGGAGAACGGGCAACGTCAGCCGGTCAACTACGTGTTGCCGCCAGGTGTCAGCCGTATGTTCGATTCCAGCCAGCCGCAGTTGTTGCAGCAGAATGAGCAAGCGCTCTCTTTGAAAATTACGGACCTGGCGCCGCGTGATGCCCGGGCGGTTTATAAGTCGACCTCTTACGACTTGCGCCGTTACAAGCGTTTGCAGATGTTCGCCCATGCCGAGGCTCCGATCGATGAGACCAAGAGTCTGTCGAATGGCGACTTGACCGTCTTCATCCGTATGGGTTCCGATTATAAGAACAACTACTACGAGTATGAGATCCCGATGAACCTGACAGCGCACAGCTCGATTCCTTATAATACGAACAACAGCGCCGATCAGGAGAAGGTCTGGCCTACGGAAAATATGTTCGACTTTGAGTTGGAGACCTGGACCAACCTGAAGCTGGAGCGCGATCGGCTAAGACGCCAAGGTGAGGGAGGCGTAAGTTTCAATAAGGTCTATTCGAAGACAGACGAGAATAATACTCGCAACACGGTTAGTATTATCGGTAACCCAAGTTTGGCGGAGGTTAAGGTGATCATGATCGGTGTGCGTAACAACGCGAATGAGATCAAGAGCGGTGAGGTCTGGGTCAATGAGCTTCGTATGACCGACTTCGATGAGGATGGCGGTTGGGCGGCTAACGCGAACCTGAGCGTGGCACTCTCTGATTTGGGTACGGTCAACGCGAGCGGACGGATCGAGACAGCCGGTTTCGGCGCGCTGGATCAATCCCTTTCCGAGCGCCGGATGGATGATTATACGCAGTTCAGTGTCTCCACCTCGTTGGAGTTGGGTAAGTTCTTCCCCGAGAAGGCGAAGGTAAGCATCCCGTTCTATTATGCCTATTCGAAAGAGACAACTACGCCGAAGTATGATCCCTTGAACCAGGATATCAAGATGTCGGAGTCGTTGAATAACCTGGATACGGACGCGCAGCGCGATTCGGTCAAGTCTTATTCGATCGACCAGACGGTTATCAAGAGTTTCTCGCTCAATAATGTCCGTGTGGATATCAAGAGTGAGAACCCAATGCCTTATGACCCGGCGAACTTCTCCTTTGGGTATGCTTATAATGAGAACAGCTCGCACGACCCGGAGACGGAATATGAGACGACCAAGAATTATCAAGGTAATTTCGCTTATAGCTATACGCCTTACGCCAAGCCTTTCCGGCCGTTCGAGAAATTGAAGAAGAACAATGGCTATACGAAATACCTGAAGCAATTCAGCCTCAATTACCTGCCGTCGAGCATCAATTTCCAGACAGCCATGTTGCGTAATTATTATGAGATCAAGATGCGCGACCTGACGGGTACGACAGGTGGTGGAAGCCAGTTGCTGACTTACAGCCACGATTTCCAGTGGGATCGTGCTTTCAGCTTGCGGTGGGATTTCACCAACAACCTGAGCATGACCTTCACCTCGGGTACGAATGCCCGGATCGAGGAGCCGAACGTGCAGGTGAACAAGAAGCTGAATCCTGATGATTATAAATTATGGAAGGATTCCGTGAAACAGAGTATCCGCGACTTAGGTACGCCGCTGAAGTATGACCAGACCTTCACGGCGACTTGGAATATGCCGTTGCAACAGATTCCGGTACTCGACTGGACGACCAGCTCGGTTACCTACAACGCGACCTATAACTGGGATCGCGGGCCGACGGTGGTCAGCGAGGAGCTGGAGATCGGCAATACGATCAAGAACCAGCGCGACATCAGCTGGCAAGGTAGTTTCAACCTCCAGTCGCTCTATAACAAGAACAGCTACCTGAAAAAGATCAACCAGAAGTTCGCGACCTCCGCGAGGGCGAACAGCCGTCAGCGGCAGCAAAAGAAGAAGGAGACCAAGGTGGAGAAGGAGGTGCAGCTCAGTCCCGACAGCGGCGTTGTCGTACAGCATGACCTCTTGACGAGGAAGGTGCAGGTGCGTGCCGTTGGCGCGGATGGCAAACGCTATATCATCAAGTTCAAGCCTTTGAACCTGAACCAGGTGAGGATCCTTACCCAGGATACGGCGCGCGTGAAGCTGACCTTTACGCCGGGCGCCGCCCCGATGGAGAACCTGCTGACCAACGCCGTCGAGTATGGTACCCGTTTCCTGATGATGCTCCGCCGCGTGAACGTGCAATATGCCGCGACGGATGGTATGATGATCACCGGTTTCGCGCCCGAGGTGGGCGATATCTTCGGGCAGAGCCGTATGGGCACCCTGACGCCGGGCCTGGGGTTCGCCTTCGGATCCGTGCGTAGGGATTTCATCGACGAGGCGGACGAGAAGGGATGGCTCGTGAAGAATGTGAACAACACGACGCCCGCGATGATCAACAGCACGAAGAACCTGACCATCCGGGCCAACCTGGAGCCGATCCCCGGCCTGAAGATCGACCTCAACGCGAACCGCACCGATACGAAGAGCACCGATATCTATTTCATGCAGGAGGGCATGCCCGAGCAGATGGGCGGTAGTTTCACGATGAGCACGATCGCCATCAAGACCGCCTTCAGCGGCAGCGGCAATGCCAACAACGGCTACTCGTCGAGGACGTTCGACCGCTTCCTCAACTATCGCTCCGTGATCGCGAACCGGATGGAGGCGGCCTATGCCGGGACGAACTACCCGAACGCCGGCTTCCTGGCGGGCACCTCTTACGCGGGCCAGCCTTACGGGGGCGGCGGCGTGAGCCTCAACTCGCTGGACGTGCTCGTGCCGGCTTTCCTGGCGGCCTATACCGGCAAGAGCCCCGACAAGGTGGAACTCACCGCCTTCCCCTCGCTCAAGGCGATGTTGCCCAACTGGCGGGTCACCTACGACGGCCTGATCAAACTCCCGTTCTTCAAGAAACACCTGAAGAGCATTACCTTGAGTCACCAGTATCGCTGCTCTTACAGCGTGGGCGCCTTCTCGTCGTTCCTCGATTGGGTGGACGCCAACCAGGACGGCCTGGGCTATATCCGCGACGTGCTGACCGGCAACCCGACCCCCTCGTCGCCCTACGACATCTCGGCCGTCAGCCTCACCGAGAGCTTCAACCCGCTCTTTGGGGTCAACGCGACGATGCTCAACAACCTGACCGGCAACATCGAGTACCGCAAGACGCGCAACCTGAGCCTCAATATCTCCTCTTACCAGGTCGTCGAGTCGCTTTCCGACGAGTTCGTGATCGGGATCGGCTATAAGCTCACCGAGTTCAATAAGGTCTTGAGGATGAAGAAAAGCCAGGATTTCAGCAACGACCTGACGGTCAACCTCGATTTCTCGTACCGCAAGATGAACTCCTTGATCCGCAAGATAGAGGACGGCCTCTCGCAGGCGACGAGCGGCAACATCGCCAAGACCATCCAGTTCTCGGCGGAATATGGCTTGAGCCGCGCCCTGACGATCCGCGCCTTCTACGACTTGCAGATCAACGAGCCGATCGTCTCGACCGCCTCTTATCCGACCTCCGATTCCAATTACGGCATCAGCCTCCGCTTCTCGTTGGCGCAATAATCCCAAAACACGCGAAATGGGAAATCCCGCCGGAAATACCATTTCGCGCCACTTGTAAAATGGGAAATCCCGCTGGAAATCTCATTTCGCGCCACTTGTAAAATGAGAAATCCCGTCGGAAATCTCATTTCGCGCCACTTGTAAAATGGGAAATCCCGCCGGAAATCTCATTTCGCGCCACTTGTAAAATGGGAAATCCTGGCGGAAATCTTATTTCGCACCACTTGTAAAATGGGAAATCCTGGCGGAAATACCATTTCGCGAGCTTTTAGGAAGCTTATTAAAAAATAAATCCTAACTTAGGAGCGATGTTTAACCATTAAAATTTGATATGTTTTATGAGTGAAATTATTTCAATTAAGCCCTTTAAGAGAACAAAGTTGAACAACAATGAGTACGCTTATTTCTCGACCCAGTTTTTGGCCCTTATGACGAGCGCGACAGCCACGGTGCTCCATGTTCCTCAATCTTTGGTTGACGCTTACGCGGCGAATGTCGATAAGTTGACAGATATGGTCTCGCAGAGTCGTATCGCCGACGAGACGGCCCTGATCGCCGATGTCGATAAGCGGGCGGACGACCTGATCGTCTATTTTTTCGACGCGTTGCGGAGCGAGAAGAAATCGCCCATCGCCTCCAAGCGTGACGCGGCGACGGGGCTGTATAACGCCTTGAAGCCTTACGTCGGTTGCCAACGCCTGCCACAGCGGCAACAGGTGCAGTCGATGCGAGGTATGCTGACCGACTTGGCCAAGGAACCGCTGGTGGCGCATGTCGCGACGCTGGCTCTCGCCGATGTGGTCGAGGAGATCGGCCATGTCGCGGATGAGTATGGCGCCCTGCTCGAGCAACGCTCGGAGTCGCAAGCGGCCAACGATATGGGGCCGGTTAAAAATCTCCGTGTGGAGATGGATGGCCAGTACGATTACATCACGACGATGGCTTTCGCTTTCAGCGTGGCCGAGCCGAGCGATGCCTTGACGACGTTTGTGGCCTCGACGAATCGCCTGATCGACGACACGAACAAGGCCTACAACCTCCGTACGGGTCAAACCTCGGACGGTGAGGACAACAGCCACATCGTGCCGGATCCCGAGCAGCCAACCGATCCTGAGCAACCGGAAGGTGGCGACAACGGCGGCACGCCTGGTGAGGTGTAAGGCGGGTTATCCCACCGGAATCTTCAGGATCTGTCCCGGTTGTATGTTGGAGCCACTCAGCTTGTTGACTTTCTGGAGCGTGGCGGCCGTTACGCCGGGATATTTCTTGGAGATGGAATAGAGCGAATCGCCCGAGCGGACCTTGTAGGAGACGAAGCCCTTCCCGTCCGCGGTTGCTTTGGCGGTCGCCGGGCGCTGGTTGCCGGCTTTGGCGGTCGCGTTATCATTCTTTTCCTTCCCTTTGGCGGCAAGATAGACACCGCCGTTATCCACGTAGAGTTTCAATCGTTTTCCTTTCGCCACCCGGTTGGAGCTGAGCTTGTTCCATTTGCGGATATCCCTGGCGGTGACGCCATAGCGATTGGCGATCGTATAAAGATTCTCGCCTTTCAGGACGATGTGCGTGATGGTCTCGCGGGTGGCCGCCCGGGGCAGCGATTGCCCGGAGTCGACCGGTATGCAGTTGGCCAGCAGCTCCTCGGCCCGGTGCGTATAGACCGTGTCCTCCTTGTCGATGAAGGCATAGGTGCGCTCGGCGGGCAGCTTCAGCACGAGCGGGCGGACATTACCGGGGACGATATCACGTTTGTATTGTGGGTTGAGGGCCCGGAGCGTCGGCATATCCACATGCAGAAGATCCGATACCTGCTCGAAATGGAGCGAGCGGTTCACGACGACCGTGTCGGTAGCCAGCGGCAGGCTGGTTTGCAGGGCGCAGAGGTTGTGCTCGCAGTGGTAGGTCATGATGTAATTGGCGGCGATGAAGAGCGGCACATACGAGCGCGTCTCGCGGGGCAGGTAGGGGAAGATCTCCCAGAAATCGGTTTTCCCGCCCGATCGCTTGATGGCCTTGTTGACGTTGCCCGGGCCGCAGTTGTAGGCTGCCAGGACCAGGTTCCAGTCCTTATAGATGGCATACATATCCTCGAAATAGCGGCAGGCGGCGTGGGTGGCTTTCACCGGGTCGCGTCGCTCATCGATAAGGCTGTTGATCTCGAGGCCGTAGCTCTTGCCCGTCGGGAGCATGAATTGCCAAAGGCCCGCGGCGCCGACTCTCGAGAGGGCGACGGGGTTGAGCGCGCTCTCGACCACGGCGAGATATTTCAACTCGATAGGCAGCCCATGCTCGTCGAGTACCTGCTCGATGATGGGGAAATAGAAGTCGGCCATTCCCAGCATATAACGCACCAAGTCGCGCTTGCGCTCGGCATAGAGGTCGATGCAATCGCGGACGATGTTATTGTAAGGCAGGGTAATGACACGGGGCAGGCGTTCCAGCCGCTCGATATAGACCGAGTCGGGGAAATAGACGTTCTCCTCGTCGTCGTGGCAATATTCCTCCGTCTTGGAGAAGTAGCGCACGTGCCAGGAGTGGAGCAGGCTGTCGACATCAGCGTCGATCGCCTCGGGGATCAAGCCGACCTCTTCCTCAAGCGAGTCGCGCGACAGGACAAGATGCCCCTCACGTTCCTCGGCGGAGAAATCCTCCTGGGCGAGGGCGGTGAAACCACACAAGCAAAATAGGCCAATCAGTATATTTTTCACGATCCTTAGAATTTAAAACTGCAATTCAATCCGTACAAGCCGGGCGACACGCTCGTCTTGGGTGAGACAACCGGCTCCACACGCATCGACAGGTCGGGCGAGATGTCGAAATCGAAGAGCTGGGCGTCCACGTAGGCGTCGATGATACTCAACGCATAGACACCGACAGTGATGATGATACTCAGGTCGCGATACCGGCGGAAATAGTCCTTCCGGCTCTTGATCTGGTCCTGGTAATTGGTGTCGTTGATGGCCTCGGCCGGGTCGCGCGAGCTGAGGTTCTGCCAGCTGTCGCTCCAGGCGTCGGGGTTATCCTTATTATGTTCCGCGTCGTACATGATGTCGCGATAGGCTTCCGAGTAATCCTGATAGTTCTTGTTGTTCCAGGTAACGGCATACATACAACCCATCAGTCCACCATAGACGATCGGTAATTTCCAGTATTTCCGGTTATAAATCTGTCCCATACCCGGGATCAGGGCCAGCCACACCGCCTTGGTGGGGTTGGGTTTGAACGCGGTCGCCTCCTTGGCTACGGTAATTGTCGTGTCGGCCACGATGGCTGTTACGGTCGTATCGGCCGCGGCCATGACATTGGTCACGACCGAGTCCGCGGTCACGAACTCAATCGAGTCGCGGGCCGGCACCTGGCTGATTTGCGCGTTGACCGTCGTGTATCGGCAAAGCCATCCGCACAGCAGAAGCAAGAGCGTCCAATATCTCATTTCAATTTATCCAATAGGCCGATCAACTTTTCCAATTCCTCCTCGGTAGCGAAAGGGATGGTAATCTTACCTTTTCCCTTGTTATCGCAGGTGAGTTGTACTTTCGTGTTGAAGAAACGCGAAAGATGTTCTCTCAGCATCTTGTATTCCTCGGGCAACATCGGCTTGCGGGTCTCCTTGGCGCTTTTCTCCGGCAATTTCTCGCCGGCGGCGATGCCTCGGACCAGCTCCTCGACGTTTCGGACCGACAATCCCTGCTCGAGGATCTGCTCATAAAGGGCGAGCTGTACCTCGGGATCCTCGACGGGGATCAAGGCACGGGCGTGACCCATATCGATTTTCTTGTCTTTCAACCCCATCTGGATCTCCGCCGGCAGTTTCAGCAGGCGCAGGTAGTTGGCTACGGTCGCCCGTTTCTTGCCGACCCGCTCGCTCAATGCCTCCTGGGTCAAGTTGTAATTGTCCAGGAGCTTTTGGTAAGCCAGCGCGATCTCGATCGCGTTGAGGTCCTCACGTTGGATATTCTCGATCAGGGCCATCTCGACGACATTATCGTCCTCGGCGGTCCGGATATAGGCCGGGATGCGTTCGAGTCCCGCCATAAGGGAAGCCCGGTAACGGCGTTCGCCGGAGATGATCATATAGCGGTCGTCGCCCATCTCCTTTAAGGTAATGGGCTGGATAATGCCGATTGATCGTATGGAGGCCGCGAGTTCCTCAAGCGTCTCCTGCTCGAAGATGGAGCGGGGTTGTTCCGGATTGGGTTGGATCTTGCTCAGCTCGATCTCACTGATCGACGATGAGCCGCCCGTACGGAGATCGTCCATCGTGATCAAGGCATCGAGGCCCCTTCCCAAAGCTGATTTCTTTATTGTTGCCATAATTGTTTGTTCTTGTCAATAATCTCTTGCGCCAGCTGCATGTGGTTCTGCGAACCTTTAGAGTCGGCGTCGTACAACAAGACAGGCTTGCCATAGCTGGAGGCCTCACTCAACTTGACGTTCCGCTGGATGACGGTCGTGAAGACCAAATCGCGGAACGGCCGTTTCACCTCCTCATAAATCTGGTTGGCCAGGCGCAAGCGAGAGTCGTACATCGTCAGTAAGAAGCCCTCGATCTCGAGCGCCGGGTTTAATTTTGACTTGATGATCTTGATCGTGTTCAGCAGCTTGCTGATTCCCTCCAGGGCGAAATACTCGCATTGTACCGGGATGATCACCGAGTCGGCAGCCGTCAGGGCATTGACCGTAATCAGTCCCAAAGAGGGCGAGCAGTCGATCAGGATAAAATCATAACGGCCTTTCAAAGGCTCCAGGATGTTTCTCAAGATCCGCTCACGGTTCTCGAGGTTCAGCATCTCAATCTCAGCCCCGACCAAGTCGATATGCGAGGGTATGATTTCCAGGCCCTCTACCTCTGTCGGGACAATCGCGCCATCGGGGTCTTCCCCGTTCACCAGACATTCATAAATAGAAAGCTCTACGTTGCGGATGTCGATCCCTAATCCGGATGAGGCATTCGCTTGGGGGTCAGCGTCGACAACGAGTACTTTCTTTTCAAGGGCGGCAAGCGAGGCCGCCAGGTTGATGGTCGTGGTCGTTTTTCCTACGCCACCTTTCTGATTTGCTAAGGCGATAATCTTTCCCATGTTAAACATCGTTTTTCGCAGGCAAAACTAAGCATTTAAAAGCGAACGCCACAAGGTTCGTCCGAAACAATGCTCGTTTTGTTGATAAGTCGCCTTTCTTGTTGATAACTCGCGAAAATACATATTTCCCTTTTAATCTCATCTATTGGCGAGTGATAATTTCACAATTCTCAACCTCATAGAAACAGATTTTTAAGGTTTGGCCCACGAAATATTGCGTATATTCGCGCAACTCAAAACAGAAAATCAGGAACAGATTCGTATGACAAAAGAGAGACCTTTAATTCTGATCACGAATGATGATGGCTATTTGGCCAAGGGTATTAATGAACTGGTGAATTCTCTCCGGGATTTGGGCGACCTGGTCGTGTTCGCTCCCGACGGGCCGAGATCAGGCATGAGCAGCGCTATCACTTCATTAATTCCGATCAAGTACGCCTTGGTGCGTGAGGAACCGGGACTGACTGTCTACCGTTGCACGGGCACGCCGGTCGATTGTGTGAAATTGGCCATTAACGTGGTGTTGGAGCGTAAGCCGGATCTTTTGGTGTCGGGTATTAATCATGGTGGTAACATGGCGATTTGCGTGAATTATTCGGGGACAATGGGCGCCGCGATCGAGGGTTGTATTTTTGATGTCCCCTCTTTGGGCGTCTCGTTGCTCGACCATCGGGCAGATGCCGATTTTGCGGAGGCGTGCCGATTGGGCCGGCAAGTGGCCCAGAAAGTTCTTGAGGAGGGCTTGCCGCATGGTACTTACTTGAACCTGAACGTGCCTGTTACCGATCGGGTAAAAGGAATCAAGGTGTGTCGGCAGACAGATGGCCGTTGGGTGCGCGAGTTCAAGCTTTCGGAGGATGGTGCCGGCAAGCCGGTCTATTGGTTGACGGGCGATTTCGAGAGTCGTGAGCCGATCTTGCCGGACAACGATATGGTAGCGCTCGACTCGGGTTATGCCAGTCTGGTACCTTGTAAGGTCGACGTGACCGATTATGAGTTCATGAGTCATTTGGATAACTGGAAATTATAGGCAGACCATGAAATATTACCTGATCGCGGGTGAGGCCTCGGGCGATTTGCATGCCTCGAACCTGATGGCCGCTTTGGCCAAGATTGATCCGGAGGCGGACTTCCGTTTCTTGGGTGGCGACCTGATGCGGGCCGTAGGCGGCACTTTGGTTCGGCATTACCGGGAAATGGCCTATATGGGTTTTATTCCTGTCCTGCTGCATCTGCGGACAATCTTGCGGAATATGCGGACTTGTGAGGCGGATATCGAGGCCTATGCTCCCGATGTGGTGATATTGGTTGATTATCCAGGCTTTAACTTGAAGATCGCCCGGTTTGTCCATGAGCGGTTGGGTATTCCGGTTCATTATTATATCTCACCGAAGATCTGGGCTTGGAAACAGTATCGGATCAAGGATTTTCGTCGTTATGTGGATCGGATGTTCTGTATCCTGCCTTTTGAGGTCGACTTTTTCCATAAGCTTAATTATCCGGTGGACTATGTTGGGAATCCATCGGTTGATTCGGTTTCTCATTTCCTGAAGTCAGCTTCTGGAGAGGCGAGCTTGGCAGAAGCGTGCGATTTGGATCGTGAGCGGCCTATTCTGGCGCTTTTGGCCGGAAGTCGGAAACAGGAGATTCGAGACAATTTGCCGACTATGTTGCGTGCCGCCGCATGTTTTCCTCATTACCAACCGGTGATCGCTGGCGCTCCTGGTATCGATCCTGATTATTATCGGAGCTATATGGGTGATTCGGACGTGCGGATCGTTTTTGGCCAGACTTATGCTTTGCTTCGTGAGAGCAAGGTTGCTTTGGTCACTTCCGGTACGGCGACGTTGGAAACTTGCCTTTTCCGGGTACCGCAAGTGGTTTGCTATTATACGCCAGCGGGAAAATTGGCCAGCTTTGTATTTAAGCATTTCTTCCATACGCCATATATCTCGTTGGTGAACCTGATCGCCGGACGAGAAGTGGTCCAGGAGCTGTTTGGCGGACGTTTCTCGTTAGAGTCGATCCGGCATGAGCTTGGCCGGATCATAAATGAACCGGTCTATCGCCAGGCGATGTTGGATGGGTATGATGAGGTGATCCGGATCTTGGGTGAGCCGGGCGCTTCGGAACGGACAGCTCGCTTGATCTATAACTCTTTGATCCATTAACATCTTTTAGATGATAAGGGGTGCAGCGTTTCCCCTGCTTTTACCGTCTAACCCTACAGAAACAGATTGAAGATAGATTCTTTAAGTATTAGTTTATGGAAAATCTAAAGAGGATTATTCTGATGTTGATGGTTGCGGCTGTGACCCTATTTTCGCTTCCCTCTTGTTTGGGTGATGATGATTTGGTGAACGATCCGAACTATTCGTTGGATAATGTTTTGTTGGCGATCGCCACGGTGGTTCCTCAAGGAGGCAACGTGTTCTATTTGCGGTTGGACAACGGAAAGACTTTATGGCCGGCGGCCACAAATTATCCGGATTATGAGCCGAAAGAGAATCAACGGGCATTTGTAAGTTTTACCATATTGAGCGACTCGATTCAGGGATTCGCCCATTACATCAAGTTGAATGGTATTCATGATATTTTGACAAAGCAGATCGCCCCCGATATGGGCGCCGCTAACGATTCGATCTATGGAACGGATCCTGTGGATATCCCGGGTATAGAGAATGTTTGGGTCGGTGATGGTTACCTGAATTTCTATTTCATTGTCAAGCAAGGCGGGCAGAAGGCGCATTATATCAACCTGATCCAGCCCGATGCGGAGAATGATCCATACATGGTTGAGTTCCGTCATCACGCTAAAGGAGATCCGGCGATTTCCTCAGGCTCAGGGCGGGTAGCGTTTAATCTCGCGTCATTGCCTGATACTAAGGGCAAGACGGTAGACTTGAAGGTGAAAGTGCGTACTTTCAGTGGCGAGCGGACTTATACCGTCAAGTATAATACGGATAAGACTGCTCTTTACGAGACGGAAAATGGCGGTTTGGGAGATAACAGCATTTCCAACGCGAGTGGCTTTGAGAATGGCAATATTCAATAGTATTAGCAAATAACCTTCCACATAACTTTTATTTTATCATTTATTCCTTATAGAGAAGGAGGCGTCGTGACGATGCCTCTTTTTTTGTGTGTTCCCGCCATGAGCCTTATGAGGATCGGATAAAATGGAAAGATAAATTGGTTGAACCAGGATTATTGGTTTAACTTCGCGGGAGATTCTTTGATGGATTATGGCTGATTTTGACTTGCATATTTTAGGATGTGGATCGGCGTTGCCGACAACCCGTCATTTGCCGACTTCTCAGGTGATTAACCTTCGGGATAAGTTGTACATGGTCGATTGTGGAGAGAACACGCAACTGCAAATACGTCATGCCCACCTGAAATTCAGTCGGCTGACGCATATTTTCATCTCTCATTTGCATGGCGATCATTGTTTTGGTTTGCCAGGCCTGATCTCGACTTTGGGTATGTTGGGGCGTACGGGTGAGCTGGTGATTCATGGACCGAAAGAGCTGGAGGATTTCCTTGAGCCGATCCTGCGTCTCTTTTGTAAGGGAATGCCTTTTGATGTTCGGATTGAGCCGGTCAATACGACCCAGCACGCCTTGATTATGGAGGATCGCTCGTTAAGTGTCTGGTCTATTCCGTTAAAGCATCGGATTCCCTGTTGTGGTTATCTTTTCGCCGAGAAACCAAAGGAAGCGCATATTATCCGTGAGATGATAGACTTTTATCAGGTCCCGATTCGCCAGATCCAGGAGATCAAGCGGGGTGCCGATTTTATTACGCCTGAAGGTGAGGTAATTCCTAATGCCCGCCTGACCAGGCCGGCCGAGCGTCCGAAACGTTACGCCTTCTGTTCCGATACAGCCTTTAATCCGGGGATTGTCCCTTTTATCGAAGGAGTTGATTTACTTTATCATGAGGCCACTTTCGCTGAACGGGATTTGGCTCGGGCAAAGGAAACGTTCCATTCGACGGCCCGTCAGGCGGCGACGATCGCCCGTGAGGCTGGCGTAAAGCGTCTGGTGATCGGTCATTATTCGGCTCGTTATGAGAATACGGCTTTCTTATTGGATGAGGCCCGTGAGGTTTTCCCGGAGACGATTTTGGGGAACGAGGGAATGGTTTTGTCGGTCTGAATGGCCCGTTTGATGAATAAAAAGTGTTTTTCTGAGAAAGGGAACGATTTTTCTTCTTAATTTTGTGGAGAAATCCGGATAATCGTATGGGAATGTTTTGGAAATCATTAGCGTTGTCTGCCCTTTTGCTTATGGGGAACGGGATTGACGGCTGGGCGACTGAAGTCGTTCCGTCGGCTAAGCAAACTCGTGCCGTGACGCAAGAGGTGGAAAAAACGGAGATTGTCGCATATGAAAACCGGATTAAGATCTCGGCTGCGCCAGTGAACAGCGTGATTGAGATCTTCAGCGTAGTCGGCATCAAGGTGAAAGAGATCCGTATCTCGCAACCTGACGGCGAATACGCCTTGGATCTGCCTAAGGGTTATTATATTATCCGCCTGAATGACGTTGTCCGGAAGATCGTTATCCGTTAGTCTCCTTTTGCCGGTTCCACTCGTCGGCGCATTCCTCGAGCGCATCATACCAAGCTTGTCCGAACTTGCGGATCAGCGGCTCCTTCAAGAATTTATAGATGGGTAATTTCTCCTTCTCACCCAATATTTCCGCCGCCTTGCATACTTTCCAGCGATGATAGTTGACTGCCTGGAATTCCGGGTATTTCGTGATCCGAATCGGGTAGAGATGGCAAGAGATGGGCTTGTAAAAGTCGATTCTTCCCTCTCGGTAAGCCTTCTCGATGGCGCATTTGCAGATGCCATCGGCATCGTAACAGGTGAAGACGCAATCCTTGCCGTCGACAATAGAGGTGACAATGTCGCCGTCCTCATCGATGTAACCGACACCCTGCTTGTTGATAACCTCTTGTGCTTTGGGTGATAGGTCGTTCCATATTTCTGGCAGGATCTCGCGCAACTTGTGGAATTCCTCCTCCTCGAGCGGTGCGCCCGCGTCGCCTTCCACGCAGCATTCTCCTTTGCAGTGAGCCAGATCGCATAAGAAATGGCGCTCGATCACGTCGAGGCTGACCAATGTATCGTCTATTTGAATCATGTCGATCATGTTGATGGTAGGTGATAGGACCAAAAAAGGGCTGTGCCCATAATGAGTACAGCCCTTTAGGTCGTTCTATATTTATTTAATCAAATCCTTGCCTGTCATCTCGGCCGGTTGCGGCATACCCATGATGTGCAGGATAGAAGGAGCGACGTCCGCGAGGACACCGTTCTCTACCTTAGCGGCCTTGTTCTCGGTAACGTAAACGAACGGAACCGGATTCAAGGAGTGTGCCGTGTTAGGCGTGCCATCCTCGTTCAAGGCGTGATCGGCATTACCGTGGTCAGCGATGATGATGACTTCGTAGTCGTTTGCCTTAGCGGCCTCTACCGTATCCTTCAAGCAGTTGTCGATTGTCTCAACCGCTTTCTCGATAGCGTCGTAGATACCTGTGTGTCCAACCATATCGCCATTAGCGTAGTTGACAACGATGAAGTCGTATTTCTTCGTGTTGATTGCCTCAACCAATTTGTCTTTTACCTCGTAGGCGCTCATTTCCGGTTTCAGGTCGTAAGTCGCTACCTTTGGTGAAGGAACCAGGATACGCTCCTCGTTCTCATACGGTGTTTCGCGGCCACCGTTGAAGAAGAAGGTTACGTGCGCGTATTTCTCTGTCTCGGCGATGTGGAGCTGAGTCTTGCCGTTGTTCGCGAGGTATTCGCCCAGAGTGTTCTGTACGTTCTCCTTGTCGAACAGGATGTGTACACCCTTGAAAGAGGCATCGTACGGAGTCATGCAATAGTATTGCAAGCCCGGGATCGTATGCATACCTTGCTCCGGCATATCCTGTTGTGTCAAGACGATAGTCAACTCTTTCGCACGGTCGTTACGATAGTTGAAGAAGATGACAACATCGCCCTCTTTGATCGTACCGTCTACGTTCGCGTTGTTGATCGGTTTGATGAACTCGTCGGTTACGCCCTCATCGTAAGACTCTTGCATAGCCTGTACCATATCGGTAGCTTGCTTGCCCTTACCCTCGATCAACAGGTCGTAAGCCTCTTTGACACGCTCCCAACGTTTGTCGCGGTCCATCGCGTAGAAACGACCAACGATAGAGGCGATCGTGCCGGCGGATTTGGCGCAGTGCGCTGTCAACTCCTCGATGAAGCCCTTACCGCTCTTCGGGTCGGTATCACGGCCATCCATGAAACAGTGGATGAATGTATTCTTGATCTCATATTCCTTCGCGATGTCGCAAAGTTTGAAAAGGTGATCCAATGAGCTGTGTACACCGCCATTGGAAGTCAAGCCCATGAAGTGGACGCTCTTGCTGTTCTCTTTCGCGTAAGAGAAAGCGGAAACGATCTCCTTGTTCTTCAGGATGCTGTTGTCTGCGCATGCCCGGTTGATCTTTACCAGGTCCTGATAAACGATACGGCCGGCGCCAATGTTCAGGTGACCTACCTCCGAGTTCCCCATCTGGCCGTCAGGAAGGCCTACATTCTCGCCGCTCGCTTGTAATTGTGAATGAGGATAGGTTGCCAACAAAGAATCCCAATACGGAGTCGGTGTGCAAGAGATCACGTCGTCCTTGCCTTTGTCGCCAATACCCCAACCGTCACAAATGATTAAAAGCGCTTTCTTACTCATGATTTCAATAGTTTATTAAAGTTGTTTTTCTGCCCGCGAAGATAATGATTTCTATTTGATTAATTTTGTTTTATTCGTTACTTTCGCGGGCGGTCATGGAAAAAGAGGTATTCATAGAGGGAATAGGCATGGTCACTTTCAGGCAAAGCCCGAAAGCAAGGCATTATAGCTTGAAGATCAGTAAAGGAAAGGTGCTGGCCGTGATGCCGGTTGGGGGCAATGAAGCGCTGATGCGGCGTTTTATTAATGAGAACCGTGCACGGATCGAGACGGCATTGGTGAAACATCCGGAGCGACCGCCGCTGGATGAGACGACCGACTTGCGGGCCACGACGTTCCGTGTGCGGATCTGCCGGTCGGAGCGAAAGGATTTCCGGATGCGCCTGCAGGATGAGGTGTTGTCGGTCGAGTGCCCCGTTGAGACCTGTTTTAGCGATGCGAAGGTGCAGGAATTGCTTCGGTCAATGATCGAGCGGGCCTTGCGCCATGAGGCCAGGCGGCTCTTGCCCGACAGGCTTTCCGGATTGGCCATGCGTCATGGCTTTCGTTTCAGTGAGGTGAAGATCAATAACAGCAAGAGTCATTGGGGCAGTTGTACCAGCCGGAAAAATATTAACCTCTCCTTGTCGTTAATGCTCCTTCCGTGGCATCTGGTCGATTATGTCCTGTTGCACGAGTTGTGCCATACGGTCGAGATGAGCCACAACGACCGCTTCTGGGCCTTGATGGACAAGGTGACTGGCGGACGGGCGTTGGCGCTCCGGCATGAGTTGAAAGGGTATCATATGTTGGGGTGAGCGTAAAGCCGGTAGTGGTTCCCTCAGGGGCTGAATAAGCAACCTGCTATCCTTAAGAAAGCCTTGCGGATGTCGTTCCAATGTTATGCTGAACTACTGTAGTTCGGTGCGTGAAGTACTGTAGTTCGGTGCGTGAAGTACAGTAATTCGGCACGGGATGGTACTCCAATGTCTCCCGGGAAGTACAGGAATGCCGCCCGCAAGGTTCTGGGCTCGGCCCCGCGCTCGCTCACCTTAGAGATCGAAACCCAATTGCAGGATGAACGTACGGGGTGCGCCGACATCCATTGGACGTGCCGTGTAGCGTTTGTTCCAGATGTTGTTCACTTGCGCTTGCAGGTGGACGCGGTCGGTGATCCGCATGCCGGCCCTCAGGTCCATGACGAGATAACTGCGGTTATTTTCTGCCCAATAGTCGTGCAGATTGCCGAACAGGAGTCCTCGCAGGTAATCCATCAGGTTTGGTTCCAACTTCTCCCGTTCATCGACCATGAAGTAGTCTACCGCCAGAGTCTTGCTTTTCCAGGATAAGTTGGTACCGAAGTTGAACCGTTTCCATTCCAGATCGAGAACGGCCTTGACGGAATGTTTCTGACGGTATTTCAGATAGCGGTTGTCGTTCGATTTCGAGCGCATCGCCAAGAGATCATCGTTGGCTTCCTCTTCCGCCTTGCGGCTATCCACGTCGAGGTCGATCGGGTTATTGTAGACATAACCCAGCATATAGTTCAATCGGGTATCCTTATTGAAGGTATAGACTCCGTTGGTGGAGAGGTCGACACCGTAAATCTCCGCCCGCCCGACATTGGTGAACTGGGCGCCGATGCCCAATCCCTCGCCGCTGGTCAAGGCGCTGATCATTGGCGCGAGTCCGTCGATATAGTCGAAGGTCGTGTTGTTGAACAGGCCGAAACGGAATTCGATCATGTCCTTATAACGGGTATAAAAGGCGGCGGCGTCGATAAAGCCTTTCAGGTTGCCGAAGGCATAGCCTTGCTTGATGCCCACTTCCGCGTTATAGCCCTGTTCGGCTTTCAAATCCTTGTTGGGGAAGGCACCGACACCACCGATGTCCTTTAGGATGAATTTCTCCGTGACGGATGGATAGCGATAGCCTTGACCGAAGGAGGCCCTGAGGAAGCTGTATTCACCCAAAGCGTAGTTCAGGCCGCCACGGAAGACGGGCTTGACCGGTACATTGACGCCCAGCAGGTTGGTCTCCGCCTCCCGATAGTTTTCGTCTACCCGATAGTACTCCAGGCGAAGACCGAGCGAGAGGTTCAGCCGGTCGAACAACGTTTGGTCGTATTGGGCGAAGAGGGCGACATTATCGCTCCAGTGCTTGCCGGTGACGGCCGAGTTGGCAAAGATGCGTTCGTAGGTGCCGCCGACCGTCAGTCGGGAGGCATCGAACGCCTTGCAGAATTGGTAATCCAGATCGTAGGCGTAGGTGTGATCGGTTCCTTGATTGGCCCGGTTGTTGGCGGGCTTATCGGCGTTCTCCTGGAGCCAACCGGCAATGTCGCCGTCCGAGGGCAGGGGCGTGTGCCCCATGATCCAGGATACCAGATCCATATAATCGGCTGAAGTGGCGTTGGGGAAGAAGTGGTTACCTAACTCGCCCAGGTCGTTCATCAATCCGATGACACTTCCATTCATCACTTCCGTCAGGTGTGGCAGGACGATCGGCAGGAGTGTCTGTTGCCAGTTGCCGAGCATGCCCGAAAGTTCGAGCCATGATGAGGACTGGAATCCCATGTTGTCCGTGATATCATAGAGGCTCTTGTCGGTCGTGTGCGTGATGATCCGGCTGCCCCGATGGTAAAATCGTCCCTTGAGGCGATGAGTCGTGCCCTTCTCCTCGTTGGTGTAATTAAGGAATGGATCGATGTAGAACGAGTGTTCCCGTCGGCCCATGTTGGCCAGGGGCGACTGCGTGTAGGGCTCGTCGGGCGAGCGCCAGATGAAGAAACCGGTGTAGTCATTGTAAAGATAATTCAGGTTGGCTCCATAGTTGAGTCCCTGTATGTTGGGATCCCGATAGGTCAGGTTGCCACCCAGCCGGACACGGCGGTTGTAGTTGTCGATCCGGTAGCCGTTGTCGATGAAGGTATTTCCCGCCAGGCTCAGGTCCAGATTCTTGATTTGGCGGGTATGCGAGAGGTCGAGCCCGCCATAAAGCGGTGTGTTGACAGGAGATGGGCTTCCGTAAAGTCCACCTTGCAGGTTGACACGGGTATGCGGCTCCAAAGAAGGCCGTTTGGTGCGGATATGGATCAGTCCGTTCAGGGCCGACGAGCCATAGAGTACGGACGACGCCCCTTTGAGCACCTCCACCTGGTCGATGTTCTCCATTGGGATCATGTTCCAGTTGATCTCGCCCGAGGCGGGTGTCAGGACCGACATGCCATCCACGAGGATCAGGCAGCGACTGCCCACGCCGTAAGTCCAGCCCGTGCCGCCACGGATGGAAGGTTGCCGGTCGGTTACCTCCACGCCCGAAATGTTTTTCAGGACATCGGTCAGGTCCTTGGGTGCCTGCCGGGTGATCTCGTCCGCTTTCAGGAGATCCATCGAGACGGTAACCTCACTCAGTTTCTGCTCATGGCGCCCGACGCTGACTACCACCTCGTCCATCATTGTGGCTCGTGGCTCGAGTCGCACGTCTTGTGTGAGGAACTGGCCGGGAGCGACATGGACCGTGAGGGTCGTCGTCTCATATCCCAGATAACTGAAGGTGATCGAAGCCTCGCCATCGGTTACTCTCAATTCATAGTAGCCGTTGATGTCCGAGACGGTTCCGCGGGTTCCGCCTTTATCCTTATAATAGACATTGACACCCGTCAGGGGCTCGCTGCTCTTGCTGTCCAGGATGTGTCCTTTGATGTCTTGGGCGATGGCGGACCAGGAAAGCCCTAAAAGCGATATGATGATTGTTATGTATTTCATGCGAAAACTCCTATTTGCCACAAAAATAGGCCTTTTTTTCAAATTAGGGTTAAGGCGATTGGCCTATTGGCCCATGGTGATGCCCCTTAATGTTATTTTTTATGAAGAAATCTTGTGCGAATCCTATAATATTCCCGATTATTTCCCATATATTTGTGTTCATACTGCTTAAAAAATAAGAGGAGAGAAAGACCATGGGCGATACAAAGAACACAACAGATACAGCTGCGGCGGTTGCTACCTCAACCAATCTGTCTCCCGAGGAGAAGATGATTCAGGATGGCTTCAATGAGTTGCTGCAAGATTACCTTAAGTCGAATCACCGGCGCAAGATCGAGCGCATCACTAAGGCTTTTAACTTTGCGAACCAGGCGCACGCTGGCGTAAAGAGGCGTTCTGGCGAACCTTATATTATGCATCCGATCGCCGTGGCTCGGATTGTTTGCCGTGAGATGGGATTGGGCTCCACTTCTATCTGTTCCGCCTTGCTTCATGACGTCGTCGAGGATACGGAATATACGGTAGAGGATATCCGTAATATGTTTGGCGACAAGATCGCCCAGATTGTCGATGGACTGACGAAGATCTCCGGTGGTATTTTTGGTAGCCAGGCCTCGGCCCAGGCGGAGAATTTCCGCAAGTTGTTGCTGACGATGAGTGATGATATCCGGGTTATCCTGATCAAGATCGCCGACCGTTTGCACAATATGAGAACGTTGGGTTCGATGCTTCCGGCAAAGCAGTTCAAGATCGCGGGCGAGACGCTTTACCTCTATGCGCCATTGGCCCATCGCTTGGGACTTTTCTCGATCAAGACAGAGTTGGAGGATCTGAGCTTCAAGTATGAGCATCCTCAGGAATATGAATTTATTACCGATAAGCTGAAGGCGACAGAGGAATCACGTAACCAGCTTTTTGAGCATTTCGCCGCTCCCGTGCATGAGAAATTGAAAGCGATGGGACTGGATTATGAGATGAAAGCTCGGGTGAAGTCGGCCTATTCCATTTGGAACAAGATGCAGAGCAAAGGGGTCGCTTTCGAGGATATATATGATATTTACGCGGTGCGTATCATTTTCGATCCACTGCCCGGAGTCGACGAGAAGAACCAGTGTTGGGATATCTACTCGGCGATTACCGATATATACCGGATTCGTCCGGACCGGATTCGTGATTGGGTAAGCCGTCCGAAGGCAAATGGTTATCAGGCATTACACCTGACAGTCATGGGCCCCGATGGACAATGGGTTGAGATCCAGATCCGGAGTCGTCGGATGGACGATATCGCCGAGAAGGGATTTGCCGCCCATTGGAAGTATAAGGAGTCGAATGTCGAGGAGGATACGGAACTCGACAAGTGGCTGCAGACCATCACTGAGATCCTGGAAAGTCCGGATCCGAACGCACTTGATTTCCTGGATACGATCAAGATGAACCTTTTCTCATCCGAGATCTTTGTCTTCACGCCGAAGGGTGATATCAAGACCTTGCCTCAAGGAGCTACCGCGCTCGATTTTGCCTATGCTCTTCACTCCGACATTGGTAACCATTGTATCGGCGCAAAGGTGAATCATCGTTTGGTGCCGCTGAGCCATGTGTTGGCGAGTGGTGACCAGGTGGAGGTGCTGACCTCGCGTTCGCAAGAACCGCAGGTGGAGTGGCTGAATTTCATTACTACCGCTCGTGCGAAGTCGAAAGTGACGGCAATCCTGAAGCGGGTACGCAAGGAGGCGGCCAAAACAGGTGAGCGTATGGTGGCTGAGGCGTTCCGTAAGGCCGGAATGGATCCGTCGACGGCGGATATTGATAAGCTGTCGATGTATTTTGGCTTCTCCAAACGTGAGGAGTTCTATTACTCGATTGAGAAGGGCGACGTGATCCTGCCCGATAACCTTAAGAAACTGTTGCGTGAGAAGAAAGATAACGGTTTGTTCAAGTATGTGAAGCAGGCATTATCCTTGGCGATCAAGCGTGAGAAGGCTACACCGGCAGCGAAGGAGACAGAGGATGCCAAGGAGCTGCCGAAGTATGACAAGAAAAAACCTTATATCCTGAAGGAAGAGGCGTTTGAGCGTAATTATGTCCTGGCGGATTGCTGTAAGCCGATACCGGGTGATGAGGTCTTGGGCTTTATTAACGACGATGGAAACGTGGTGGTTCACAAGCGCTCTTGTCCGATTGCCATGCGACTGAAGAGCAGTTTCGGTGAGCGTATCCTGAATACGGTTTGGGGTGGCCGGATGAGCTCGTCGTTCGAGGCGACACTCGAGGTGAAGGGTATTGATTCCATTGGAGTATTGAATATCATAACGAAAACCATCTCTGAGCAGTTTAACGTCAATATTATTCGTCTGTTGATCGAGGCGAAGGATGGCGTCTTTGAGGGCAAGATCAAGATGAAGGTGCATGACGTGGAGGATATCCAGCAAATGTGCGTGACGCTCTCGAAGGTGAAGAACATCCAGTCAGTCGTACGTGTCGCGGATTGAGCGAAAGATTAAAACGATGGCATAAAAAAACAGGTCGCCTATATCTTAAAGACGACCTGTTTTTTTATGTTGTAGATGGATGCCTGTCCATTAGAAAGGCAGGTCATCAACTGGATTGCTAGCCTCGAAACTGGGAGCTGCGGGCTGGAAATTCGGTGCGACATTGTTGTCTGCGGGATTGGGTGCGGCCGACATGGTCGGGCGCTCAACTTTCCAGGCGCTGATATTCGTGAACCATCTGCCTTGGTATTCCCGGCTGTCGATATCAAAAGAGACAGTCACCTCTTCTCCTAATTGAATAGCCGCTTGGGCGATACGGTCAGCACCAAAGATTTGGAAGCAGACCTTTCTTGGGTATTGGTCGTGGGTTTCCAGAACGTACTCTTGTTTTTTCCATTCGTTTCCAGCTTTGCTTATACCGCCTTGCTCTGGCAGTACGTGAATAATTTTTCCGCTAATTTCCATGTTATATAATGTATTAATAAAGTATGCGAAGTTACGGTTTTGTTTTGAGTCTGGCAAGGAAAACCACCCTTATGGAAAGGCGTCGAACGCTTTTTTGATTTGGGTGAGTTCCTCCTTGATCTGTTTCAGTCGATTGACGATCTCTTCTTGGCGGACAGTCGCCTCCTTGTTGTTCTTCAGTTTTTGCCGGGCGCCGGCGAGGGTCAGTCCCCGCTCCTTGACCAGGTGATAGACAAGGCGCACGGCGTCGATGTCCTCTTGTTTGTAATAACGAGTTCCTTTCTCCGTCTTGCGGGGATGGATAATATCAAATTCCTTTTCCCAGAAACGGAGGGTCGATTCGTTCACGTCGAACATTTGGGCCACCTCGCTGATGGAGTAGAAAAGCTTTAGGTTCTTGTCTTTCTTGAGCGCCATAGTCTTATGCCTGTTTGTTTAGTCCATTACCTGACCATGGTTGTCCGCAATCTGGATCATCTGGTCGTATTCCTCCGGAGTCAAATCCATGAAATAGTATTTGGATGGATTATCGTGCTTACCCCGTACGATAACCTCATAGTGAAGGTGCGGCCCGGTTGATTTTCCCGTATTACCCACCTCACCGATGACTTGTCCGCGGGTTACTTTCTGTCCTACACGGACCTTGAACTTATCCATGTGGCCATAAAGGGTTTGGTAGCCATAGCCGTGATCGATGATAAGGCATTTGCCATAACCCTGTTTCCAGGAGGCGAACTTGACCGTACCGTCGCCTGTGGCGTAGATCTCCGTGCCCACTTTGGCGGAGAAGTCCATACCAGAATGGAAACGGGGTGTTCGATAGATCGGGTCGATTCGCATGCCGTAACCGGAGGCGGTCCGGCGAAGATCCTTATTGGAGATTGGCTGGATTGCTGGGATACATTTGCTCCGCTCCTCCTGGCTCTTGCCGAGCGAGATCAGTTCATCAATCGAGTTGGACTCGATATAAAGCTGTTTGCGTAACATATCCATCTTCTTGGTGGTTGAGACAACCAGGTCGGCGTTCGAGAGGCTCATCAGGTGCTCATAACGGTTGGCGCCGCCAAAGCCTGATTTGCGGACCGACTCGGGAATGGATTCCGCCTGGAAGATGGTCCGATAGAGTGCTTCGTCGCGTTGTTGAATGTCCTCAAGCACCTCGAGCGCCTCGTTGAGACGCAAGGAGAGGACCTCATATTGGGTCTGAAGCAATTTGTTTTCTTTGCGTAATTGTGATTCTTTCGGGGAATCGAAGAAATATAGGATAACAATCAACGTGCCCACGCCAAAGATAATGCCCGTGCTCAGATGTTTAAGGACAGTAAGGACCCGATCCTTGGCTGAAGGGTAAACCCGCTCGTAACTAAGCGTGTTGGGATTGTATAAATAATATGTTTTTCGAGATTTAAACAGTCTCATTCGAATTTTTTGTTGCTTGGATGATCGCGAAAATAATAATTTGCAGTACTTTTGCAAATTGTTTTTCAGAATATTAACGAGAACTATATAAAGATAGATTATGTTGACAGCAAAAGAAATCCGTGAGTCCTTTAAGGCTTTTTTCGCCTCTAAGGGACACCAGATCGTTCCTTCCGCGCCGATGGTAGTGAAGGGAGACCCTACGCTGATGTTTACGAACGCGGGGATGAACCAGTTTAAAGACATCATCCTGGGCAACGTGCCCCGGAAATATCCTCGTGTAGCGGACTCGCAGAAGTGCCTTCGCGTGAGCGGTAAGCACAACGACCTGGAGGAGGTTGGCCACGACACCTATCATCATACGATGTTTGAGATGTTGGGAAACTGGTCGTTTGGCGATTATTTCAAGAAAGAGGCGATCTCTTGGGCATGGGAGTACCTCGTTGACGTGTTAAAACTGGATCCGGCACGCTTGTACGCGACGGTTTTTGAGGGAAGTCCGGCCGAGGGGCTGAGTCGTGATGATGAGGCGGCTGGCTATTGGGGCCGTTTCTTGCCGGCCAACCATATTATCAATGGCAATAAGCACGATAATTTCTGGGAGATGGGTGATACGGGGCCTTGTGGCCCTTGCTCGGAGATTCATATCGACCTGCGTCCGGATGCGGAGCGGGCGGCAATCCCGGGCGAGCAGATGATCAATAAGGATCATCCTCAGGTAATCGAGATCTGGAACCTTGTCTTCATGCAATACAACCGTAAGGCTGATGGCTCGCTCGAGCCGCTGCCCGCACGAGTAATCGATACGGGTATGGGATTTGAGCGTCTCTGTATGGCAATGCAGGGTAAGACATCAAACTATGATACCGATGTCTTCCAGCCCATCATCAAGGTGATCGCAGACATGGCTGGAACCGCTTATGGTGTCGACAAGCAGAAAGATGTAGCGATGCGTGTGATCGCCGACCATATCCGGACCATCGCTTTCGCTATTACCGATGGTCAGTTGCCTTCTAACGCTAAGGCAGGTTACGTGATCCGTCGTATCTTGCGTCGTGCCGTTCGTTACGGTTATACCTTCCTCGACCGCAAGTCCGCTTTCATGTATAAGCTCTTGCCCGTGCTGATTGAGACGATGGGCGACGCTTACCCCGAGTTGGAGGCGCAGAAAACCTTAATCGAGCGGGTAATCAAGGAGGAGGAAGAGGCGTTCCTTCGGACGCTTGAGACTGGTATTCGTTTGCTCGACAAGAAGATGGAAGAGACAAAGGCGGCTGGTAAGACCCGCATCAGTGGTGTTGACGCCTTCACGCTTTACGATACTTATGGCTTCCCGCTCGACTTGACGGAGCTGATCCTCCGCGAGAATGGCATGGATGCCGATATCGACGAGTTTAATGTCGAGATGCAGAAGCAAAAAGAGCGGGCTCGTAATGCGGCAGCTGTCGAGACGGGCGATTGGGTTGTCCTGAAAGAGGGCGAGACCAACTTCGTTGGTTACGACTTCTTCGAGTGTGACGCTGAGATCCTGCGTTATCGTCAGGTAAAACAAAAGAATAAGGCCTTCTATCAGGTTGTCCTCGATAAGACACCGTTCTATGCCGAAATGGGTGGACAGGTCGGTGACTCCGGCTGGTTGATCAATGGCGATGAGAAGGTTGTCGTGCTTGATACGAAGCGTGAGAACAACTTGCCGATTCATCTTGTAGCGGAATTGCCTAAAGACGTGACCGCTTCATTTACCGCTAAGATCGACGAGAAGAAGAGAATCGCCTGCGAGTGCAACCACTCGGCTACTCACCTCTTGCACGAGGCGTTGCGCGAGGTGCTCGGTACGCATGTTGAGCAGAAGGGATCGTATGTTTCGCCTGAGGCATTGCGTTTTGACTTCTCTCATTTCCAGAAAGTGACAGATGAGGAGATTCGTCAGGTTGAGATTTTGGTAAGCCAGAAGATCCGTGCGAACTATAAGCTGGAGGAATATCGGAATATGCCGATCGCCAAGGCGAAAGAGATGGGCGCTATGGCCCTGTTTGGCGAGAAGTATGGCGATGAGGTTCGTGTCGTGAAATATGGTACGTCGGTCGAGTTGTGTGGTGGTACACATATCCCGGCGACAGGTATGATTGGCTCTTTGCGTGTTGTTTCAGAGAGCTCTGTTGCGGCAGGCGTTCGTCGTATCGAGGCCGTGACGGCTGAGGCCGCTGAGAAATATACCTTCATGTTGCAGGATTCGATCCGTGAGTTGCGGGCGATGTTCAATAACGTGCCGAATTTGGCGCAGACTATCCGTAAGTCAATCGAGGAGAACGCTGAGCTGAAGAAGCAGGTGAGCGAATATATCCGCGAGAAGGTACAGATGTTGAAGAAGGATTTGATCGCAAAGGCTGTTGAGCGTAATGGCGTGAAGGTGATCGTCTTCAAGGGCGAGGCTAGTGTCGAAGCGATTAAGGACTTGGCCTTCCAGTTGAAGGGTGAGGCGTCGACCGACGGTAAGGTCTTCTTCGTGGGCGGTATCAAGGATGGTGCGAAATGTGCCTTGATGGTAGCGATGAGCGACGCTTTGGTAGCCGATGGCTTGAATGCCGGTAAACTGGTGAAAGAGGCCGCTAAGTTGATTCAAGGTGGCGGAGGCGGACAGCCGCACTTCGCGACGGCCGGTGGTAAGAACCCGGATGGCCTCGATGCCGCTGTCGACTTGGTATTGAGTACTGCTGGACTGAAAGATTAAAAGCTTTTTCTTAAGGTCATGATAAGTGGCCCGTGTCGGTCCCTTGAATGGGGTGGACACGGGCCTTCTTTTTGATCTGTTGGATTATGGTAAGGATATTGGCGATTTTTCCCTACATTTGTTCCCGGTTAGCTGTTCCTGTCGGAACGCTTCCCGGGATACGTTATATATAATAGGATTATGGCAGAACAAAATGTGGTGATTAGTGAGGATTTGTGCCGCGATTTGGGGCAATTCCTGGAAGGGTTGGACTACGACCGGTTATTCGTATTGACCGACGAGAATACGTTCGTGAATTGTTATCCATTGCTCAAGCCTGTGGAGGCGATCGCTTCCGCTCCGGTAATCACGGTAAAGGCGGGGGATACGCATAAGAGTCTTGAGGCATTGGCCTCTATTTGGACCCGTCTCTCGAACGAGGGAGCGACTCGCCATTCATTGTTGCTTAACCTGGGAGGCGGAATGGTGACCGATATGGGTGGTTTTGCTGGAGCCACTTTCAAGCGAGGCATCCGTACCATCAATGTGCCGACAACACTTATGGCTTCGGTCGACGCCGCGGTGGGTGGTAAGACCGGTATTAATTTCAATGGATTGAAGAATGAGATCGGTTCCTTCTATCCGCCCTTGCGTGTCTTTATCGATTGTGGCTTCCTTCGGACATTGGATTATGATAATATCCTCTCTGGTTATGCTGAGATGGTCAAGCATGGCCTGATCAGTTCGATGGAGGATTACGCCTCTGTCCTGCTTTACGATATTGATACGATGAACTACAGCTACCTGAATCGCTTGGTGGCACAGTCGGTGGCCGTGAAAGAACGTATTGTTGCCGAGGATCCCAAAGAGCATGGTATTCGCAAGGCGCTGAATTTTGGTCATACGGTCGGTCATGCTTACGAGAGCCTCTCGTTCCTGAAGGAGCGGCCTATCCTGCATGGGCATGCCGTAGCGGCTGGTATCGTGAGCGAGCTGTATCTCTCGCATAAACAATGCGATTTCCCGATGGAGAAATTGAGTCAGGTGGTCTATTACCTGAAGAGTTATTATCGTCCCTTCCAGTTTGGTTGTGAGGACTATGAGAAGCTTTATGAGCTGATGACACACGACAAGAAAAACGAGGGAGACGTGATCAACTTTACTTTGCTTGCGGGTGTGGGCGACGTAAGGATTAACCAATCGGTCTCGAAGGAAAAAATATTGGAGTCGCTCGATTTTTACCGAGAAAGTTTTGGAGTTTAAAGATAAAAGACTACCTTTGCGCCCGTAAAACAAAGGCGGGATGTAGCTCAGCCCGGTTAGAGTACGCGTCTGGGGGGCGCGTGGTCGCTGGTTCGAATCCAGTCATCCCGACTGTTGAAGGCTTAACTGAATAAGTTAGGCCTTTTTTATTTCACTGCAGTGGAATTTCCAATACACAGCAGTGAAAAGGAAAATCCACCGTTATCCGCTGTTTTTTACACATACGTACGTGTCGTCCTTCACGTACGTACCTGTCTGCTCGCATGAACGGTCGTGATGGCTTGCGTGAACGTATGTGTGACCTCACACGTACTATTGTATCTTTGTCCGTATATTAATGTACACGTACATTAATTATATATCTGTCAAGTTTGAGAGATTTTCATTATCAAATTGTAGGGATGCATGTTCGTGAGTCTTAATTTCAACTATTTGATTATCATTTTATTAGTAATAGACTTCCCGATTCGTGGTTCTTTAGTAGGTACGAGTTGCGTATCTCTATAATTAGGGATATTCAGTAAATGTCCCTAAAAAGTAAGATGGCATATAAAGTCGA
>CHCFR05602__coassemble_198_pt1 | contig 46743 bp, 39 predicted proteins | sample CHCFR05602__metabat2_low_PE_046 | metagenome-assembled genome bin CHCFR05602 | reverse complement strand
TGTTACGGACTTGCACCGGTTAGAGTATGTTCGTGCTGGGCGAACCAAAAAAAGCACATGAGATCCATGCCTTATGTCTCATGTGCTTTATCACCGCCGATAATCCGGCGCTATATTTCCTTTACCTTATTCAGATACACCAAACGTCAGTTTCAAGGAATCCCACTTCAAGTCTGTGCTATCCTTCTCGTTAATTGCCGTAAGATAATTAACCTTCAATACATAAGTCTCTTTACCTTTTGCTTTTTCCGCATCATTGACAGTCTTAAGCACTTGCTCCAACTGGAAAGCTCTAGGCTCTGTTGTCGCCGTCTCAGAAGAACCTGTTCCCTCGGCGGTCTTCTGTACACGGATAAATAAATCATATGTGTTCACGCCGTTATCCTCTACAGGGTCTTTCATACGATCCCAATACAATGTCCATAAGTTTTGTTGCTCATTCTTCTTATTCAATGTACCGCCCAAAAAGAGATGACCATCAACATAAATTCCAAGTTGCTGATAACCCATCAAATTCTGCAAAGGCAACTCATTTATCAACAACGAAGTTGTATCCGGCAAATTATAGAATTGGCATGCACCCTTCGTTATCTCTGCCAAAGCGGAAACCGTAGCGACATAATATCCGTTCGTATTCGCATTCGCATTCTCCGGAGAAGAAGAATCGACCTCATACGCCACTTGATAACAAGCGCCATCAACGACCTTACCCTCCAACGCAGCAGAATAGATCGGTCCTGCCGGCGTATTCAATACCAACGCAAATGTTTTCTCAGTATATCCACCCACCGCAAATTGAGTAGCGGAATATGTATTAGACCCTTCTCCTAAACAGGATGTAAACAACACCATAGCCGTAGCGGCTACGGCTCCCAATAATCTCAACGTTTTCATTTTCTATCTTTTATATCTAAATTTATTACACATTACCTAACTAAAAGCCAAAACGCAAACCAACCTGTAAATTCAGATTGAACGGTTTCTCGGCATAAATCGTCTCAATAGCACTACCGTTATCAAAATAATAAGCACCTCCAACCTCAGCAAAAAGGTTCATGAAGCGAACTAAAGGATAACTTGCTCCAAGACCAGCATTAACAGACCATTGCCACTCTTTCATCCTCACTTTCTCTTCTTCAAGCGCTATGACATTATCGTCTGAGAATAGCCGCATCTTCTGACGCCCCGCAACATTAACTTCTGCTTTTGCACCAGCAGAAGCGTAAAATCGGACCTTATTCCATTCCGCAATAGTATACGACAAAGATACGGGTATTCCCACAAAATGCAAACGTCGTTCTTCCTTCGTATGATAAACTCCGTTTGTTTTCCAGTCGGATACCAAATAGGCATAAGACACGCCAAATTGCAAAGACAAGCGAGGCATCAAATAATATTCAGCGGAAAGTCCTACGTTAAACGGGATCCGGTGATGGATATTGGTCTTCTTGGAATCAATGCTGTTAGAATTAGAAACGGCATTCATGGCCAACAAACTCTCGCTCCGCAAGGCATCACTATTCGTGACATAACGGTTTACGGAATTCTCCGACTTGAAAGAGAGGCTTCCGCTCGACAAACCAACTTGCCATTTTTGTTTTTTAGAATCATACGATTTATACCCTTGTGTTGATGGAACAGGAGAACGCTCCGCATAATACGTTCCAGCCTGATCATCCGGTACCACAGTCGCCACTCTCGATTTTTTCTTAGACACCGTTCTCACCTGAGGACGTTCAAGTTCCAAATCCAGATCTTCCTGAGGCAACTCAATCTCCGTTGGACGAATATCTGAAACAACCGCTAATAATGGCCGTACAGCACGACCTCGTGACGAAACGACCACTCTTTCAGGGAGCAAATTATCTTTTTCAGTCGTATCTTCTCCCTCATGATCCACAATTGATATTTCTTCCGAACCAGATTCCGGCTCATCCATGACCTTCTCCTCTTGAGCCAACAAAGGGACAGCCTCGTTTTCCATCTCCTTGTTCAAATAGATTCCTCCCAAAGAGATCAACAACGCTAAAACCGCCGCGGCAGCCCAATAACGGAACGTATGACGCAAGAAGATCGGTCTACGCTCAACATCAGGCAACCTTCCGGCAATAGACTCCCAATCCTCTGGAGAGGTATCCGCCTCGAGGTCATACAGTTTAGACCGGAACAGATCATCAAGACTATCTCTTTCCTTATCTTTCATCTTCCTAAGCTCAATTCATTAATCCTCTTTTGCAAAATCTGCCTCGCCCGCACATATTGTGAGCGAGATGTACTCTCCGTAATATTCAACATTTGGGAAATCTCCCGATGAGAATAACCCTCAATAGCGAAAAGGTTGAATACCGTCCTGAAACCAGCAGGTAATTGATGAATCAGCCGTAACAAGTCATTTGCGGAAAGCTCCGACACGGCCGAGCTATCCGGTTGCGATAATTCTGCCACCTCATCCAAATCGACCGTCTCACGCATAACATCATTACGTCTTAAATATTCTAATGCCACATTGACAAAAATTTTCCTGACCCAACCTTCAAAAGAACCATTGCCCATATAGGAGTCAATGGAAGAGAACACCTTCACAAAACCTTCCTGCAAAAGATCACGGGCCGTTTCCCTGTCATTAACATAACGAAGGCAAACTCCCATCATCTTACGAGAGAACGTATCATAAAGCTGTTTCTGAGCCAACCTCTCTCCCTTCCTACAACTTTCTATCAGTTGACGCTCATCCATTCCTTCCTAATATAAGCCGATTCTATTTCGTCGCTCTAATATAGAGGATGCGTTATTCACTCCAAACGCTGCAACAAGAATTAAAAAAATTTATTTCTCATATTCGGATAAATAATAATAGGTCTCTCCTGAGAGCTTACTTTCCACATGATAACGAGTTGAAGCGCTCACCTGGAATACAAAGCCTTGCTCCCGCTTATTCACCGGAAGGAAAAGTTCTGTCCCATGAATGTTAGTCGCCAAAATCGAACTAGCCAATGAGGAGTCCACCGAGTCCGCCAAGGAATAATAAACCGTATAAGTCAGGTCACGGGTTTCTCCCTCCGGTTTCTGCCACGAGAGACGCAACTCGTCGCCTTGACGCTCAACAAATACTTCCTTTGGCGAAGCTGGCACAGAATCATCCAGCCAAGTTAGAGGCGGCAACTGGGCTGGAAACTTATAATAATTCTCTTTTAATTCCTGATAAAGTCCTTTTTGATCAAACAAGACGTTCCCGCAACGGAAAAAGGCACATCCTGCTCCTCCAAAATAACGGCTATAGTCAATCTGATCGGTAATATCGTTCAACACCCAATCGGCCTCACTTTTATCCAATCGATAAGCACCCAATCCTGGAACCACGAAACGACCGTTCGAATTCTCCACCCAATTATCCACAAAAGGGAAAAAATTCTTATGAAGATAATACATCATTGGTACGACCATATCCTGCTTTCCAGTCTCCATCCAACGTTTCGGATCTTGGAAGACACTCTCATAAGCTGTCCAACCGGCATTAGGCACCTCCTTGATACGACTATATTTACCCAAAGGAGAACTGCTAACCTGTACCCAAGGCTTAACCTGCTTCACCCAGTCATAAATCTTGAATACCATTTTGTTGATATTCTCCCGACGCCAATCAGCCATTTTCATGGACTTGCCGTATTTCCGATAAACACTTTTATCCGGGAAACGATTCGCCTGCTCCGGATAACGGATATAATCAAAATGAATGCCGTCTATATCATATCCGGAAACCAACTCCTTAACCAACGAAAGAATATAATCTGCTGTCTCAGGTACGCCCGGATCAAGATACCATTCTCCATTATATAACTTACACAATTTGGGATGCCTCTTGACAACCGACAACTTTCCCTGCTCACGTACATTCTTTTCCGTTCCCACAGGAAATGTCACAAACCAGGCATGGCATTCCATTCCTCGTTTGTGACATTCCTCCACAGCGAACGCCAAAGGATCATAATCCGGCATTCGACCATATTTTCCTGTAAGAATCTTATTGGCAGGTTCTATAGCTGATCGATAAATCACGTCACCACGTAAACGTGCCTGGATAAAGACCATATTAAAATTCGCATCAGCCAAGCGATCCAACAGATCTGTTAAGGCCTCTCTCTGCGCCTGATATTCCCGTTCGCTGGTTGCGGGCCTATGTGGCCAATCCAGTCCATAAATCGTCGTCAACCACACGGCACGGATTTCCTGCTTAGGGGGCTCAACCGCTAGAGTCGCCACAGAAAACAGGATACCCGCAATCCACAACCCCAATAATCTCATCCTGATCACTATTTATTGGGCTTATTAATCAATGCCAACGCCTCTTCCGGATGATCTGTTGTCAGATAATTAGCGCCCCAAGCTATCATCTCTTCCATCAACGGCTCCTCATTGACCGTCCACACGTTAACCTGCAAACCTAATTCCTGGCATTCACGTGCCCAATCCGAATGCTCACGCAACACGTTATAATGGTAATCCAAACCAGCGAATCCCAACGCTTTTAGCTCTTTCGGTGATAATTCACCATTAAGATAAAAGACTTTCGAATCAGGACATAAACGAATGAAGGCCTTGCAGGCATCTAAATTAAAAGAGATGTAATCCGTCCGATCCTCAAGTCCCATTTTCTTAACCAAGTTCACGCTCGCCTCTGCGGCCTCACGGTTCCGCTCCGGTGTCTGATGCGCTTTCAACTCAAAGACCAGATGAAGTTTATCCAAAGACTTCGCCCGTTCCAAATAACTCTCCAATGTCGGCAAGGTCTCGCCATTCGACAAGGTCAGATCCTTCAGGTCCGCATAAGTAGAGGTCTGTATATTTTTCCCTTCAATCTCATTATCATGATAGACAACTAAAACGCCGTCAGCGGTCAAGTGTACGTCAAACTCTGAGCCATAAGCGCCTATCTCGGCTGCCCGCTCCAATGAACGGATGGAATTTTGGGCAGACCCCTCACATTTCCAATACCCCCGATGCGCAATCACCTTAGTCTGTTCTGCCCGATCCGCAACACAAGAGGTTAACAAACACAGAAAGCCCACTAACAGGGCCGACACTTTTATACAACTGTTCATCATCTTCTCCTAATATTTATTACTCCACATAAGATTAGGGGAGAGAATGTTTTTCCCTCCCGCAATCCTAGTGCTATTATTTTCCCATTTCCGAAAGATAACGCTCCGCCTCGATCGCTGCCTTACAGCCACTACCCGCAGCCGTAATCGCTTGGCGATAGTGTGGATCCGCCACATCACCAGCGGCAAAGACACCCGGTACACGTGTCCGTGGTGTTCCATCGATTGTTACGATATAACCAATCTCATCAGTCTCCACCCAAGGCTTGAAAATATCGGAGTTTGGCTTATGGCCAATCGCCAAGAAGAAACCGTCGATCGCGATGTCAACCAACGCCTCGTCAGGCTCACCCTTACGATAAACCAAGTGAGCGCCCTCCACGCCATTCTCACCAAAAAGGCCAATCGTATTATGCTCAAACATCACCTTGATATTCGGTGTATTGAATACACGCTCCTGCATCACCTTCGAAGCACGCAAATAGGGCTTGCGGACAATCAAGTAAACTTGTTTTGCCAAGCCGGCAAGATAGATCGCCTCCTCACAAGCGGTATCACCGCCACCAACGACAGCTACATTCTTCTTACGATAAAAGAAGCCGTCGCAAGTCGCACAGGCAGAAACACCCATGCCCGCATACTTCTGCTCATCTGCCAAGCCCAAATATTTAGCGGTCGCACCCGTCGCGATAATCAAGGCCTCTGTCTCAATCACCTTCTCTCCATCAATCGTCACCTTATAGGGCGCCTGACTTAAATCCGTAGAGGTTGCTATACCGACACGGATATCCGCACCAAAACGCTCCGCCTGCTTCTTCAGGTCTTCCATCAATTGAGGCCCCGTAACGCCTTCCGGATAACCGGGGAAGTTCTCAACTTCCGTCGTTGTTGTCAATTGGCCGCCCGGCTGGATGCCCTCATAGAGTACCGGACTCAAATTGGCGCGCGACGCATAGATCGCTGCCGTATAACCCGCTGGTCCTGATCCGATGATCAGGCAACGGACCTTCTCGTTCGCTGTCTCACTCATATCTCTTTCCTTTATTATATATTATCTCAAATCTATAATCTCCGCATCAGGATAATCTCCTTTCGGGAAAGTAAAAAAAGGATCGGGCTGATTCAAGCCTACCTCGATCGCATCGACCACGATCCGGGTCCGTGTTCCATTCTTCAGCTCGACCTCAATGCTGGCCGGATATTTCTTGAATTTCTCGATCCGTAACTCTATCCTCACGACATCACTTTTCACTTTCGGTTTCAACTCAATATCGTAAACGGATTTTCCATTCGGGGCCGTGCTCTCACCCTTAAACTCCGGAACGAAACCCTTTTGGTAACCATTCAACAACAACATAGGGTTGGTCATCTTCAGATCATCGCCACTCGGAGTAGTCACGTTGACCTCCTCAGAACGAGCGACATAGGCCCATTGTGTATGCCCATCGAACCAAGTCGACACATCGGGTGTCATCAACACGAACTTATCCCCACGCATCTGGATTGTTCCCTCAAAACTCTCCCCAATATTCTGTGCTTTTGAGAAATTATTGATCGTAAACTTGGCGCTCAATCCGTTTGAGTTCTCATAAACGGCAGCAGCCTCATCCAATATCTTCTTGGCGTCTTGTGCCCATACGCCTTGTCCAAACAGGACAGAAAGCGACAAACCGACCAACGCCACGTAACGCCAAACCCTGGCTCTCATTTCTCTTGTCATTCGACTATCTTGATTTATTTCATATTACTCAACAACTGCTCCAACGAATACTCATCCTGTATCAGGACCTGACGAGCCTTGCTGCCCTCAAACGGACCGACAATTCCCGCCGCCTCCAACTGATCCATCAACCGACCGGCACGGCTATAGCCTATAGAGAACTTACGCTGAATCAACGAGGTCGATCCCTGCTGCTGGATCACGATCAGGCGGGCTGCCTCATCAAACAGGGGATCACGCTCATGCAAATCAACCGCACCAGGCATCTTCGCCTCACCCTCGCCCACATACTCAGGCAGCAAGAAGGCGGTCGCATAACCCGGCTGATCCGCAATAAAGTTAACAATCCGTTCCACCTCCGGTGTATCCACGAATGCGCATTGTACACGAGTCGTCTCGCCGCCTTGCGAGAAGAGCAGGTCGCCACGTCCAATCAACTGGTTGGCGCCCGGCGCGTCAAGAATCGTACGCGAGTCGACCATCTGCATGACACGGAATGCCATACGAGCGGGGAAGTTCGCCTTAATGATACCGGTAATAATATTGGTAGAAGGACGCTGTGTCGCAATAATCATATGGATACCCACCGCACGGGCCTTCTGGGCGATACGGGCGATCGGGGTCTCAATCTCTTTTCCGGCCTGCATGATCAGGTCGCCGAACTCGTCGATGATCACCACGATAAAAGGCATGAATTTATGTCCCTTCTGCGGATTCAAATGTCTTGAGATGAATTTAGCGTTATATTCCTTGATGTTACGCACGTGCGCCTTCATCAGCAACTCATAGCGGTCGTCCATCTCCTTGCAGACGGAGTTCAGGGTCATGATCACCTTGGTACAGTCGGTAATCACCGCCTTCTCCGCATCGGGCAGCTTGGCCAGATAATGACGTTCCAGCTCCGCATAGATACCGAACTCTACCATCTTCGGGTCCACCAACACGAACTTCAATTCTGAGGGATGCTTCTTATAAAGCAACGAGGTAATCACCGCGTTCAAGCCCACGGATTTTCCCTGTCCTGTCGCGCCGGCCACCAGGAGGTGCGGCATCTTGCAAAGGTCGAACATGAAGATCTCGTTGGTGATTGTCTTTCCCAAAACGACCGGCAGGTCATATTTCGATTCCTGAAACTTGCGTGTAGCGATAACCGATTGCATGGAGACGATCTGCGGGTCCTTGTTCGGCACCTCGATACCGATCGTACCCTTGCCGGGCATCGGGGCGATGATACGGATACCCAAAGCAGAGAGGTTCAAGGCGATATCATCCTCCAGGTTCTTGATCTTCGAGATACGCACGCCCGTGTCGGGGATCACCTCATACAACGTGATGGTCGGGCCGACCGTCGCCTTGATCGAGGCGATGCTGATGCCAAAGCTTTCCAGCGTCTGCTTGATACGTTTCTGGTTCGCGTTTTGCTCGTCCATATCGATCTGACGCTCATTAATATCGTATTTCTTCAGAAGATCGATCGTCGGGTTCTTGAACGAGGAGAGATCCAATTTCGGATCGTAATCCCCTTGGGCCGACTCGTCATAGTATTCCTCATCGCCAACCGGCACCTCAACGACCAACCCGTTCTCGTCTACCTTCTCGGACACGTATTCTTCCTCTTTGGCGACTGTCACCTCAAAATTCTCGTCCGTTCCTTCCCTCTTCTCCTCAACCTCCGGCTCGTCAATCTGGTCAACCGGTTCCGGACGACGCTCTTGCGCCAACTCCGCCTCGGCTTTCTCCAGCTCGGCCTCCGTGTCGAACAACCGTTCCTCCTCATCCGCCGGCCGGAACTCGCGGGGTTCCTCCTCGACCGGCTCCTCTACCTTGTCGGGCTTTTCCCCCGGCTGACGCTTAAAGCGCTCCAGCCAGCCAAACGAGAAAAGACCTTGCAGGAAAGGGATGGTCTTGGGGCTCATGAACACGGCGATCACCATGAAAGAGCCCAGCAACACCAGGATCGTTCCCGGAATCCCGACATTCGCCACCAGCACTTCCGATATATAATAACCATGCTGTCCACCCAAATAGATAAAGGAATCCTCATAGCCATGGATAAAGACGAAGGCGAAGAATACCGATCCCCAAATCAGGATAGCGGCGCACGACAGGAACCGTTTGATCAACGAGACCCGGCTCAACCCCATCAGCTTCGCGCCCACCGATCCCAGGAAAAAGAGCAAGGCGAACGACGACAAGCCAAACAGGCGGTTCATCAACAGGTCCGCCAGGAAAGCGCCCCTCACGCCCGTCCAGTTCTCAACAGCGCCCCGGTTTATCAACAGGTCGCCCAAGGGAATATTTTGCACCAGGCTCTGATCCGCCGCTCCCGTAAAGAAAAACGAGATCAACGCCAAAGCGACATAAATCGTCACCATGACCAATATCAAGCCCGTGATAAAGCAGGTTCGCTCATTCGTCAAAAAGGTCTTAATGGCTTGAAACAGGCCCTTGCCGTCCCGTTTCGCCGCCGTATTTGTTTTCTTAACCATAATGGATTTTCACGTCTAACTGTTCATTCGTGCAAACCTACATAAAAAAGATCGTTTTTGCGTCAGTTCACGCCATAAAAAATTCACCCGGCACCTTGTTCGGGTGCCGGGTGATCCGGCAAAAATCTGTTTTCGTGTAGATTAAGGGACAATATACACAAAAGCGATGCCTTGAGACTCAAACCCCTTCCGGCGTGCCGCTCTCGCCACCCTGATCGGGATCAGGATCCTCGGGGTCAGGATCCTCGGGAGACTCGGGCGTCGGCGTTGTCGAGCTGGAGGTCTGGCCCAGCACCTCGCGCTTGTAGCGGGCGATCTGGGCGTTCATACCGTCGATAAAGGACTGGTAGTCCGCCGGGCCCTCGATGAGGGCGTAGGCGTTCACCTTCTCGATCGCCGCCCGGTAAGCGTCGTCGGCCGCCTGGCGAGCGGTTCTCGTGGCACCCGCCGTTTTCGCCGCGTTCGCCGTGTCACGCTCCGCCAGCAACTCGCGGACCTCGTCGTTCGCCGCCTTCATGTTGGTGACAAAGGCACCGAGGCCCAGCGCCGCAATCTGGGAGGCGTAGGTCGTCTCCAGGTCGGCGATGAAATTGGTCATCATACCGGTCTGGCGGTCGAGCTGCGCCCGCGTGTCGATCTTATAGTCCGTAAGGTGCTGGTCGAGCGCCAGCGCCGCTTCCAGCAATTCGCCAGCAGGCATTTTCAGGAAACCCTTCACTGTGCTCTTATAGCCCGCGAAGAAACCGTCGCGACTGGTGTCCGCCACCGAGATCCGATCCGTAAGCGGGCTTTTCTGGGAAACTTTCAGGCAATCGTCCTCTACCTTGAAGGCTGACTTCAGGTTGGCCAGCTCCGTCGCAATCTTGGTCTTGATCGTCTCGTCGGACTCGATCCGCTCGATAGCCATTTCCATATACGTGAAATGCGCCCCGTTGGGCATCGATTTAGTGTTGATAGCATTGATTTTCGTACTCATATGATTGATTTTTAAGATTATGTTTTTTCTTTACGGCCTCGCGTGTGACTTGCCCCGCCTGGGGCAACCTTCACGCGAAACTGTTTGGGACTTGCCCCGCCTGGGGCAACCTTCACGCGGACCTGTCTGGGGCTTGCCCCACCTGGGGCAACCCTCACGCGGACCTGTTTGGGACTTGCCCCGCCCGGGGCAACCTTCACGCGGACCTGTCTGGAACTTGCCCCGCCCGGGGCAACCCTCACGCGAGAGGGCAAAAGACGAACGGTCATTCGCGAATGTATGGATTAGGATCTGGAAAATCAAGCGGTTGGCGATGTTTTTCGCACCGGGCCGGATGCGACGAACATCGGAATTGTCGTGGCACAGGCGGAAAAGGCTCGCGGATGATATTTTTTTCCTACCTTCGCGAATGGCAAGTTCCCGAATCATTATGGACAAGACAGACAAAAACAAGAATCCCATCTACGCGCCCGTCACGCTGGAGTTCGTGACCGTCGCGCTCGAATATTGCTCGTTCATCGAAAAGGCGGACGAGGGTACGCTTTTCGATTTCGTCGACAAGGCGACCAAGCTATTGCCCCTGCTCTACCTGAAGGCGGCCCTGCTGCCCCCGCTCGAGCCCGACGAGGAGGCCGAGCTGGAGACAACCGTGACGGAGGCGATGTACGACGACCTGCGAAACCGCCTGTCGGGCCTGCTGGGCGAGCGGGATGTCTTCCTGGACGCTTTCCACGAGGATATGCGCTACAGCGACACGCCCATCGCGACCGCCATCTCGGAGAACCTGGCGGACGTGTTCCAGGACATTGGCGACTTCATCGCGCTTTTCAGGCAGGGAAACGAGCTGGTCATGCGGGAGGCGCTGGCGCTTTGCGGACATAATTTCCGCCATTACTGGGGTGAACGGTTGCTCAACGCCTTGCGTGCGCTGCATGACATCCGTTACGATGAAGAAGAAAGTTTAATCGAAAATAGAGACGAATAAGAATGATACAAGATACCGCGCGCACCATCACCAAAGAGGAGATCGCCCATCTGCCGATCGAGACTTACAAGGGGCGCATCATCACCATTATCTCCGAATCCGACGCGAACAAGGCCGTCGCCTACCTGCGCGAGTTCCCGGTCGTCGGGTTCGACACGGAGACCCGGCCCAGTTTCAAGAAGGGGCAACATTACAAAGTGTCCCTGATCCAGATCTCGACGGAAGACACCTGTTTCCTCTTCCGGCTGAACTACCTGAAAGGCATCCCCGCCTCGCTGTTGAACTTCCTCAACAGCGAAGAGACCATCAAGGTCGGCCTCTCCCTGCGCGACGACTTCGGGGCGATCCGCAAGCGGAGCGCGCTCAACCCGGGCAACTTCATCGACCTGCAGGATTTCGTCAAGCCGTTCGGCATCCTGGAGGCGAGCCTCCAGAAGATCTACGCGATCCTCTTCTCGAAAAAGATCTCGAAGGGGCAACGGCTGACCAACTGGGAGGCGGAGAACCTGACAGAGCCCCAGCAACGCTACGCGGCGCTCGACGCCTGGGCTTGCCTGAAAATTTACAACTACTTGAACTCAACAATATAATGAAACTTAGCAAAGTATATCTCAAACCCAAGAAAGAGGAATCGCTCTTGCGTTTCCATCCATGGGTATTCTCCGGAGCGATCCAGACCATCGACGGCCAGCCCGAAGAGGGTGACCTCGTGGAGGTTTATGGCGCCAACAACCAGTTCCTGGCCATCGGCCATTACCAGATCGGCAGCATCGCCGTCCGCATACTCTCCTTCCAGCAACGAGAAATCGATCAAGTGTTTTGGGCTGAGCGTGTCCGCCAGGCCTATACGCTCCGTCAGGCATTGGGATTGACCGCCCACCCGGAGCGGCACAACACCTTCCGCCTCATCCACGGTGAGGGAGATAACCTGCCGGGGCTCGTCGTCGACCTTTACGCCCATACGGCGGTCATGCAGGCGCACTCTGTCGGGATGCACTACGCCCGTCACCAGATCGCCGAGGCATTGAAAGAGGTCTTGGGCGACCGGCTTCAAAATATCTATTATAAATCGGAGACAACCCTGCCCTACAAAGCGAACCTGGGCAGCGAGGATGGCTACCTCATGGGCGGTGACGATGAGGAAACCGCACTCGAGAACGGCCTGCGCTTCTACGTCGACTGGCAGAAGGGCCAAAAGACCGGTTTCTTCGTCGACCAACGCGAGAACCGTTCTCTTCTGGAGCGTTACGCCAAAGGCCGGGATGTCCTCAATATGTTCTGTTATACGGGCGGTTTCTCCTTCTACGCCATGCGCGGTGGAGCGAAAACCGTCCATTCCGTCGACAGCTCCGCGAAAGCGATCATGCTAACCAACAAGAACGTCGAGCTTAACTTCCCGAACGATCCCCGCCACGAGGCCTACGCCGTCGACGCGTTCAAGTATCTCGAGCAGATGGGACACAACTACGACCTGATCATCCTCGACCCGCCCGCGTTCGCCAAGCACAAGAACGTCTTGCGCAACGCCCTGCAAGGTTATCGCAAGCTCAATGCCATCGCGTTCGAGAAGATCAAGCCGGGCGGTATCCTGTTCACCTTCTCCTGCTCGCAGGTCGTCAGCAAGGAAAACTTCCGTCTGGCCGTCTTCAGCGCCGCCGCCCAATCGGGCCGTAACGTACGGATCCTACACCAATTGACCCAACCCGCGGACCATCCGGTGAACATCTACCATCCCGAGGGCGAATACCTTAAAGGCTTGGTACTTTACGTGGAATAAAAATATATACGGAAATATTTCTTTATTCGGCAATCCGTTGTATTTTTGCTCCCGCTAATCGACAAGGCAATATTTGAATATTAACATATTAATTAAAGTAAACATTATGTCTAAAGTAACAGTTGTTGGCGCCGGTAATGTAGGTGCTACTTGCGCGAATGTCCTTGCTTTCAATGAAGTGGCGGACGAGGTAGTAATGCTTGACGTTAAGGAAGGCGTATCCGAAGGAAAAGCGATGGATATGATGCAAACCGCGCAATTGCTTGGTTTCGACACCAAGATCGTGGGTTGCACAAACGATTACGAGAAAACAGCCAACTCTGACGTAGTTGTCATCACCTCTGGTATTCCACGTAAGCCGGGTATGACTCGTGAGGAGTTGATTGGCGTTAACGCAGGTATCGTAAAGAGCGTAGCTGAGAATATCCTGAAATATTCACCGAACGCTATCTTGGTTGTTATCTCCAACCCGATGGATACAATGACATACTTGGCACTGAAATCATTAGGTTTGCCTAAGAACCGCGTGATTGGTATGGGTGGCGCTCTCGACAGCTCACGCTTCAAATACTTCTTGTCTCAAGCTCTGGGTTGCAACGCGAACGAAGTTGAGGGTATGGTTATCGGAGGTCACGGCGATACGACAATGATCCCATTGGCTCGTCTGGCTACATACAAAGGTATCCCTGTCAGCAGCTTGTTGAGCGCAGAGAAATTGCAGGAGGTAGTCGCTTCTACTATGGTTGGTGGCGCTACACTGACAAAATTGTTGGGAACTTCCGCCTGGTACGCACCAGGTGCGGCAGGAGCTTACGTTGTTGAGTCTATCCTCCACAACCAAGGCAAAATGATTCCTTGCTCAGTTCTGCTGGAAGGTGAATACGGAGAGTCCGATCTTTGCATCGGTGTTCCTGTTATCTTGGGCAAGAACGGCATCGAGAAGATCGTTGAGCTGGAGTTGAACGACGAGGAGAAAGAGTTGTTCGCCAAGAGCGCGGCTGCCGTACACAAGACAAACGCGGCTTTAAAAGAGGTTGGCGCATTATAATTCGGATAACAACTTCTATCAATAACCAGCAATGGGGGAAAGCAACATCTGTTTTCCCCTATTTTTTCCCTTACTAATAAAACACTGCAGTGAAATAAAAATAGGCCATATTGAGCCTCTATAAAATATATTACCAATATTAGATACAACCTATCAAAATTATTCGTATCTTTCGACCGAAGTAAAAAAACAACACTTTCAAAAGTTTGCGGATCATGTTCCAATAAGTACAAGCAAGTACCTTTTTCTAAACAGGAAGATCGTGTTCTAATTTTTCTCCACAAAGTCAATTTGGTATACGATTTTTCTTTAAAATCTTCTATACTGAAAATTATCCATTAAAAAACTACAAACACATGAAATCAAAAATGCTCTGCTTGCTAGGCATGATTAGCGTTATCACCTCCTGCTCAAACGACGATGATTTAAACCAAGAGATCCCTATCTCGGAATTAGTTACCCCTAAAGTAACAGCCACAGTCTCAGACCAGACAAGTGAAAGCCCCATGACCGGTATATTGGAAGCTTATCCTTGCGAAAGCGGAAACTCCATATACTACGGTAACTATGTCGATGGTAAATTAACACCATTCAATGGTTATTACCGGATTTTCGAAGGACACACCTACGGAGAATACAACAGGGTCCTCAATTTACCAAAAGGCCAATACAACATCGTCTATTGGGGCACACCTAAATATGAGGAACCAATCTACAACACACCAGCTATTGTTGAGCCTGGTGTCACGCTTGGCGCCGATGTTTCCCAAATGTATTTTGCCCTTCGTCCCAATAATGACGGCACCTACATGCCTGTTTTCGATATGGTGCACGCTGTTAAGGAAACCGATACCTCCAGCGATTTCCAAGCCTCACTCAAACGAGTGGTCGCTGGCCTTAAGGTTATCGTAAAAAAAGAGGACAACGGGCTCTTTGGATCGGAGATCGCAAAAATGCAAATCTTCATACACGACATAGCAGAAAAGATCAATTTCTATACCGCTGAACCTGAGAATATGAGTAAGACCGTTAAATTCGATCTGGTAGCTTCTGCCGACGGTACATCCATGAGCAATGCGACCGTCATGTTATTTCCTTCAGCAGCGACACCGCAACTGGAATTAATGATCACGACACGCGACGGACAAACACAAACCTTATCCAAAAATTTGACATCCACTTTATCGGCCAACACCCGACTGACGTTGAACATCATAATCAAGGATCCCAATCCCGGGGGGAGTGTTACGGGCAACTTTTCCATTGAAAATTGGAAAGAAGCCAGCGAAACCATCGAATTCACCATGGAGAATTGACGAAAGTCAAGAACCATTCTAATAGATAATTAGGACATCATTTTCCTCTTTTCCACTCCTGGAGAAAAGAAAAGGATGTTTTTTGATTATGTAGACCTTTTACAACTTTAACATTCTGCTTTTCTAACAGATATTTCACTAACAAAATATCAAAAAAAGTTACCCATTTAACTTTCTGGTCCTTATATTCACATCAACCCCTGACAAATTCGTCTAAAAGGACAAGAAATTAGTCAAATTCTCTTTTTATCCTTCCAAAGAGACTTTAAACTAATCACAAAAAGATTCAAAAAGTTATATTCATGAATAATCACCCACCATATTTTGTAATATTGCAACCGGAAAACAAAAGAAATAATGCTTATGGGAGAAATAAAAGGTTATATCTCACAGGTTATCGGTCCAGTCGTAGACATTCACTTCGAGAATGAGATGGAGGGAGACATTGCACTACCTCGCATTCACGATGCGATGGAAATAACCCGGTCCAATGGGAAAATCCTGATTGTTGAAGTCCAGCAACACATCGGAGAAAACACGGTACGAACCGTAGCTATGGACTCGACCGACGGGTTGAAACGAGGCATGGAAGCTGTATCGCAGGGCATGCCTATCACCATGCCGACAGGCGATCAAGTAAAAGGCCGTCTAATGAACGTGACGGGCGACCCCATCGATGGCATGGCGGAACTGAGCCGCAAAGGCGCACTCCCCATCCACCGCGAACCGCCCAAATTTGAGGATCTGACAACCACCCAAGAGGTGTTCTACACGGGCATCAAGGTCATCGACCTGCTAGAGCCTTACCTGAAAGGTGGGAAAATCGGCTTGTTCGGTGGCGCCGGCGTGGGCAAGACGGTGTTAATCAAGGAACTTATCAACAATATTGCCAAAAAACATAATGGATTCTCTGTATTCGCCGGCGTAGGCGAGCGCACACGTGAGGGCAACGACCTGCTGCGCGAGATGATTGAGTCCGGTGTAATCCGGTATGGCGACGAGTTCCTCAAGAGCATGGAAAAGGGCGAGTGGGACTTGTCGAAGGTGGATGCCAAAGAAATGGAGAAATCGCAAGTCGCCATGGTATTCGGCCAGATGAACGAACCACCGGGAGCTCGTTCATCCGTGGCGCTGTCCGGACTGACCATCGCCGAGTCATTCCGCGATGGGGCGAAGGAGGGCGAGAAGAGGGATGTCTTGTTCTTCATCGACAACATCTTCCGTTTCACGCAAGCGGGCTCGGAGGTTTCCGCACTGCTGGGACGTATGCCATCTGCCGTGGGCTACCAGCCTACCCTCGCAACCGAGATGGGCGCTATGCAAGAGCGTATCACCTCCACGAAAAAAGGCTCCATTACCTCCGTGCAAGCAGTATATGTGCCGGCGGACGACTTGACAGACCCCGCCCCCGCCACGACTTTCACGCATTTGGACGCTACGACAGTGTTGAGTCGTAAGATCGCCGAGTTAGGAATTTATCCCGCCGTCGATCCATTGGAATCTACCTCGCGTATTCTGGATCCGCTTATCGTAGGTAAGGAACATTACGAAACCGCTGAACGCGTCAAACAAATTCTGCAACGTAACAAGGAGTTACAAGACATCATCTCTATCCTTGGCATGGAAGAACTGTCTGAGGAAGACCGCCTGACCGTGAACCGAGCGCGACGCGTACAACGCTTCTTGTCGCAACCCTTCTCCGTAGCGGAACAATTTACCGGCGTACCGGGAGTAATGGTCTCCATCGAGGACACTATCCGCGGATTTAAGATGATTATGGACGGCGAGACCGACAACATCCCCGAGCAAGCCTTCTTGAACGTGGGCACCATCGAGGACGTGCTAGAAAAGGCAAAACGATTAAAAGAACAACTAAATTAAACCGATATGAAGCTCAACATCGTATCTCCAAACGGCATCCTCTTCGAGGGCGAGGCAGCAAACATCTCGTTCCCAGGCCTGGGAGGCTCGTTCGACGTACTGCCTCATCACGCCCCCATCATCGCAGCGCTAAATGCAGGCACGATCCAGTTTGAGACAAACGGAGAAATGCAAAAACAACCGATACAAGGCGGATTCGTAGAAGTCAAGGACGACATCGTCTCAGTCTGTGTCGAATAAGACAAGAAAGGGTAAAAAAGCTTATGAGTGGAAAATTAAAAATGAGGCTGATGGGATGGATCACGTTCATTAACGCTACCGTCGGCATCGCATTAGGCGGATTGCTATATACGATATGGCCTGATCATTATTTCAAATGGTATCCATCCATCCCTGTTTTCTATTGGCTGACGGCAATGGCCATGACCTACTTCCTCGACTCAGTGAAAAGAAAAAAGGGAGACATGACCGTCACAACTTTCATGGTCGTCCGATTCTGCAAATTCACTCTTGCCATCGTCTTTCTATGGTTATATGCTCAGGTAGTCAATGAACGGCTGAAGATGTTCGGCCTAACACTGATGCTTTTCTATTTCATTTACCTCGGCATGGAAACCTACACGATTTATCTATTTGAGAAGAAAAGAATGAAAAGGGAGAAAAGAGAAAATGAGGAACAATCTCAAAAATAATCGATTCATAGGGTTAATCGTAGGATTGCTCCTGTGCGTGGCGCCGATGATGAAGGCCGACGCCACCGAGGAGGGTGATGTGAACGTGCAAAAAATTGTATTCTCACATATCCAAGACGCTTATACATGGCATATCACCGAGTGGAACGGCAAGGAAGTCGCCATTCCATTGCCCATTATCGTCAAAGGCGATGAGGGCTGGAAGGTGTTCATGTCTAACCGATTGCACCACGGGGAAAACTATGAAGGTTTCTATATCGCCCAAGAAGGCGATCATGTGGGCAAAGTAGTCACACAAAATAGCGCAGGCGAGGAAATTCGTCCGTTAGATATTTCCCTGACAAAGAATGTCTGCGGCTTGTTCTTGAGTTGCGCACTCTTGCTCATTATTATCTTACGGACAGCCCGCTGGTACGGAAAGCATCCGAACGAGGTGCCGAAAGGTTTCACGGGCATAGTGGAAGTCGTGGTCACCTATATTGAGGATGACGTAATAAAGAACTCGATCGGTAAGGAATATTACAAACCTTACTCATCATTTCTACAAACCGTCTTCTTCTTTATCCTGATCAACAACCTGATTGGTATCATTCCTATTTTCCCGGGAGGAGCTAACGTAACGGGCAACATCGCAATCACGTTCGTATTGGCAGTTTGTACCTTTATTGCGGTCAACCTGTTCGCCGCCACCAAAGGGTATTGGAAAGATATCTTTTGGCCAAACGTACCAATCTATTTGAAGTTGCCGTTACCGATCATGCCATTCGTGGAGTTCTTCGGCGTATTCACCAAGCCGTTCGCCTTAATGATTCGTCTGTTCGCCAATATCATGGCCGGTCATACGATCATTCTCGCCTTGACCTGCTTGATTTTTATCACCGTATCGATGGGCGTGGCCGTCAATATGGGTATGACATTGGTTTCCATCGTGTTCTGTGTATTCATGAACTGCCTGGAACTATTCGTCGCCTGTTTGCAAGCTTACATTTTCACCCTGCTATCCGCCAATTATATTGGCTTAGCCAAGGTGAAGGACTAAATACAGTTAAATTATCAATCGAATCACAAAAACAAAACTAAAAACAAATCATTATGTTATCTACAATTTTATTACAAGCCGCAGGAATAGGAATAGCTAAAATGGGAGCTACAGTAGGTGCTGGATTAGCGGCAATCGGCGCAGGTATAGGTATTGGTCTAATCGGAAAAGGCGCCGTAGAGGCTATCGGTCGTCAACCGTCCGCCGCTGGAGAAATCCGGACCTCCATGTTGATCATGAGCGCATTGGTCGAGGGAGTCGCCCTATTCGCTATCGTCGTATGTTTCTTGGGATTATTCCAATAAAATAACGAACACCATGTCATTATTAACACCGGATTCGGGACTTCTATTCTGGATGATCGTATCGTTCGGTATCGTTTTCGTAGTCCTCGCCAAATACGGGTTTCCCGTAATCATCAAGGCGGTAGACCAACGAAAAGCGTATATCGACAATTCCTTGGAGACGGCTCGCAAGGCAAACGAGCAACTCGCCAACATACAAGCAAAGGGAGAGCGTCTGCTTGCCGAAGCCAAGGAAAAACAGAATACGATCATGAAAGAGGCCCTTGCCGAGAAAGATCGGATCATCGAAGAGGCACGTCAAAAGGCGGCTTCTGAGGCGCATCTGCAGATTGAGGAGGCGACCCGGCGTATCCGAGAGGAGAAGGAGAAAGCTATTCGCGAAGTCCGCTCGGAAATTGCGGATCTGTCGATTGCAATCGCAGAAAAGGTGATAAAGGAGAAAATCAATCGGGATAACGAGCATAAGCAAATTATCGACCGATTGCTAAATGAGGTATCGTTTAGTAAATCGTAATCTATGGATATAGGAACTATTTCTTCCCGATATGCCAAAGCGCTCTTCTCTCTCGCAAAGGAGAAGGGCATAGAAGATCGGATATACGAGAATATGAAGGTACTGGCGGAAAATTTCACCGCAGAGCCGGGGCTGAAAGCCGCATTGAGCAATCCGGTCATCACGACCGCCAACAAGGTAAAATTACTCAAAGCCGCCGGAGGTATCCAGGTAAACGATTTATACGTCCGTTTCATCAACTTGGTGATCCGGCACAAACGGGAAATGTTGTTATCGTTCATCGCCTATATCTATATCCATCTGTACCGTACAGAGAAAAAGATCACACGTGTACAATTCGATACTGCTGTCCCAGTGGATGAAAAGATAAAGTCTCATCTGGAAAAGAAATTAAAAGAGGAAACAGGAAGTACGATCGAGTTTTCCGGACGTGTGCAGCCGGAACTAATCGGAGGTTTCCGCCTACGTATCGGCAACTACCGGATAGACGCCAGCTACGCGACACAATTGCGCGACATCCATGCCGGACTGCTCGAGAATCGATAAATAAAGAAGTAGAGGAATATGACAGAACAGATAAAAGTAAGCGAAGTCTCCGCGATCCTGCGCCAGCAATTGGAGGGAATCAATACCCACGTGAAGCTGGAAGAGGTAGGGACCGTGCTGCAAGTGAGTGATGGCGTGGTCCGTATCTATGGCTTGGATAACGCGGAGGCAAACGAGTTGCTTCAATTCGACAACGGAATGGAAGCGATCGTGATGAACTTGGAAGAGGACAACGTCGGCGCCGTGCTGTTGGGACCGACGGACCAGATCAAGGAGGGTGACACCGTGAAACGTACGGGACGAATCGCCTCCATCAACGTGAGCGAAGGAATGATTGGAAGGGTCATCGACCCACTGGGAAATCCACTTGACGGAAAGGGCGAGATCGTTGGCGAGACTTGCGAGATGCCTTTGGAGCGTAAAGCGCCAGGGGTCATCTTCCGCCAGCCCGTGAACGAGCCGTTACAGACAGGTATTAAAGCGGTAGACGCCATGATTCCTATCGGACGCGGACAACGCGAGTTGATTATTGGCGACCGCCAGACAGGAAAGACTTCCATCGCGGTCGATACGATTATCAACCAACGAGGTAATTTCGAGGCCGGCGACCCGGTTTATTGTATCTACGTGGCGATTGGGCAGAAAGGTTCCACCGTAGCGGCATTGGTCAACACGTTACGCGAGAAGGGCGCGATGGATTATACGATTGTCGTCAGCGCGACAGCATCCGACCCAGCGGCGATGCAATACTTCGCGCCTTTCGCGGGTGCGGCCATCGGCGAGTATTTCCGCGACAGTGGACGCCATGCCCTGGTCGTCTATGATGACTTATCGAAACAAGCGGTAGCTTACCGTGAGGTTTCGTTGATCTTGCGCCGTCCTTCCGGACGCGAGGCTTACCCGGGCGATATCTTCTATCTCCACTCCCGTTTGCTGGAACGCGCAGCGAAGATTATCGACCAACCGGAAGTAGCCCGTCAGATGAATGACCTGCCCGACAGCATGAAAGACAAGGTGAAAGGCGGTGGTTCACTGACAGCCTTGCCGATCATCGAGACACAGGCGGGTGATGTATCGGCCTACATCCCAACCAACGTCATCTCCATCACTGACGGACAAATTTTCTTGGAGACCGATCTCTTCAACCAAGGCAACCGACCAGCGATCAATGTCGGCATTTCCGTATCCCGCGTAGGTGGTAGCGCACAACTGAAAGCGATGAAAAAAGTAGCGGGTACACTGAAAATCGACCAAGCTCAATTCCGCGAGCTGGAGTCTTTCTCCAAGTTCGGAGGCGATATGGACCCCGTGACGGCCTTCGCCATCGACAAAGGACAGAAGAACACCCGCCTATTGATACAGCCGCAACACAGCCCAATGCCCGTGGAAGAGCAGATCGCGATTCTTTATTGTGGCACGAAGGGCTTGTTAAAAGATGTTCCTTTGGACAAGGTGCATGAATTTGAGGAAACATTCTTGCAAACGCTACGCACCATGCATCAACGGGACGTGCTGGACGTACTGAGGAAAGGTGTCATCAATGACGAGATCCAAAAGACCTTGGAGGAGATCGCCGGACAGTTATCGGCTTCCTATAAATAATGGCCTATGGCATCGTTGAAAGAACTGAAGCTCCGACTCAGCTCGATCCGGAGCACACAAAAGATCACTGCCGCCATGAAGATGGTTTCCTCGGCGAAACTTCACCGTGCGCAAGCGTTGACGGGACAAACCTTGATCTACGCGAACCAGCTCGACACGATCCTAAAAGGATTGTTATCAGCGGAACACGATCTAGAGTCACCCCTGATCAAGCAACGCCCGGTTAAGCGGGTTGCGGTCGTCGCCTTCTCTTCCAGTACGGGCTTGTGCGGCACGTTCAACGCCAACGTATGGAAAGCCCTCTCGGAAATGATCCAGAACTATAAGGCAAAGAATATCGAGACGCGCCTTTACCCCATCGGGAAAAAGATCGCGAACGAGTTGCGCCGGACCAACGAACCCTTCGTGCCGGATTTTATTTCTTATGGGGAAAGACCAACCTACGAGAGAGCGGTCGACTTGGCCGGACACCTGATGAAGGCCTTCCTCGAGGGCGAGGTGGACCAAGTGGTGTTGCTGTTCCACCACTTCAAGAGCACGGCGACACAGGTGCTAACACGGAAAAGTTACCTGCCGCTCGCATTAGAAAATACGGATGACGCAAACGCTCCCGAGTTCAAGACCGATTACATTCTGGAACCTTCGATGGAAAGCCTGTGCGCCCGGTTGTTCCCAAAATTGCTGAACCTGACCATCTACACGACGCTGCTCGACACGACAACCTCGGAACACGCGGCCCGCATGATGGCCATGCAAACGGCGAACGACAACGCGAACGAGCTCATCCAGGAACTGACACTGCAATACAACAAGACACGCCAGCAAGCGATCACCAACGAATTGCTGGACATCATGGGCGGACGCACGAACTAACGGTCGCGAAACAAACAAAAAGGAGAGCATAGTGATAAAGCCAGGCGAAAACGCCACACGCCAATCGCTATGTTCCCCTTTCTTTTTCTCCATAAGAATCTTTCATTCATGCCTATCCCATAAGCCAGACTCGAGAGAGACAAAACCAACTACCACAAAAAAGTTAAGCCAAAAACAAAAAAAATCGTTTTTTTATTTGGAGGGAAAGAAAAAAGCGTTACCTTTGCACCCGTAATCGGAAAGGGATTACAAAAAACGGGATGTAGCACAGTTGGCTAGCGCGCCACGTTCGGGACGTGGAGGTCGGAAGTTCGAGTCTTCTCATCCCGACAAGCGGCAAATGAAATATTTCATCTGCCGCTTTTTTTTTTGCGCAATCCTCCCATCCCCCAAAGCAAGGCTCTTTTCATATCAACAATAGCAACACGATACAATCCATGAATTTATGAGAACGTTCCTTTTATTATCCCTACTCCTTTTCCTGCCCTATGCCCACGCGCAAAAAATGGATGAACTGAGGAAACGACTGCACGCGTATGTTGACACGCTCGACGCCACCGTCGGGGTTGCCGTAATTACCGCCGAAGACGACTTCTTGACGGTCAATAACGACATACGATACCCGATGATGAGCGTATTCAAATTCCACCAAGCATTGGCCCTGTCGGACTATATGGCCGGCAAACATCTCCCTCTTGAGACAAGAATACGGATTAAACCCGAGGATTTACAGTTGAAGGGAACCTGGAGCCCCCTAAGGGACAAATATCCCAATGGCGACGTTGAATTGACCATCGCTGACCTGATGACGTACACCTTGAGACAAAGCGATAACCTCGCATGCGATATCCTGTTCGACCGTTTCATGCCACCCAAGGCGGTCGACGCTTTCATCAAAAAACAGGGAATAGATGACGTATCGATCCAATATAACGAAACCGCGATGAGCATAGATCACGACTTATGCTACGGCAATTGGAGCACACCCTATTCCGCCGCTTTACTTGTCGACCGGTTCATAGACAAGAAAATCGTCGGCGACCCCTATTTCACATTCATTCGTGATTTAATGCTGGGATGCGCTACCGGGACGAGCCGTTTAGCCCAACCTTTCAAAGGCCAGGCGCGTCAATTGGGCCATAAAACGGGAAGCGGTTATGTAAACGAGAAAGGGGAGATCGTCGCGTGCAACGATATCGGTTTTATACTCTCCGCGAATGGCGACAAGAGATATGTCATCGCGGTATTTGTCCGGGAGTCCGGCCTGCCCGAGAAGGCGACCGAAAAAATAATCGCGACCATCTCCGGCATGGTCAAGGCCGCCTTGCTCAAATGAGGAGCCATAACAGAAAATAACACGCAGGTGAAAAGAGATTCGCCTCTTTTCGTTATTTTCGCAACCAAACATGGCATAAGCCAAGCCGGACATTTTAACTTATTACTTAAAAAAGATGATTGAAGAGTTATTAGATTACAACAAGTCTTTTGTCAAGTCAAAAGCTTACGAGAAGTTTCTTACCACCAAATACCCCGATAAGAAAATCGCGATCGTGACCTGTATGGACACACGACTGATCGAGCTTCTTCCCGCCGCCCTCGGCCTGAAAAACGGTGATGTCAAAATGATCAAAAACGCGGGCGGTACCATAACACACCCGTTTGGTAGCGCCATGAGAAGTCTCCTGGTCGCCATTTATGAGTTAGGCGTGGAAGAGGTCATGATCATCGGACATACGGATTGCGGCGTCCAACACATGGACAGCGAAGTCATGCTTCAACACATGCGCAGCCGTGGTGTCTCTCAAGACCATATTGAAATGATGGAGTATTGCGATGTCGACCTGCGCTCATGGTTAAGCGGCTTTACAGACACGGAAGAGGCCGTCCGCAAAAGCGTCCACATTGTCCGCCATCATCCCCTGATCCCAGCCGATGGTATCAAGGTAAGAGGATTTATCATGAACTCCGTAACCGGCGAATTGGTGGAGATCGAATCGGATTAACCCTCTTTTCATCAAGTACAAGGCCTTACAAGGTTTACAATATTTTATTCAAGCAGGAAATGCGGGATCCCAAAGGTCTCGCATTTCTTTGAAGTTATACTTCATCCGTTGAGCTGAGCAGACTTACGCTTCAGGATTATCGTAATGAAGGGAGAATATCCTATTACCAGTTGGGAGGTAAAATCCTTTACCGGGAGAGTGATATTGAGAAAATGCTTCAGGAAAATTATCGGGAAGCATATATGAGTAGCAAATAAAAGAAAAGCATAAAGGCTGTGTACCGGTTTGGATGAACCGATGTCACACAGCCTCTATGCTTGTATGATGGACAATTATAAATCTTCAGGCAAAGGAATGACAAGGATAGACTCACTACACCGGATTCCGTAGAATACGTCACGAACCCGCCCCTGCTGAGGTATGAGAATACCTTTCTCTACCAGGTCTTTTATATCGCGTGCTGCTGTATCTGGTGATACCTTGACATGTTTTGCCCAATTCTTAGCCGTCAATTTTCCGGGATAACCGTCCAAATATAAATTCAAGACTTCGCGTTGTCGTTCGGACAGGACTGTTTCGGCATGTGTTTGCCAGAATACAGCCTTGTTAAGAACCTTCGACAATGTTTCGTCGGATTGCTCGACAGAACGAAGCAGACAGTCAAGATACCAGATAATCCATTCTGTAATCTCGCAATTTCCCTTTTGTGTTTTCTCCAATATGTCGTAATACTGTTTTTTATCCTTGTTTATCTGATAGGAGATACTGAAGAAACGCATCTTTGAGTTTTCGGCCTGTGAAAGTGCCATATCAGCAATGGCTCGTCCGATTCGTCCGTTTCCATCATCGAAAGGATGGATGCAGACAAACCACAAATGGGCTATCGCCGATTTTACATAGCCGCTATGTGCATCTGAATTGAACCAGTCCAGAAACCGATTCATTTCTTCGTCTATTTTTTCAGGAGCAGGCGCTACATAATGTACCTTTTCCCGACCGAACATTCCAGAAACAACTTTCATCTCTCCACTGCGGAATCGAGCTACATCTATTTTCGTTGGACCACTCCATCCGGTAGGAAACAGGCAGTTGTGCCAGCCAAAGAGTCTTTCATGGGTAAGCGGACTGTTGAAATTGACGGTTGCGTCAAGTACCATTTCCACTATTCCGTCTATATATCGTGAGGATTCGGTCGGATTCGGTAGTTGCACTCCGAGTTTGCGGGCTACAGATGAACGTACCTGCTCATTGTTCAATTCCACTCCTTCAATTTCTGATGACGCAATAATGTCATGAGATATGGATTCAACTACGGCAGACATCTTGTCGTTAAAACCGATCACACTGAGGCGTCCCATCAGATAGCCAACAGCCTTGTTTACCTTGTTCAGCTTCTCGCCGACAAGTTCCTTGTCCCACGAAAAGGAAGGCCATTCTTTATGTTCATGCACATACATAGGCATCACTGTTTTCAACAAATATACGGTTTTGCGGATAATTAACCGCAAAATTTGCGGCTTATTATCCGCATAAAACAGTGAAATCAATATTTATCAGCATTTTAGATATGCTTTATATTTTCAATACTTTGGATTTGCAACATACGACATTAATGTTGTACCCATGGTTTAAACACTGGTTTAAACAGACCACGAAAAACACATAAAATAATGAGAATTGAAGGGAAAACCACCGGAAAAGACATAAAAAAAGCAGTCACTTTTGGAAGTAACTGCTTGATTATCAGTGGTGCCACCAGGAATCGAACCGGGGACACAAGGATTTTCAGTCCTTTGCTCTACCAACTGAGCTATGGCACCAGCGTTTTTGATTACGGGTGCAAAGATAGAGGGATTTTTTAAACTGACAAAATATATGTCAACTTTTTTTCAAAAAAATCATGTCATTCCTTCATTTCGACTCTTCATTTGACAATATGACAAGAAATAATGCCCCCATTTGGTAAATATAGGCAAAAAGTATAACTTCGCGCAAAATTTGAAAACAGACATGAGCCAATTAAAAGGAACATTCAATATCTATAACATCGCTTGGCGGACACCTTCCTTGTCGAGCCATGCGATCGTGCATGTTCATTGGTTCAGCGGATTTATCTAAACCGAATCTCTCCTTTTGGGGATCACGATTTCCCGATCCCTTTATCAGGCAATAAGGATAACGCCTCGCGAACACGAAACGGGCGCATCATAGTGTATTTCCAATCGCACTGCAGTGTAATTGGGATTTCACTGCAGTGCGACCAAAATTCCACCGCAATGCGATATTTCCTACGACCTGTCCTGATTTAAGTTTTTGGCATTCCAGACTGGAGGCGAATCATCGCTGTCCGGGTTTGCCTGATGTTTTATCCGATAAATCCAGAATTAGAAATGTTGTCAATTATTATCACCATGCTCGCCGGTATCTTTATCGGCTATTTATTCCGTAACGTCCAATTTCTTCAAAAAACAGAGAAAAGTATCTCTTACACGATCTTTATCATGCTGTTCATCCTGGGGATTTCCGTTGGTTCAAACGATCTAATCGTCAACAACCTCGCCTATTTCGGATGGCAGGCATTCATCCTGGCCAGCTTCGGCTGCCTGGGAAGCGTAATCGCGTCGTGGTTGGTATTCAACCTGTTTTTCAAGAAGGAGGAATCGTTATGAAAGGAAGCCTGATTGTTGTCGCCCTGTTTCTTGTCGGCTGCCTGGTCGGGCATTTGCTCGGCCAACCCTTTGAGGTCCATCAAGTATCCATGTATATTCTTTACGCCCTGATGTTTCAGGTGGGTATCAGCATCGGTTCCAACAAGGAGTTGAAAGTCTTGTGGCAGCACCTCAGGCTCAAGCTCCTGTTCATCCCCTTGGCGACGATCGTCGGGACCTTGTTATTCTCGGCACTCGCCAGCCTGATCCTGAAACAATGGAGTGTCTTTGATTGCCTGGCGGTCGGGAGCGGTTTCGCCTATTATTCGCTCTCCTCGATCCTGATCACGCAATTCAAGGAGGCTTCCATCGGCCTTCAACTCGCTACCGAACTTGGGACGATCGCCCTCCTGTCGAATATTTTCCGGGAAATGATGGCACTGGTGGGCACGCCCTTACTGTTAAGATATTTCGGACGGTTGGCTCCCATATCCGCTGCGGGAGTCAACTCAATGGATGTTGTCTTGCCCATCATCACCAAATATACGGGAAGGGAAATGATCCCGATCGCGATCCTGCACGGTGTCCTGATGGATATGAGCGTCCCGTTCTTCGTCTCGTTCTTCTGCCGGTTTTAATCCGCTTAGCATACCCGGCAGCCGACTACATCCAGATCCCAAACGAGATCGCCATCAGCCTAAATCGCTGTTGACAAACAGGCACAAATGTCGCCAGAATTTTCCCAACAGGCCGATCCAAGCGACTTTAGGCAAAGCCAAAATTTTGTCCGAAGAAAACGATCATTTTGTCCGAAGAAAATTGGAATTTCCTCCGAAAGAAAATTCTCTTTCCTTCGGACAAAAAAACAGGGTTTCAAGCCCCCTTTTCCGGACCTTGGCAAAGGCCTTTTTCAACACGTTTTTTCACCCCATCGCACACATACGTACGTATCGCCCGACACATACGTACGTGTAAGCCGACGGGAACGTTCATGAAAAGCGACACAATAGGACGTGTGAGGCTACACGTACTATTGTGTCAATAGCCACCCCAAAACGCTCCGGCAATGCGCCCTAACAACAAACAAAGGTGACGTGCCTGAACACACGCCACCTTCAATATAGACTTTATCTCAAACCCAGTTTATCGCAAAGAGATAGTCTTCGTAAAAACCTCACCCCAACGGTTAGTCACGGTAACGGTCACCTGATCCGAACCTGCCGAGGGCTGGCAACGGAACAAATGCTCAGAAAGATAACCATTCGCCTTACCGTTCATGTCGATATAATCCTGATCTTCCGCGTCCACACGCTCCATCTCTTTAGCAGCTCCCGCTTTCTCGCTGTAGCAGACTTTCCAGGAAGGATCCCAATCCCACACATTGACAACCAGATAATCCGGATACGACTTAAACTCTCCGGGCTTATAGACCCGAAACTGGTAATCATCCGGCTGATTAGTCGCCTTGTAATGCCAAGAGATCTCCGCCCCCTTGACCTCGACTACCAAATAACCATTAGGAGCGCCACAACGGTTCACATCGCCGGCCCACCAGGCGCCACAAGCTGCCCCAATATTGTGCTCATACAAGGTTGGCGACATGACATTATTCTCATAATAATGCGTATGCCCCGCAAAAATATGCGTATTATAATCTTTCACGATTTCCCGGAAAGCCTCCGCGTCGTCCGCGTTCGAGACCCCCTTGTCCGACTGGTTGAATACCGGCGCGTGGACATTGATGAAAAGAATCGTGCCTGGCTTCACATAACTCAAGTCTTTTTTCAGCCAATCCAGCTGCTCCTGCCCAAAACGCTCCTGATATTTCTTCTCGCCCTCATAGTCGATGTCTTTCAAGGAGACGACATGCACATTCCCGACATTGAAAGAATAATTATAAGGGCCGAAATAGTGCTCGAACCGCTCTTCCGCATAACCGTCCCGATTGTTCGGCAATTTAGACAAGGCCGTGTATGCCAGGTCATGATCGTGATTGCCGATCGTGGAAGACGCGATAACACCAAGACCGGAAATCTCTTTTTTATAAGGCTCGAACAACGACATCTCGTCCCATACCAAATCGCCCAACCCCATCAGGTGAATCTCTTGCCCGCCAAAAGTGTTGATGGTTCGCTTCAGATCCGGGATGGTCTCTTCCTGAAAACGCTTGAATTGCTTGAGATCCTGAACTTGAGGATCAGAGACGGCGATGTAGACAAAATCGCTGATCGCTTTCTCTCTTTTATTCAAGGTGAAATCGTAGTGGCTACGCCGTTTCTCCGGGTCGAGCCGGCGATAGAACTGATCGTTCCAGCCATCCGTGCAGGCGACCTGATAATCGCTCGGCGTCGAGATATAGACAAACCGGCTTTTCTCCGGGTCGGTATCCAGCTCGTAACGTCCGAGCGAGTCCGTTTGCGTGAAATTGTAACCATCGGTCACGACCACGTCCGCAATGGGTTGTCCATTCGCATCCACGACTTTGCCCTCAACCAAGCCCGTCGACGTCTGGCAGGCCGCTAGGGCCAGGAGGGCGATTAAAGAAAATGATTGTACGTTCATCTTTACGTTTAATTATTTTGATGTTTAAAACTTATAACGCAAACCGATCTGGATCTGCCAAGGATTACCGCTCAGGCTGGAAATGCCCGTATTGTAATTGACATTATAGACATATTGCTTTTGGGCGGTATCGAAACTCTTGATCGAGTAGATATTCTGTTTGCCCAAGCTATGGTTAACTCCCCAATCCTTGTTCAAAAGGTTCAGCAGATTGAAAATATCGACAGAGGCCTCGATCGCGTGTGTCTTATAGAGCTTGAAGGTCTTATTCAGGCGCAAGTCGAAAGTACCATAGAATCCATTGACGCCACCGTTTCGCTCAGCGACCTTACCGAAGCTCTTGCGAATGTAATCTTTCACACTTTGCTCAGCCTCCGGATTGTCCAGGATCGCCTGGATTCCCTCACGCAGATAAGCCGGTGTGCTCGCGTCGTTAGGATCATAGATGTAAGCCAAGTCGTTCGATGAGACGCAGTCGCCATTCATGTTTCCGCTCACAGCCAACGAATAACGTGTCCCGCCAATTCCCGTAAAACGCAAACCGACACTGATTCCCCAGAAAGAAGGTGCCGTACCATAAAAGACCACCTTGTGGCGGAACTGGTTATCGGAATAGGTCATCTGGCTCAAGTCGCGAGGATCATCCTTGACCATCAAGGACAACGTTGCCGAGTTCGCCACGTTACCATTATAAGAGGTGTTGTCTTTCGAATCGTTCCAAGTATAACTGAAAGAGATCTCACCATCCTTGAAGTAACGGTAGGTTCCATCAATAACAAACGCGTATTGGTTAATCTTACCCTCGCTGATCAACTCCAGGACACGTCCTACCTTATCACTCTTCCGGCTCTGCATCCAGTCGGTCGCGCCATTCTCAGGTTTAATCGTATTCGCGGGCACATAAACACCCCGATTTCCCTCAGCTTCCAACCGGAAATAAGGATCGTCCACCATGTTCCGGTCAACATACATATAATTATTACGGGCCCAGTTCGCGTATGCGCTAATACCAACACGCAAACGATCCGAGAAAAAATGAGTATAAGAGGCATTCAACTTATAGACAACAGGCACCTTGGTGTTGTCGCTGTTCGTATTGATCGTCGAGATCTTAGGAATATCAGGATTATTGAACAGGTCGGTCCCGGGAGCGGTTGACGGATCCTTGCGATACGCCTCAAAGTTGGGTGTCGGAATCAAATTAGGATCTTGAATATCGACCGAGGCGACCTTCGTTCCATCGAACAACATATTATTGATCATGGAATAGTTATTCAAGTCGGAGCCAAAGATACCAGCGCCCAAACGGACAATATCCTCATGACGGTCATTGATATCCCAAGTGAACTGAACACGCGGTTGCACCTGGAAAGTAGCGATAGCGTTATCCGTCCGTATGCCCAGCTCATCATAAACAACCTGATTAAAGTTGGCCCGGTTGAAATAACGTGTATAATCCATTCTCAAACCGGCCATCACCTCAAAGCCCGTAAACAACTTAGTCTGCAACTGGCCATACACCGCCGAGTTCAACGTATTCATCTTGACAGAAGGATCGTCGACAAGAGCGACCTCTCGAGCATAACGATAAGGCGTCAGATTATTGAAATTATCCAGGCCCGTAAAATAATAGCGTCCGTTCATTTCACTTCCATACAACGAGTTCATATTCGTGTACATGAAATCCACTCCAAAGGTATAGTTGATCCGATCCGTATTATAATACATATTATCCACCAACTGGACGACATGGTCCGTAAAGTCCTCCGGCGCGTAACGCTGGCCACCCAACTGGACAGAGGTGTACATTTTCTTCCCCGAGGCGGAAACCGACTCTACATTCTCAACGATCGCCCGGGGAATGCTGGTCGCCGGGAGTTGCTCGTTAGGAGTCGTGCCTTCATAAACCAGGAAGTGCTGTAGTTTCAACTCGTTCGTTATCCGTGGGCTCAACATAGAACGTAGTGTTGCCAAAACACTGTTATTATGAGATTTGCGGTTAATCCAAACCTCATAAAGGTTGATGTTGGAGTTATCGCTCTCGCTCAATGGGTTATTCTCGTTGATAAAATTATCGCTAATCGTCAAGAGATTAGTCGGATTCAATTGCCAATCGATACGGGCAAAGATCGCGTTCGTCTGCTTCTTCTTACCAAACTCACCAAACTGCCGGTCATTGGATACGCCATACTTATCTCGGGCGATGCTCAAATATTGATCCAAAGTGCTTTGGGTCACATTATAACGTGTCTCATCAGCGGCAGTCCGGATATCCGCGATGTAAATCGGGCGAGAATCCTGCTGGTGATCCCACACCAGATAGAAGTGCGCACGGTCCTTTATGATAGGGCCACCCAACGAAAATCCGTACTGATATGTAGAATATTCCGAATTGGTCTTATTGCCTCGAATATCGTAAGGGCTCGACAACCAGTCTGCCCTTCCGAAAACGAAAGCGCTACCTGTCAATGTATTGGTTCCCGATTTGGTCACGGCGCTGACCGTTCCGCCACCCGAACGACCATAAGTGACATCGTATTGGTTGGTGACCACCTCGAACTCGCGCACCGCCTCCATCGAGATCGTATAAGCGCCTGAGGTTGTTCCACTGGCGACCGTTCCCTTCGCGGTCATGCCATCGATCGTGTAATTGGTTGACGAGGCCAACTGGCCGGCCAGGTTCCCGCCATCGCTCAAAGGCGAAAGATCCATCAGGGAAGTAAAGTTACGTCCATTAACAGGAAGCTTTTTAATATTCTGGGCAGAGATGGATGTCGCGGCACCAATCTTAGGTACCGTATTCTTCAATGAGTTCGCGACGACTTCCACCGTCTGGATCTCGACCGATTCCTCCGACAACTGGAAATCAACTCTCAACATATCGCCCTGATTCAACGAATAACCTGTCTTTTTCTGCTCTCCATAACCGACATAAGAAGCTGTCACCGTATAAGGCGATCCCAAAGGTAATTGCTTGATAACATACTCACCTTTCTCATTTGTTATAGACCCCGTAAAGAATCCGGTTGACTCGTTCTTTACCTGGATCGTCGCGCCAATAACGGCCAATCCCTCATTGTCAAGGACAACTCCCGTAATAATCGCTTGCGTGCCCTGTGCCAGTGCGGAAACAGCTACGCATAGGCTAAAAAACACGCATAATACTGATCTCAAATTAATTCTCATAAACAATCTTTTTATAATTTGTATTGTTGATTACGCGAGCAAAAGTAAAAGACAAAATTTACAAAACAATTACATATAAATCTCATTAATAATAATATTAAAAGTTACTATAAAATAAAGAAATAAGACTTTCAGCAATAGATACCAAAAGCCTTATCAAAAATTATAATAGAAAAAGAACCTCAATCCTCAAGAGCCTTAATTACATTAGAAGCAATCTTAACAGAGCTTTTCTTACTCATTTTACGTATCTTATTCGGCTCTTCCAAATTCATACATGTAAAAAAATTATTTCCTGTTATTATCTCCTTTTTATCTTTATCAAACAAAGAATAACTTACGATATGAAACAAAGTTCTCAACGGTTGATCCTGCCATTTCAGATAGTGTTGATTCAACACCAAAAGATAATCCGCATCCGCGTCATTCATGATTTTCCGCATCTCATCCAATGGAACAGAGGACAAATCGGAGGCACACTCCTCCTCATTCTCATTTATTTTTACCTCCTCAAAAAAATCAGCCGGAATAGAGTCCTCATTCGCCAAGACAAATTTATAGGCTTTATTTTTAGTATTTCCAGCGATATTCTCCGCTATAATCTGATTATAAATAAAATCAACGCTATCCGCCTGCATTCCCGTTTCCTCTGCGATCATACCTTTATAAAAATAATTAGACCGTACATTATCCTTTAATCCAACAATAAGCACTTGCCTAGGTTGGATATTCTCTCCTTCAGACAGCTTTTCAGCGGACAAAGTATTAACACATAATCCACAAAGAAATAACAGATTTAATAATCTAAAACGAAACGATCTTTTCATATCTATTCTTCATTTAAATTCGCAGCAAAGTTAGCCTCACAATATTGCGTCTTCATTAAAAAGAAGGAAAAGATTTATTTCAATTTTATTACACGTGGATTTTTCTCATCTCCTCGTACAAACGGTAATCAAACCGGAACCCAATGCGAGTGACAGGCCAACGACGACGACTCCGGTCCATCCCCAAAAAGACCAGGCTGTTCCGGAAAGGAAGGTACCCAAGGCGCCACCAAGGAAATAGGAAGTCATGAAAATCGTATTGATCCGATTGGAGGCGGTCGGGCAAAGATCGAACATCACGGTCTGGTTGCTCAATTGTACGCATTGCATACCGATATCAATAATGAGAATGCCGGCAATCAAACCCGCATAACTCTCGCCCCCGAACCAGAACAGGCTCCAGGCCAATATTTGTAGCGCGACACCCAAATAGTTGAACCGACGGACACCAAACCATTTCACGTAGCGCCCCACAAATGAGGCAGACAACGCACCAACCACGCCACATAAGCCCAATGCGCCAACCACGTCGCTCCCGGCATTAAAAGGCTCTTGCGCCATCTTGAAAGCCAAGTTTGTCCAAAAACCCATAAAGGATCCAAACGCCAATGCCGCCCGGGCAGCATAGACTCGCAAGGCGGGATAATCACGGATAATCGTCATCAGGGAACGCATCAGGCTAACGTACGTCCCGCCATAATTGACCGCCGTATCGGGCAACACGGAGAGGATCACGATCGCGGAAAGCACCATCAAGCCCGAGGCGATGTAATACATCTCCCGCCATCCCAGCCAATCGCCGACATAACCACTCACGACCCGCGACAGCAGGATGCCGGTCAGCAGGCCCGAGACCACCATACCCACATTCTTGCCCTTCTCCTCCGGCCGGGAATACTGGGCGGCAAAAGGGACAAATATCTGGGGAATCACCGAACAAATTCCGGTCAGCAGGGAAAAGAATTGCAGCCAATAAACCTTTCCCGCCATCGCGATCCCCAACAGGGAGAGAGTCAATACGGAGAAATTCACCAGGACGATCCGTTTCCGGCTATACAGGTCGGCCAGCGGAATGATGAAAAGCAGCCCCAAGGCGTAGCCCAACTGGGTAAACAAGGCAATATGATTCGCCTCCATCTCGCTCGCCTCAAGATCCACCCGGATCATATCCAACAAGGGCTGGTTATAATACAAATTCGCCACCGTGATCCCCGCGATCGCCGCCAGCACATACAACAAGCCGGACGATATCCCCTTCCGCTCATCCAATAGAATAGCCATAGAACTCTCTTTTTCTCTTCGGCCGCGAAGATACAAAACAAAAAATCAAAAATATTAACCGATTAGGGAACAACAAATAGCGCATTTCCCTATTTTCGCGGACAAATATTTAGGTCGTATCGGAAATCAAGGATGAACAAGGCTCTGAAATACGCGGGATCTCTTTTCCTGATAATAGTGCTCTTGCACTATTTCGTGGGAACGAGTTGCTTCTTTCATACCCACGAATTCCAGGCGCATGTCATCACCCACTCCCACCCCTACAAGACACAACAGGACAACAAGCCCAAACATACCCATACGGCTCATGAGCTGGAGCTGATCTCGATCCTGGACCAATCGCTATCGGAAACCATAAACGTCATGACGCCCGTGAAGCCGGTATTGATCCTGCTTAACACCTTCCCGGTATTTTCCCTCCTGATGATCCCTTGCGGGAAACCGGGCAAGACAAGCAACCGCTCTCCCCCGGCACTTCCCATAGCGGGATGATTATCATTCCCTCACGCCACACCTCCGCGAAAACTTTGTCCCTCCCGGATCCGGGTGAGAGACCGAGCCGTGACGTGTCGTAAAGTAGCGTTCCCTGCCATAGAATCGGCACGACAATACCTCAGGAGGCCATTCATTCCATTTATCCTTCGCTTTCCGGAACGGAGGGCGAACCATGTCATACACTTTAAATTAAAGAAACACTCAAATGACTCAAAAGATAATTACCTTATTATTAACAATCGCTAGCCTGACAGCTTGCCAAGCGGGACAAGAGCGAAACGACGACCCAAAATCGGTCCGCCAGGAGGGCGACACGATTTTCGTCGGCGGGCAATCCCCAATTCTCTCCCGCTTGAGAACCGATATCGTCAATCTGGAACCCTACAGGCAGGAGGTAACCACCTCGTGCGAGATCAAGGCGATCCCATCCCAATACGCCGAGATCGCCTCGCCTTTCGCCGGACGGATCAACCAGTCGTTCGTACGGCTTGGGCAGAAGGTTGCGCCGGGCACCCCGATCTTCTCCATCAGCTCGCCTGACTTCTTCGAGGCGGGGAAAAACTATTTCCACGCAAGACAGGAGATGGGACTCGCCCTAAAAAACTATAAACGGGAAAAAGATCTTTTCGACAACCGTGTCAGCGCCCAGAAGGAGGTCGAAGAGGCGGAAGCGAACTATGAGCTGGCCAAGCAGGAGTTCGAGAACGCCCGTGTCTCGCTCGAGGTTTATCAGATCGACCCGCAAGATCTGAAGCTGGGGCAACCGCTCGTCGTCCGATCGCCAATCGCGGGCGAGGTGGTCACTGACAAGATCGTCATGGGACAATACATCCAGGACGACGCCGAGCCGATCGCGATCATCGCCGACCTGAACCAGGTCTGGGCCATCGCGAACGTGAAAGAGAAAGACCTGCACCTGATCCAAGACCTTGAGTCCGTGGAGATCCAACTGATCGCCATGCCCGACCAGACCTTCTCGGGCGAGATCTATCACGTCAACGAGATGCTGGATCCAGAGAGCCGCTCCGTCGAGGTGATTATCGCTTGCGACAACCACGACCGGCAAATCAAGCCCGCCATGTATGGCCATGTCCGCCTGATAGGTCGGGAGAAAAAGGCGATCCGAATCCCGACATCCGCCCTGTTGCAAGACGAGAACAGCGCTTACGTCCTGCGGTCGATCGGCAACAACCGCTTTATCAAGCAGCCGGTAACGACCGGGAATGACGAGAATGGGGAAACGATCGTATTCAAGGGGCTGACGGCCAATGACTCGATCGTGGTCGCGGGAGCCTTCTATTTGTTGGACATTAAATGACGGGAAAGCCATGATGGAGAAAATTATCCGACTGGCCCTCACACGGCGAGGGCTGATGATTGTCCTGTTCTGTTTCCTGGCGGTGGTCGGCTATTACTCGTGGAGACAACTCGCGATCGACGCCTATCCCGACATCGCCGACACGACCGTGCAAATCGTCACGCAGGTCCCCGGACTGGCGGCGGAAGAGATCGAGCAACAGATCAGCATCCCGATCGAACGGGCCATGAACGGCCTGCCGGGCATGAACGTGATGCGCAGCAAAAACACCTTCGGCCTATCGACCGTCATCCTGGTTTTCGACGACGGCATAGACGACTATTGGGCCCGCCAACGGGTGCAGGAGCGACTGACCGACGTGGAGCTGCCCTACAACGCGGTTCCCGGCCTGAACCCTCTTACCTCGCCCACCGGCGAGATCTACCGCTACATCATCGAGAGCGACAGCCTGAGCCTGCGTGAGATCACGGACCTGCATAAATGGGTGATCATCCCACGCCTGAAACAGGTGACCGGTATCGCCGACGTCAGCAACTATGGCGGCATAACCACCCAATACCAGATCGAGCTGGATCCGAATAAGATGGACGAGTACGACATCTCGCTGGGCGACATCACCGAGAAGATCGAGAAGAACAACATGAACGCGGGCGGCAGCATGCTGACCCATGGCGACCTGAGCTACGTCATCCGGGGCATCGGCCTCATCCGCGACCTGAAGGATCTCGGACGGATCGTGATCAAGAACACGAACGGCGTCCCCATCTACCTGGACGACGTGGGCCAATTAAAGTATGGCAACCTGGAGCGGAAAGGCGTCCTCGGCTTCACCGACGCGACCCACGACTACTCGGATGGCGTAGAGGGCATCGTCCAGATGCTTCGCGGCGAGAATCCCTCGAAGGTGCTCGACGGCATCCATGCCGCCATCGACGACCTGAACCAGAACATCCTGCCCAAGGGCACCCGGATCCATCCCTTTATGGACCGGCAAGACCTGGTCAACACGACGTTGCGCACCGTCTCCCATACCTTGATCGAGGGCATGCTTCTCGTGGTGCTTGTCCTGATCCTTTTCCTGAAGAGCTGGCGAGGCGCCCTGTTGGTCGCCCTGACCGTCCCACTTGCGCTGTTGATCGCCTTTATCCTGATGCACCTGACGGACATTCCCGCCAACCTGCTCTCGCTGGGCGCCATCGACTTCGGTATCCTGGTCGACGGGGCGATCGTCATGATGGAAACCATCCTGAAGAAGCGTGAGCGCCATCCCCAAGAGCGACTGACCGAGAACGACCTGATCCGCAGGACAACTGAGGTTGCCCGGCCGATCTTCTTCTCGACCCTGATCATCATCACCGCCTATTTGCCCCTGTTCGCCTTCGAGCACATCGAGCGGAAATTGTTTACCCCAATGGCCTATACCGTCGGCTATGCCTTGATCGGCGCGCTCATGGTCGCCCTGCTGCTGATACCGGGGCTGGCGTTCATGGCCTATCGGGCGCCCGGCCATACGCGGCGAAATCTCTGGCTGGAAAAGCTCTCTTCCCGTTATCACCTGCTGACGGTCTATCTGGTCGATCGCCCCAAACGGGTCATCGCCCCGCTGGTGATTATCCTCATAGCCGCCGGTATCCTCAGTTATACGGTCGGGAAAGATTTCCTGCCGCCACTCGACGAGGGATCGATCTGGGTTCAGGTCCAACTGCCACCGGGCATATCCATCGACCGATCCAAGGCGATGGGCGAAGAGTTGCGCCGGACACTCTCCACGTTCGACGAGGTCTCGTATGTCATGACCCAAGTGGGCCGCGACGACGAGGGCGCGGAAGCCTTCTCGCTCTCGCACGTGGAATGCGGCGTCGGCCTGAAGCCCTACGACACCTGGAAATCCGGTCGCACCAAAGGGGAACTGATCGACGCCATGGCCGAGAAACTGGCCGAGCTGCCCGGTTATTCCGTCGGCTTCTCGCAACCGATCATCGACATGGTCATGGATCAGGTAGCGGGAGCGCATAGCGACCTGGCCCTGAAAATCTATGGCGACGACATCGCCGGGACACGGCATATCGCGGAAGATATCATCAAGGTCATCAAGGAAATTCCCGGAGCGACAGATGTCGTGATCGACCAGGAGCCGCCCTTGCCCCAATTACAGATCGTCGCCGACCGCGACCGCATCGCCCAATACGGGCTGAACGTGGCCGACGTCACCGACCTGATCGAGCTGGCGATCGGAGGCGCCTCCATCTCGCAAATCTTTATCGGGAGCAAGAGCTACGACGTGATCTGCCGCTTCAACGAGAAGAGCCGCGACACGCCAGAGAAAATCGGCAACCTGCTCCTCACCTCCGGCTCGGGCGCCAAGATTCCCCTGTCGCAGGTGGCGACCATCAAGATGACGACTGGCGCCAGCACGATCACCCGAGAGATGAACCAGCGCCACCTGACCGTACGCGTCAACCTGAGAGGCACCGACCTCACCACCTTCCTGAACCGGGCGAACCAAAGGATCGAAAAGGAGGTAAACTTCGATCCCAATGAGGTCCACCTGAAATGGGATGGCCAGTTCAAGAACCAGGATCGCGCCTATAGCCGGCTCGCGACGGTGGTTCCCGTCGCTTTAGGCATCATGTTGCTCCTCCTGTTCGCCGCCTGCGGCAAATTCAGGCAGGCCGCCCTGATGATGTTCGTCCTGCCCCTGGCCCTATTTGGCGGCATGCTGGCGTTGAATGTCCGGGGCATGACCTTGAATGTCTCCTCGGCGGTAGGATTTATCGCCCTGGTCGGCGTTGCCATCCAGAACGGGGTCATCATGATCTCGCATATCAATAACCTGCGAAGCCGCGACCGTGCGCTCCGCGACGCGGTGATCATTGGCGCCCGACACCGGTTCCGTCCGATCCTGATGACAGCGACCGTGGCGGTCCTCGGCCTATTGCCCGCCTCCCTGAGTACCGGCATCGGCTCCGACGTGCAACGTCCGTTGGCGACCGTTATCGTCTATGGCCTGCTGTTTTCCACGATTATCACATTATTTGTATTACCCTCGCTCTATTTCATGATGGAAAAGAGAATCGAGGAAAAAGGAAAAAAGATCTGACATGAGAACTATTCTATCCATCCTATTCATAACGGCCTGCGCCTGGACATCCCACGCGCAGACAACCGTCACGCTCAGCTATCCGGACTATATGCGGAAAGTTCGGGAAAACAACCTGGCCTACGCCGCTGAGAAACTGAACATCAGTATCGCCTCGGCTGGGGTAACCGCCTCGAAGGTCTTCAACGACCCCAATCTCTCCCTCTCCTATTTCAACAACGAGAACCGGACACTCCAGATGGGCGAGGGTGTCGAGGTCGAATTGAGCAAGACCTTCACCTTCGGGAAACGGAGCGCGAACATCGCCCTGGCCAAAAGCGAGAAAGAGCTATCGGAAGCCCTGTTGGCCGATTTCTTCCACAACCTGCGGGCCGACGCGACCATCTCTTATCTTGAGGCGCTCAAGCAGGTCGAGCTTTATAAGGTAAAAGAGAATGCCTACGAGAATGTCAGGCGACTGGCCGAAGCGGACAGCATCCGCCTGCGGCTGGGCAAGATCATGGCGATCGACGCGACCCAAAGCCAGGTGGAGGCGGGCATTCTCCACAATCAACTCCTGGAGGCCAAGGCCAACCTGGGCAACGCGTTCACCTCGCTTAACCCGATCATCGGCTATCAAGGGCTCGACACCCTGTTCACTCCAAGGGGCAATCTCCTGTTGCCCCAGCCCGATTTCATCCTGGCGGACCTGATCAACACCGCCTTGACCAACCGGGCCGACCTGATGGCGGCGCTCAAGAACAGCGAGGTCGCCCAACGAGCCCTCAAGGTCGCCCGGCGGGAGCGAAACACGGATGTCGACCTCTCCATCGCCGTGAGCCATAACGAACGGGTATATAACGAGGAGGCGCCCGCTCCGCCCTATACCGGCGTGACCGCGGGCATCGCCATTCCCCTGAAGTTCTCCAACTTCAATAAAGGGAGCGTCACCGCCGCCCGGCTCAAGGCCCAACAGGCCGAGACCCAATACCAGCAGGCACAGCTGGAGGTCCAAACCGAGGTCATGAAGGCCTTCCAATCCTACCAAAGCCTCGCCCAACAGATCGAGCGTTATCAATCGGGACTGCTCGAGCAGGCCAAGCAGGTCGTGGAGAGCAAGATCTACAGTTACAACCGGGGCGAGGTCTCCCTGCTTGAGGTTTTGAACGCACAACGCACCTACGACGAGGTCCAGGCCCAATACATCGAGACCCAATTCAACTTCAGCGCGGCCCTGGTCGAGCTGGAGAGATGCTCCGGCATCTGGGATATTCAACTCTAGAGGAGCGGGAGCGCACGGATGACCCCAATTTGACAGACGCGCCCGGCATAGATCATGCCCCGGGAACCTGTCAAGGCGAAGTCATCCGTGCGCGCGCTCGCCTAACCGACAATCTTGAGCTCGCTGCGTCCGCTCGCGCCCGCCTTGATCACCTGGATCTGCGTATGGATCCGCTCACGCATCTCCGGCGTATGGCTGATGACGCCCACCTTTTTCCCCTGCATCGTCCGCAAACCGGACAAGGCGTCGATCACGATGTTCAGGTTCTCGGCATCCAACGTGCCGAAGCCCTCGTCCACAAACAGGTTGGAGATCTGGATATTCCTGGACGACAAGGAGGAGAGGCCGAGCGCCAGCCCAAGACTGACCAGGAAGGTCTCGCCACCCGACAACGAGGAGAGATTGCGCACCTCGTCGGCCCGGTCGTGATCGATCACCCGGATGCCCAACGAGTCCTTCACCTGCTCCAGGCTATAACGCTGGTTCAACAGGCGCAACTGGGCATTCGCCTGATGAACCAGGAAACGAAGCGTGAAACATTGGGCCGTCTCCCGGAAACGCTTTCCCTCGGCGTTTCCCAAGATACCATTCAACTTTTCCCAGTTCACAAAGAGCTGTTCCCGCCTCCGCAACTCCGGCAAACGTTCGGCGACCTGCTTTTCCGCCTGTTGATGAGCGAACAAAAGGCCCGCCACCTCTTTCCGCCGCTTATCCAGATCCTCCTTGTAAACTTGCTCCTCCTTGATCGCCTGAAGCAGCGTCTCCAACGACTCATCTGTCCGGCTTTCCGATCTCTCATGCTCTTCCAGGTTCTTCTGGCAATTCTCTACCCGGCCCATCGCCTGTTGGACCGACTCATCCAACCGACGAATCCGCTCGCGAGCCATACGCCATTCCCGCTCCGGGGCGAAAAGCCAGGCCAACCGATCCATATTCCATTGGCCACACGCATCCTCAAGACGGTTTTGTTCCTCAAGCCACACGTTGATTCGCCCGATCTTCTCCGTCTCCTGGGTTCGGGCATTTTCCAATTCCCGGGTTGTCAGCTTGATGCTCTCATCCTGACGTCCGCAAGCCTCAACCAGGCGATTGAATTCCTGGTCAACCTGTTCCTTCCGCTTCTCCTGAGCCCGGATCGCCGCATTCAACTCGTTCTCGACCAGATCGGGATCTTTTCCATCCAAGACCGACCGATAGGCCGACTCACCCGCCCCAATGGCGGCACGAGCCTGTTCGAGGGACCGGTTCCGTCTCTCCAACAGCTCTTGGGCAGTAACGATCCGCTCCTTCAAATCCTCACGCAACAGGTTTAACTGCCCCTGCCGCTCGAGCAAATCACGTCGCCGATTACTTGCTTGTTCAAAACGGTCATAAAGCTGTTTCAGCTGATCGATCCACACCGGATAATCGGAAGAGAAACGTCGCTCCCAATCCGGGATTGAGAGTAAGAAATCCGACAACTCCACCTTTTCCTGCCGAATGCCCGCATCATATTTTTCCAATTGGCTTTTCTGTTCGGTCAAAGTCGTGCTCAAGGCGGTCAAGCGGGTCTCGATCGTCCGAAAATCCTCCTCCTCCTGTCTTAACGAGGTCTCCAACTTGATCTTATCCTGACGCGTTTGGGTCAATTGGGCCTGTTCCGCCTGATAAACACGGAATCGCTCATTAGCCTCGATCTCCTCTCGCCGGGCCTTCTCACTGAACTGAGCCAACAAATCGGCAACCACCGTCATGGCCGACGATTCCCAAGCGGGTAATTCCGCATAAGCCTGCCGGAACGCCTCCCATTCGGCAAGCGATCGCTCCCGCTCTTTCCGGAGCGCGTCGAGCGAGCCGGCCAACTCCCCTTTCCGGACAACGCCTCTCGAATAAAGCGCCCGAATGCCCGTTCTCTTGTCCTCCAGCTCACGCCGGATCTTCTCCTGTCGGTTCCGCTTGCGGGCGATCTCAGTTTTGATGGGCGACAAATAGCGCTCCGCTCCATCTTGCGCGGCGAAAGGATGCTCTCTTGATCCGCACACCGGACAGCATTCCCCAGCCCGCAAGGTCGCCCGCATCGCCTCGGCCCCTTCACCCGCCGCCAGCTGATAAGCCTCCTCCAATCCCGGAAGCACGGCCTGGATCAACTCCCGCTCCCGACTCAAAAGCGCCTCCCGTTTTTCCCATTCGGCCAGCTGTTCCTCCAACGACCGCAAGGCGACCGTCTCCGCCGCCATCGCTTTTTGGTTCTTCCCCAAAGCCTCCAGCAGGGATTCGCAACGCTCGCCCGCTTGCCGGCGTTTGGTCGCCTCGGCGCTGTCGTTCCTGAGCTTATCCAGGTCATAGCGTGCCAAGCGGTCTCCCAACAAACGCTCTTGCCGGGTCAAATCCTGCTCACGGGCTTTCAATTTCTCCAGCTTGTCTTGGGCATCCAGCCGCTTTTTCTCCTCTACGGCCAACGACTGGCTGTTTTTCCGTATGGTCGCTTCCATCCGGTCACGCTCCTCCACCGTCTTTTTCAAACGTTCCAGCCGAGTCAAGACCATCGCCATCGAGTCGATCAGCTTCTGGTGTTTGGCCAACGCCTCCAATCGTTGCTGTTCCTCCGACAGGTTTTTAGCGGTCGTCTCGAGTGCCGACCTATTCTCCCGCAACTGCTTTTCCAGCCGATCCAATGCCTCCACGGCCTCCCGGGCCTGTTTGCCGGCCTCCTCGCCCTGTTTCCGCAAGGCCTCCAACTCCACTTTCCGTTGGCGGGCCAACGTCAAACGGGGCATCAACTCCTGCTGCCGTCGCTTGGCCTGAAGCAATGCGCCACTAACCGCTTCCAACAACTCCTTTTTGGTGGCCATCTCCTGAGTCAGCCGCAGGTGCGTCTCCCGATAGGCGGTCAACCGCGCCGACAAATCAGCCTTATGACGAACCAACCGCTGATAATCCAGGAAATCATTCTGGATGGCGGTCGCCAGATCATATTCCCCCAACCGGCTTCTCAATTCCCGGACCGCCTCCGCCTGTTCCTTCGCCTCCGCCAATACTTGCCGCTCCTTTTCCAGGGCGGCACCCAATGCCGTCTTTTGGCGACACCATTTCTCATGCGTCTCCAAAGCCTTAAGCCGTGCCTCCACGTCGGAATAGGCGGTCTCCAACTGACGCGCTTCCCAGACTCTCTTTTCCAGCTCCTCTTTTGTCAGGCGATTGCCACCAAGGGCATCCACCTCATTCTTCAACTCATCCTTCGCCGTCTTCGCCTCCTTGTAGAAGGCATTGATCTTCTCGGCGATCACGGAATAGATCCGCGTTCCCGTCAGCTTCTCCAACAAGATCGCCTTATCCTCATCCTTGGCCTTGATAAAGTTGGCGAAACTGTTTTGGGCCAACATCACCGTCCGGGTAAATTGGTTATAATCCAAACCGATAACCCGGTCCAGACCGGTGTTTCCCCTCGAACCTTTCTCCCGGATCGGCAACTCCTTATCCTCCTTGAGGAGCGTTCCTTCCCGTTTGAGACGATAGAACCGCCGCTCTTCATCCTTATAGTTTGTCCGGGCGAAGGAGCAGGACCAGACCGCCTTATAATATTCGCCATCCCGGGCCTGGAACCAGACCTCGGCCGAGCAGCTTTTCGTTCCCCGCCGCAAGATGTTACGCGGGTCGTTGGGCGAGAGCGACTGATTCTTGTTGACCGCCTCCCCATGATAATACTTGAAATTGAGAGCCCCCTCAAAGCGGGGCGCCGTCCCATAAAGCGCCAGGCAAATGGCGTCGAGAATGGTCGACTTGCCACTGCCTGTCTCACCCACGATCGAGAACAGGTCGGCCGACCGCAACGGCTCGCTCTCGAAATCGATCTCATGCAATCCCTCCAGCGAGGCCAAATTATATATGATGACTTTTATCAGTTTCATTCCTCCGTCTCCTCCTTTCTGGCGGCCTCGATCGCCTGCCGGGCCAAAGCGACCAATTCCTCGCCCATCTCGCTATGATATTTGTTCCGATAACTGATCCGGATCATTTCCAACGGATCCTGTTCCAATAAATCCTCAACCGATTCCAATGCCTTATTATCCGCATCATTATCTGTTAATGCCTGATAATAGGTCGCCACCCGACACAACGCCACCGCCTTATCCTCCAGCAGATCGGCGATATTCTTCCCAAGATTGGGATCCGGCCCATCCAACAGGACCTTGATTTCCAAATAAGGATAAGGCGCATTCTTCTCAGTCTCCTTGTCCTTATCCGGTAATTCCAAGATCCGCTCTTTGATCTCCTCCAACGGAAGCGGTTCTGTCGAGAGTGAGCGTAAAGGACGTATCGGTTGGTAAGCGATGAAACGGGGCGGCACCTCACACTTCCCCGCACGGATCGTCCAAAGATCAGCGCCATGTTGATAACCTCGTTCGGAGAAGGACATCGGCAAGGCACTGCCCGGATAACGCATCCGCTCGCTTCCGCCGATCCGTTGCCGCTTATGGATATGGCCTATGACAGCCAATGTAACCGTATCACTCACCTGTCCCATATTGACCATCTCCGAACCGCCAACGATCAGTCGTTCCGATGACTCCTCTGCGATCTCCGCTCCTGTCGCATAAAGATGGGCCATCAAGACCAATGCCTCGTCCGGTTTCCGACAATTCTGGTTCGCATAGGCCGCTAACGAGCGGATAAAACCAACCGCTCCTTCCCCATAACCGGCATCATGGGCGAAATCGCCATCCCGTAAATAGGGAACCGTCATAATCCAAGCACGCTCGCCATCCCGGCTCTCGACCGGCACCAGCAATTCCGCCCAGTCCGGCTGGCCATCCGCTCGCCGATGGATAATGCCCCGCACCTGAACGCCCCGCCGCTCAAGCAGAGCTCGAGGTGCCTCCAACCGAGCCGCCGAATCATGGTTGCCAGCGATAATTACCACCGCCATGCCTGGAGCGGCAACGGTCACCCGGTCGAGAAAATCGTAATAAAGCCGTTGTGCCGCAGCCGAGGGATTACTATTATCAAACACATCGCCCGCAACCAACAGAACATCTGGCCGCTCACGGTCGATTGTCGCCAACAGCCACTCCAGGAAATGAACATGCTCCGCCTGCCGGTCGAAACCCTTGAAAACATTGCCCAGATGCCAATCGCTTGTCGCTAATATCTTGATCATGGATTAAGAATTATTGCTGTCCGATAAAAATTTTGCAAAAGACTAAAAATAGGGCTGACTTCA
>CHCFR05602__coassemble_195_pt1 | contig 47487 bp, 36 predicted proteins | sample CHCFR05602__metabat2_low_PE_046 | metagenome-assembled genome bin CHCFR05602 | reverse complement strand
GCTCGCTGGGGCCGACAAACTAGTTTTTTGGGCATTTCACGGCTCGCTGGGGCCGACAAACTAGTTTTTTGGGCATTTCACGGCTCGCTGGGGCCGGCAAACATGTTTGGCGGGGATTTCCACCGGTGGAAACCCCCGCCAAATCCTTTCGCGATCGCGCGGCGCTTATTTCACCTTATAAGCCATGAAGGCATTGCCGTGGCGGATATAAAGCACACCGTCGTGAAGCACGGGATGCGCCCAATGCGGTCCCTCGCCCTTCGTGATCCGGAACTCGCTGACCACCTCGAACTTCGCCGGGTTCGGCTTCACGAGGCCGACCGTGCCCCGACGCTCGTCATAGAGATAAAGCATGCCATCGGCCGTGACGATCGAGCCCTTGCTCTTGCCACCGCCCCAATTCGTGTCATACTTCGTCGCGCCGGTCGCCCAATCAACGGCTACCCAGTTGCCCTGGTTGTTGTTGATCCAGTTGGAGCCGTAGATCGTGCCGTCGACCAGGACGTAGCCGCCGTGATGCGTGTCGAGGTCGTTGTTGCGCCAGACGAGCGAGACGCTGTTCAGGTCGTCGGCCAGTTGCAGCATGACCGAGTTGATGTTATAGCCTTGGCAGAAGAAGATCTTGCCATCCTTGAAAAGGGGCGAGTTCGGGGCGATGCCGCCACCCGACTTGCCATCGCGCCCCCATTCCGTGAAGCGCCATTGGATCTTGCCCGTCTCGGGATCGACGCCGATGTAGCTCTGCCCCGTTCCGCCAATGATCTGGCGCTTGCCCTTGTAGGAGATCAGGATTGGCGAGATGTAGGCGCCGCTGTCGCCCAGAGGCTCCGACTTCCAGACCAGCTCGCCGGTCTCCTTATTGAGGGCCACCATCGTCGTCTGGTCGCCCGAGGGCGTATAGATCACCTTGTTGTCGTAGACCAGCGGGCACTCGGAGGTTCCCCAGTTGCCGGTCTTGCGCCCATAGAGCTTGCCGCCGTCGACCGACCAGACGATCTTGCCATCGGCGGTGTTGATGCAGACAATCTCGCCCGAGCCGCTGATGACGTAAGCCTTGCCATTGTCGATCGCCGGGGTGGTGCGTGTCTCAGGATAGGTCTTGTCCCACGGGTTGCCGTAGACCACCTCATAAATCTTCTTGCCGTCCAGCGAATAGGCCGAGAAGATCTCCTTCGTCTCATCCTCGTTCATGCCCGTCAGGTAGATCCGGTCGTCGACAACCACCGGGCTGGAATAGCCCTTGCCGGCGTCCAGCGTCTCCCACAACAATTGCGGCCCGTTCGCCGGCCATTGTTTCAACAAGCCCGTCTCCGGATAATTACCATCGTGCGTCGGCCCGCGCCAGCCGTAAGGGGTTTGGGCAACGGCCGTAGCGGCCAGCCCCGTCGCGAAAGCGGCCAGGGCATACAGTTTAAACATTCTTGTTCTCATCACGTCTTTTGTTTTATGGTTGATAAAAAAATTACGTTCACTTGATCGCATAGGCGCGGAGCATCTCGCCGTGGCGGACATAGAGCACGCCATTATTGATGACCAGGTGCGCCCAATGCGGCCCGGAGCCCTTGTTGATGCGGAACTGGCTGACGATATCCAGCTTCTCCGGGTTGGGCCGCGCGAGGGCGACCATGCCCCGGCGCTCGTCGTACATGTAGAGCATGCCGTCGGCCGAGATGATGGAACCCTTGCCCGCGCCGCCTGGCCAGGCGGTCTCATACTTGGTCTCGCCCGTCTTCCAGTCGACCGCTACCCAGTTGCCCTGCCCGTTGTTGATCCAGTTGGAGCCGTAGATCGTGCCATCGACCAGGACGAAACCGCCGTGATGCGTATCGAGATCGTTGTTGCGCCAGACGAGCTTCACCTCGTTGCCGCCACTCATCCGAAGCAGGAAGGAGCCCATGTCGTAGCCATTGCAAACAAAGATATCACAATTATCATAAAGCGGCGTATTGGTGGCGATCGACTCGAAGCCCTTGGCCAAGTCCTCCGCGTTGCGGCCCCACTCCTTGAAGGTCCAGGTGATCTTGCCCGTCTCCGGATCGACCCCGTAAACACTCTTGCCCGTCATGCCAATGATCCGGTAAACGCTCCGGTCCATGACCAAGAGGGGCGAGACGTAAGTACTGTGCTCGCCCAGCGGCTCGCTCTCCCAGATGGTCTCGCCCGTCTGGGCGTCAAGGGCGACGATCGTCGTCTTGTTGCCTCCCGGCGAGTAGAAAACTTTATTATTAAACACGAGCGGACATTCGGAAGTGCCCCACTTGCCGGTCATGCGCTCGAACTTCGTGCCGCCATCGACCCGCCAGACCTCCTTGCCGTCAGCCGTATTGAGGCAGACGATCTCGCCCGAGCCACTGATGACGTAGGCCTTGCCATCCTCTATCGTCGGCGTAGTGCGTGTCTCCGGGTAGGAATCGGTCCACGGCTTCCCGTAATCGGTCTTGTAAAGCATCTTGCCATCCAGCGAGAAGGCATAGAAGACCTCACGCGTCTCGTCCTCGTTCATACCGGTGACGTAGAGGCGGTCGCCGACAATCACCGGGCTGGAGTAGCCCTTGCCGATCTCCAACGTCTCCCAAAGCATCTTCGGCCCCTCTTTAGGCCACTCCTTCAATAAGCCCGTTTCCGGGTAAATACCATTCCGCTCGGGCCCACGCCAACCGTAAGGCGATTGGGCTCCCACACTACCCGACACCAACAACAGCGCCAAGCCTAAATAACGCATCACTTTTCCCATGACTACTCTTTTTTATATTATCAGTTACATTATTCATTTCTTTTGTCCAAAACCTGTCGATATAAAGCCAATAAATGATCAGCCGCCACACGATGATCGTACCGTTTTTTCGATAAATCCCATGCGTTCGACCGGTATTGGGCCAACAAATCGGGATCAGTCAAGATCGAGGCTAAAGCGTCCGCCAGTCGATCGCTCGTATTCTCACCATATAAAATACCAGCGTCGCCCACAATCTCCGGAAACGAGCCAGTCGATGGCTCTACCGCTGGACAGCCGGAGGCAAAAGCTTCACATAAATAAAGACCAACACTTTCCTCAAAACGGATCGGGACCGATATTACCGTAATCTGGTGATAAAAATCCACATGGTTCCGCAAATTATAATCCGTTTCCCAAGTCACGTCCTGCTCATACGGACGTAACAGATTCTTGACACGCCCGACGAAACGACGATCATCGGCCGTATAACCACCACCGATCCTCAATCGCAAGCCCGGCACCCGATTCTCCTTTTTCAGCTTGACAAACGCCTCCGCCAAGAGATCCAGCCCATCCGCCTCATTCATCCGATAGAAAAAGCCAATGGTTGGCTCATCAACCTCATTGCTCTTCTGGTAAAGCGTCCGATTTATACCCGGATAGATCACCGAGACAGCGCCCAAAGCAGGAAAACGTGATAATATCAAATCCCGGTAAAAACAGCTCGTCGTCACGAAATGATCCACATAACGACTGTTCTCCATAATGCCTTGCCAAGCCCGATCCGCCGAACCTCTCTCCAACCGATCAATCCAAATTTCCTCATCCTGCAAGGAACAGACAATCGGGATAGCTACCTGTCGCTTGATCTCCTTGGCGATGCCAATCAACAAGCTACTCGACAAATGGATCAAATCTGGCCGCTCATGCTCCTTAATCCAATCAATCATTTGCCGGACCATCTCCCCAAAAGCCGTATCCTCGCCTTGTATCATTGAGAGAGTCAAACCATCCAAGCCTTCCGACGAGGTGGTTCCAGACAGTGAGGCGGCCAAGCGCAACATCCATTTCGATCCGGTTAGCCACCGCAACCACCCAGGAATCTTTGCGCCTTTATACAATCGTTGCGCGGCATAAAGCGTGGTCGCCGGGAAAAACAGGGGCGTATCCGCCTGAAACTCCTTTTGCTCCAAAGGCAAGTAAAGCGGCATGACGATCACCTCCTGCCCCAAATCCCTCAGCGCTTTCACCTGAAGATTATCACGAAAACAATTCCCGCAATAAAAAGCATCTCCAGATCCCGGTACGATGAACAATATCTTCATTATCTTGTCCTCCCTAACACTCGATTTATTTCCTTTACGGTCACCCGATCGACCCAATACCAGACAGATCCAATAAAAAGAATCACGGCACCAACCAACATCAACCAGATCGGCCAACCGACATGAAGCACATTCTGTCCTGTACCGATCAGGGCGCAAACAACACCCGTTCCTATCGCGTAATAGGGAACCAGACGATTCTCACGCACCAACGTCTCACGAATCTGTTCCCTTTGGAAACCCAACGTAGAATAGAGACGGATCTCCTCCTGACGCGCCAATAAACCTTTCCGGACCGTCACGACTAAACAGAAAAGGCCAACCAGCAAACCTAATGAGCCCAAGATCATGAAGATGGTTAGATAGGTATCGGTCACCTCATAAAACTGAGCCAAACGATCGGCCGTTGTAGTGACTCGAACGCCGTACTCGCTCAAGGCTTGCGACAGCAGTTGTTTGGTTTCCGCCATCTCCTCGTCCTTCACCTTAACCAAAAAAAGATCGCTTCCTGTCACCTGTGGCCAAATCGACTGGAACAGATGCTTGTCAATCACGATATGTCCCTGAAAAACGGAATTCTCCAAAACGCCCGCCAACAAGACACGAACAGTACGGTCCGGCGACACCTGATAAGTTAAGGTATCACCCAAAGTCATTCCCAAGTTCCAGATCAAGACAGTCTCATCCACAAGAGCAGGATACAAATCATCGCTCATTGTCTGAAAACCTTTCCAGTCTTTATCGGACAGGCTTCGCTTGATCCGGAAATCGGAAGAGTCCAATGCGGCAAGATCAACACCCACAACAGACGGTTGGGTGACTTTATTCAAGTTCAGGCAACTTGCCTCTTCCGCCTTATAACGTAAACATTGAAGTACCCAAGCCTCTTTCGGCAAATCACTTAACGATAGACGCTCACGTCCCTCGTCAGTCATCATGGAATAATAAAGCGGTACCTGTGTCTCTCCCCATAAGGAGAAACCACCCGTTCCACTGCCAAGCCTCGACATGTCGCCAAATCCCTGCCGGTTCAATCCAACGGAAAAGATCGTGAAGACGCCCATCGCCAAGGTCAGGAAAGAGATCCGGACCTCCTTTCGGCGAGCGAACAGAGAGGCCCAAATCAGTGTGGACGAACACAGTGATGAGTCATTCTCTTGCCGATGAGAAGCCAACAGATAATTTCCCCAACAATAAGCTGTCACCAAAGAACAAATCCCCGAAACAATAAACGAGGAGATAGAGCCCAGATAAAACCAGGCAACGCCCCAAAATGCCAATAACAAGATGGTCATGCTAACAGATAACCGACACCAACCTCGACTGGAAAGTCCTTGTCGCCCGAACGACTGATTGCCCGCCCTGAAAGCGGAACGGATCATGAAGAAGGAAGAAACGCCAACCAAAAGAGCACTGGCTCCCAAACCGCTCCACAACACCTCGTTCCGGACAACCAGATGGAATCCCCACGTGCGCGTCACACCACTCCAAGCACCACCCAATAACATCAGGACAACACCCGTATAGACTATCGCCACCAAAACGCCAACCAAAAGAGCCAGCAGCATAATCGGAGTCATCTCCCGCCACAAAAGTCCCTTTACCCTCTTAGGCGAGAACCCCAAAGCCTCCATCAAACGCCATTCCGACTGCCGCTTATAAAACATCTCCGACAAGGGAGCCAACATCAGTAATAAAGCGGAAACAATGATAAAGAATCCCAACGCCAAAAACAACTCTCCAAAATCAACTCCATTCACCGCCGAATAAAGGCTGGACTCACGAGGATAGAACAGGTTCACACCCAACATCGACGGCGCCAATTTTCCTAAATCAAAGGAGGTGGATGAACGCAAGGCTGTAGCGCTTCCATAAGCGTTACGCCATCGCTCACTGACGGACTCATAGCCGATCAAGACTTTCGGTGTGGCCCGATAACGATTCCAATAAGCCTCATCCTCATCCGTGATCCGTTCCATATCGATCGGCAAATCACTATCCCAGTCCGTACAACGATCTACGTCTGACAGGCCAGGAAAATCAGCGGTCAATAAGGTATCCGCCACGAAGGACTCAATCGGCAAGATTGCCCGGATCACATAACGCTGTTTCTCCTCTCGCAATATCTTCAAGTCTGACGAGACAAAATAACTTATCGACAGGGAATCGCCCTCGGAAAGTCCCAAACGCCGGGCGGAATAATCGGACAAAAGAGCCTCACCTGCCTGAAGCCGACGACCGGCGAAAGAATCGAGCGCCGTCGCGAACGAATAAGGAATAGCCTGCCCATTCCCTTCTATCGAATTGACCAGATAAGAGAATTGCCGATTAGGGAAAGAGCCACTCGCTTGTTGGAAGGCCTTCACCACCTGCTCCGGAATAAATAGCTGATCCGATACCAACGCCTCGCCCGCACCATCCGGCAGCAACCGCAAACCGGAACAAGCGGGTGTCCAGGCCGTCGCGAAGGTCGCCTCATCGATCATCCGGTTGGAAAGAATCACATTTACCTTACCATCCAAATCCAATAACCGAGCCAATTCCGACCTGGAGACAAACAGGTTCAAAGGTAACGTCTGGTCATTCCGAAGGCTCAGATTGCCTCCTTCACCGGAAGCCAACAGACCATCATTCACCAGCCGGGCACTGACCGTATAATTCTTGGTCACGAAAAGGGAACCTGAGGGAACCAACCCCGAAGAGGGTAACCTCAAGACCAACTCATTTCCTTGGGAAACGGACAACTCACGATCTAACGCCTCGTTCATTAACGCATGTCCCTCCTGAACGACCGGATCATCAACGCCCCAAACCGAAACCGGCACCAGCCGACCATTTGCCGGAATAAATCCCTCTACAAACAACATACCCCGGCTATTTCCCCGCAACAAAGGATGATCAAGGATCGTATCCTCCAGGAATGAATAGCTGGTAGCGATCACCGTCTCCGTCTCTCCCAAGCGTTCCGTCACCCGATTGACCAAAGTCGTCCGTACGGAGTCGCCAACCATCAAACTGCCAACGATCACGGCTACCGCAATCACGGTCGCCAAAGCGATCAACCGATAATAACGGGCATAATAGACCAAATTCCGATATGTCAACCGCCACTCACTCATTCCAGGCAACCTTTATTCAATATTTTCACTTGTTTTGCGTACGAGGCCGTCTCGTCTGAATGGGTAACCATGATCACCGTGGTTCCCATCTCCCGGTTCATCCCGGCCAACAAGCCGGCAATCGCCCGGGCATTATCCGCGTCCAACTGTCCGGTCGGCTCGTCCGCCAAAACCAAGGCGGGATTCATGATCAACGCCCGGCAAAGCGCTACCCGGCTCGACTCACCTCCTGACAAGCCTGCGGGATAACGATCCGCCAAAGCCTCGATACCAGTCGACCGCATCAAGCCGAGAGCCCGCTCCATCTGTTCCCTTTTGCTCGTCGCCTGATAAGCCAACGTCGGCAAAAGGATATTTTCCAAAACCGTATATTGTGGCAACAGGCGATGATCCTGAAACACGAAACCAATCCGTTGGTTGCGAGTCCGGGCGTCGTCCGCCTCATCCTCGAACAGACGATTTCCATCCAGACGATACTCACCCCCATCCGGCCGGATCAAAAGACCCAAAACGGAAAGCAACGTCGTCTTGCCGGAACCGGAAGCGCCCTTGATCGCCAGGAAATCTCCCTGTTCTACCGTCAGGTCGATCCCACGAAGAACCTCATTCAGCCGCTCCGAACCATCCCGGAAATGTTTCCGGATTCCTGTCATCTCTATCAATGCCATCTTTTATTCTTTTCTCTAGCCTTTATTATTAACATCACACAGGTCCTATTGCCCCCAATTATTGTTGATGAATGGGTCTGGAGATCGCTTTGTCTCTCCCTACAGGTCCATTCTATCCTCTTTAGGCATGGTCAAAATTTTGTTCGAAAGAAATGATCATTTCCTTCGAAGGAAATTCCAATCCTGTTCGAAGAAAAATTCTTTTTCTTCCGAACAAAAATTTGAGGCGGTATCAAGTCCATTTTTAGTTTCACTGCAGTGAAATTTCCAATACACTGCAGTGAAATTCCAAACGCACTGTTATCCGCTATTTCGCCATACAAACCATTCCGCTCATTTCTTCTTCCCCTTACCAAAACAGAACAGGGTTCCTTTGGAGGAGAGCACCAGGAAATGATCCTTTATCACCGCGGGCGAACCGATGATCTGCTCACCGGTATCGTATTCCCATAACAGCTCGCCGGTCGCCGCGTTCAATATCGAGACAATTCCGGTTTTCGTACAAATCAAGACCTTACCGTCGCAAACCACGGGAGAGCTTTCTCCCACCTGCCCCTTCAGCAGATAGCGCCATAACTTTTCGCCATCCACCCGATTGATCGCATAAAGATAACGGTCGCCGGAAAGCACATAAATGTTACCGGAATCGACCGCCGGAACCGAGACGAACGAACCATTCTCCTCATCCGATTTCAGGAGTTTACGACTGTTCAGGAAACCCTGCTCGGCCGAAAGCTCAATCTCATAGATATTTCCTGAGTAATCACCCACATAACAATATTGTCCAAAGCAAGCGGGCGAGGCGGGAATATAAGCGTCCAACAAGATCGAATCCTTCAAAGTGCCAGTCTCGCAATCCACCATCCGCAACCAGGAGTCGCAACCACCAAAGATGACATGTTTCTTCCACAAGGCAACGGCGCCATTAATGTAATAGCCGGACTCGAAACGGTTCAACTCCTGCCCATTAGCCGTATCAAGACAATAAAGGTAATTATCGTAACTACCCACGACAACAGCCCGTGTTCCCTTAAAATCGGTCACGTTAGGCGAAGCGGATATCTGTCCCAAGGTCTCAAAGTTCCATAAGGAATCGCCCTTCGAGAGGGAGATCGCCGTCAGGTAACCATCGATCCGGCCGATATAGAGCACCGAATCGTCGATCATGGGTGTCGCCTCTACATTCGTGTCCATATCAAACTCAAAGACAGACTTTCCCTCCAGATCGACCCCATGAATTCTTCCCTTCTTGTCGCACCAATAGGTCACGCCCGATTTCACGACAGGCGACGAGACGGTCCGGGTCGCTGTCTTGTATGTCCAAAGCAGGTCCACACGATCGGGCAACGACAAGGAGGTATAACCACTCAACTTCGCATTCCCGCGGAAAAGCGGCCAACTCATGACATCCCTGTTCCCCTTCTCCTTTCCGTCCGAACAGGCGACCAAAACTCCCAACAGGGCAATACAACAGACCAACCACCCTCTCATCACTAATCCTCCTTTCGCTCGTGTGCTTTTACATATAAAGCGCCGGTCGGGCACAACTGGGCGATCCGCTCATCCACATTGTTCTTGTTCTCTTCCGGAATCAGGACCTCCATACCAAATCCTCGGTTACGGAAGGTAAAGCCATTCTCCGTATTATAGATACACAAGCCACAACGGACACACTTCGCCGGCTCGAACCACAAATTCCCCACGACATGGATCTTATGTCCTGCCAGCATGTTGGAAGTCGCGTCGTAACGAGAGCGTTTGATTCCCGCACCCGTCGCGCAAGCCCGCAACAGGCATTTCGACCTTCCTCCACAAGCGCAATGCAAACAACGGGAAGCGCCCTTCACGTTTTCTTTAAGATAAGCCTTCTCCTCTGCCGAGAAACGACCCAGCTTAGAGATGAATCCCTGCTTGTCCGGCCGCACGTCTGAATCGGTTCCTGCCATCTCTTTAGATGCCTTCTCAACAATGGAGCGGATAATCGCCCGGATCTCTACCCCCTTATCAACCGTTCCACGACGGCAAACCTTCTCGCAAGGCGCCTTACAACCGTCGCATCCCAAAGTCGGCAGGTCAAACGCCTCCGACAAGACCGTATAGGCCCGGCCCAGGTCGCCCTCGTCATAATAGCCCAACATCCGCTCAATATCCAACCCCTTGGGACAAACCAACACGCAAGGCGCCTCACAATCCGCCCGGTGATCACTCAGAAGCAGCTCCAACGAGAGCGTACGGACCTGCTGAACCTCCTCGCTTTCCGTATCAATACACATGCCTTCCGTAGGCAAGGTGGTACATGAAGGGATGATCTGCCCGTTCTGGCAATTCTTGACCGCGCAAACCATACAGGAAGAGATGTGCTTTGCCCCTTTCGCGTAACAGATCGAAGGGATGCTTATTCCTTCACGACGAGCCGCCTCCAACAGGGTCTCGCCTTCCAATGTCTCTATTTGCCGGTTATTTATCGTAATTCGCATAACTCTTTCTCCTTTCCTGATTTAATCCTTCTTAGGTTCCTGAGCCTTTAACGGGACTCGCTTGATCGCGTCGTAAGCGCAATCATTAATACACAATCCACATAACACGCATTTGCTGGTATCAATCTGGTGCACCTGATAAGGCGTATAAGGAATGGCCTGAACAGGGCAGGATTTCGCGCATTTGGTACAGCCTACGCAATCGTCCGTAATGACCAGCTTCACCATCTCCTTGCATGTTCCTGTCTTGCAGATTCCGTTGACATGCTCCTCATACTCATGCCTGAAATATTTCAGGGTCGTCAGCACCGGATTAGGAGCAGTCTTGCCCAAACCACAAAGGGACGCTTTCTTGACTGTCAACGCCAATTCCTCCAACTTATCGATATCCGACATGACCGCCTTTCCCGAGCAAATCTTATTCAGGAGATCCAACATACGCCGGATGCCCACCCGACAGAAGGTACATTTTCCACACGACTGATCGCAAGTAAAACTCAAGAAATAGCGGGCCACATCCACCATGCAATCGCTTTCGCTCAAGACAACCAATCCACCCGATCCCATCATCGCGCCCATCTTGTTGAGCGCGTCAAAATCGACCGGGACATCACACAAGCTCGCCGGAATACAACCTCCGGACGGACCTCCGATCTGGACCGCCTTCAGCTTCTCACCGCCCTCGACACCGCCACCAATCTCCTCGATGATCTGATTCAAGGTGATACCCATCGGAACCTCCACCAAGCCACCATGCTTGACTTTACCGGCCAAAGCGAATACCTTCGTGCCAGCGCTGCCCGCCGTTCCGATCTCCCGATATTTCCGGACACCATTCCTGATGATATAAGAGATCTGGCTCAGAGTCTCCACATTGTTCACCAAAGTCGGCTTGCCGTTCAAACCCGCGATCGCCGGATAAGGCGGGCGTTGTTTCGGGAATCCCCGTTTTCCCTCAATCGAGGCGATCAAAGCGGTCTCCTCACCACAGACGAAGGCACCGGCACCCTCGAAAATGGAGATATCAAAAGAGAAACCGGAATCCAGGATATTCTCCCCAATCAGGTGATGCTCGCGACAAATCTGGATCGCCGTCCGGATACGTATAACCGCCAAAGGATATTCCGCCCGGATATAGAAGATACCCCGGTTGGCACCCACGGCATAAGCCGCCGTAATCATGCCCTCAATGACCCGGAAAGGATAAGATTCCAACATCATACGGTCCATGAAAGCGCCCGGATCGCCCTCATCGCCGTTACAGATCACATATTTCTCCTTCTGGTCGACACCCGCGACGATCTCCCATTTCTTTCCGGTCATGAAACCACCGCCGCCACGGCCACGCAAGCCGCTCTCGAGGATGGTCTTCACCACCTCATCGGGTTTCATCTCCCTCAACACCTTCTTCAATCCATCAAAGCCACCATGCGACAGGTAATCATCTATATTCAACGGGCCCAAACGACCATAACCCTCCGTCGAGATATGCTTTTGCCCGGAAAGGAAACTGTTGATGATCCCGACCCGCTCGTTTTGGGATTTCCAAACCACGTTATCCCACGTGTCATCCGTATGATAAGTATCCAATTGGTTCCACACCACGTTCCGGATCCGCTTGAGAAGACCTGCCGGCTTGAAATGGTGATGCAGGATCTCCTTGATCTCTTTCGCTTTCACGTTAGGATAACGGGTAATCTGTCCATCAGGCATCACGACATCGATCAACGGGACTTTATTGCAAACGCCAACACAACCGACCGGCTTAATGTCGACGTCGATTCCCAACTCATCGGAAGCTTTCCGGAGCTCCTTATAAATGTCGGCGGAGCCGCTTGCCATACAGCAGGAGCCCATACCCAGACGCACCTCACCGAGGACACGACGCTTCGCCTTCTTCTCTTCTTCCTTCTCTTTGGTTTGGAGAGTCGCCAGGAAATCATCGATCACCTCCATGACCCGACCCGGCTGGACGTGGCCATAGATCTTCTCGTCGATCTGCACGACCGGCGCCAACGTGCAACAGCCCAAGCAAGCGATCTTCTCGATAGAGAACTGACGATCGTCGGTAGTCACACTTCCCTGCTTGATTTTCAACTCCCGGACAAAAGCGTCGTAGACGTTTGTCGCCCCTTTCACATGGCAAGCCGTGCCCGTACATACCTTAATCAGGTGCCGACCCAATGGAATATGCCTGAATTGCGAATAGAACGTAGAGACACTGATCAGCTGTGCCCGATCAATCTCTGTCTTCTCATACACCCGCTCGATCGCTTCGGCCGGGAGATAGTTGAACTTCTCCTGAAGGGCCTGCAAGAGCGGTATAATCACCTGCCGTGAGGTTCCGACCCGCTCGATGATCTCATCTACCGCCTGGATGAATTGCTCATGGGTCTCCTCCAATTTATGTTGATCACATTGACAAGCCATACTATTTCGCCGCTACACAATAAATACTACTTTCCGTACGGACGACGATCTTCCCGTCCGTAAAGGCCGGGGTAGACATTGTCGTCTCTCCTGTCTCAAAGGAATCCAGCAACTGGAACTCATTATCCGCCGAGAAGATATGCATCTTCCCGCTGTTGCTGAACAGGTACATCTTTCCGCCAACAATAACCGGCGAAGAATAAAACTCAACGCCCAGATCATGCTCCTTGCGCAATTCGCCCGTCTTAGCGTCGAAGGCAGCTACCACGCCATAGCTTGTCGCCAGATAAAGGTTATCCTTAGTCGCTACCGGGCTGGATACTTCCGGCAAATAATCGGTGCTCTCCCACAAGACGGAGCCATCCGCGCCATTTATGGCGACGAGTTTAGAATATTCGCTCGCCCCAAAGACAACGCCATTCGCGCTGCAAGGGCTGGAACCGACCTCACCCGTCAGGCACTCCACCCGCCAAAGCTGCTCGCCGTTCGTCGGATTATAGGCCGTGATCGCCGGATTACCCATCAAGACCAATTGCGGCTGGTTGTTGACCGTCGCGATGATGGGCGAGCTCCAGGTGATCTTCTCCGGACGGCTCTTGCTCCACTTCTCGGCGCCCGTTGCCAGGTCTAACGCGAAGACCCGAGGATTCGCCTGGTTGTCGTATTGCACGATCACCATGTCGCGGAACAGGAGCAATGACGAGGCGTAGCCATAATGGTTGTCGGGAACACCGACATTCTTCGACCACAACAGTTTCCCGTTCGTGTCGGCACAGATCATATCGCCTGTGGCGAAAATCGAGCAGACATGACCGCCATCCGCCACGACGGTCGAGGCTGCCAAACCTGTTCCATGGGAAGTCTTAGGCATCGTCTTAGGTGAACCTGGGATTCCAGAAGCCGAAACGGTCCACCGTTTCTCTCCCGTATTCAAGTCGTAACAATACAACTCACGGGCCTGATCGTCGGCACCGGAGAAGAAGACATTATTACCCACAATAACGGGCGAGTTGTGTCCGCTCTTAGGCACCGGCTGTTTCCAAAGGATGTTGGAGCCATCGGCCAGGTTCCATTTCGTGGGAACATTTTTCGCTGTTGAATAGCCGTTAGAGTTGTTTCCACGGAAGCCCTGATAAGAGACGTTGCTCGCCGGAGCCGGTGCCGGAGCCTGCGCCGCTTCTCCATTCTCCGCCGGACCAGCCTCCGGGGCCGTAGCTTCCGGTGCCGCAGCCAAGGTTTCCCCATCCACGGTCTCAGCAGCCTCCGCTGGAGCGGATGACGCGTCGGATGACGCGGAAGCGGACTCGGTCGCCTCGGCGGTTAATTCACCAGCGGCCGGGTCGGCTTGTCCATCGGTTTTCTTCAGGCCAGGCATGCTCAACAGGGCGAACACGACCGCCAGGGCGGCAAGGCCCGAGGCGCCCACCAAAACATAACGCCGGGCGTTCGTCTTGATCAACCAATCGTCGACCGGATCGATCTCCATCGCGGGAATCTCTTTCAGGTCTTTGAAATAATAACGTAAGCTCAGGATAAAGACCAAAAACATACCCAGCAGGATATAGAGACCCGCCTCCAAGTGGTCCATCCGCACAAAATAGGCCTTCCGCGCCAGAAGATCCAGCTGGCGGATCTGGTCTTGCAGTCCGGGGACGTCAACACCCGAGTCGTTGAGTTGCTTGAGGCTCTCGACAACCTCTGTTTGCAGGGGTGTCACGTCTTTTATCTGAAAATAATTCGTCACCAACATAATGGATAACGTCACGATGAAGATCGCCGATAGGATCGCGATATTTCTAAATATCAATTTCTTCATAACGAGTATATGTTTTTATTCCTGTTTCTTTCTTGTTTGTGGACAATAGCTGAAGCAACGACCGCACGCGACACAGGCGGCATGATCGATCTCATAATGAACTCGGTTCCGCTTGGTCGAGAGCTGGATCAGGGTCAATCCGATCACCAATCCGATGAACGCCCCGATTATCGTGGAATAGAATTTAAAGTCTGCCTTGATCGCCTCGCATTGGGCGGCCAGCTCATCAACCACCCGGCCTTGCCCATAGAAGGCCTCCAGCTCGAGGTTAAGGACATCCTGCGGGTCTGCCTCCTGGGCCATGACCATCTCATACAGGCGGACATTCTTGTTGGAGCGGCTCAAGTCGTCGCTGACCATCCGCGCCAGGAAAGCGCCTGCCAACATGAAGATCGGCAAGACGATCATATACATCAGGACCCGTCTCACGCCCTTCTGGCGGCTCTCTTTTACCTTGTTCGCATAGGGCGGACGGATCGCGTCCACCGGGCAGGCATTGTGGCACAGCTCACAATTGATGCAAGGGTGCTTCGTGATCTTCACCTTCCAGATCGAGAAGCGCGAGACCAATCCCAAAAGGGCGCCATAGGGGCAAATGAAGCGGCAGAAAGGCCGTCCGGAGAAGATGGAAAGCACGATGAGGATCGCGCCAAGCGTAATCATGCCCGCGTCGCCGCCCATCCGGAAGATGCCGACAAAGGGATCGAGGTGGCAGATGATAAAACTGCTCCTGGTAGCCGCGTAGAGGACGGCGAAAGCCAGATAGACCCAAGGCACGATCCCCAAAAGGATCGCTATGGGGCGGGCAATCTTGAAGTCTTTCACATGAACCAGGTCCTGAAGCGCCCCAAAGGGACAGACACCAGCGCAAAAGACACGCCCGAACAGGAATGCGAACAGGATCGGCAGGATAAAGAAGAGGAAAACGATCCATGGGATCTGGTAGTTTCCGTCAACCAGCGCCAAGACGACATTCTGGATCGATCCGATACTGCAAACGCAACCGCTCCGGAAGAATCCGAAATAGGCGACAGATACCAGCGAGACCACGAAAATCGGCTCGCGGGTACGCCGTTTGATCGCCGCCCAGGCGACAATGCCCATCAGCAGGACCAGCATAATCACATCGACGACGAGCCAAAGGTCTTCATTCGGCACGGCATAATGGATATCGGGGTATTGATAGCCCGACTCGAAGTCTGGTTTAGGGAAACGGTTCTGGGCCTGAGCCATCCAAAGGCCCAACAACGACATCCCGGTCAGCAATAACTTTCTCATGCGTCTTTCAGATTATAGGGCTTGTCGACGGGAACGCGTACGATCGCGTCGCCGGGGCAAACCGTGGCGATTTGACATTCATTACAATCCATACAAAGGTCGCGCTTGATCTGAAGATAGAGCGATCCGTTGCCAAACGAGCCGCATCCCTTCACGCATTTACCGCACCCGTTGCACAAGCTCTCGTCTATCGTGTACTCGAAATAGGGATCCTCAACGAATCGACGCTGTATCGCGCCCGTCGGACACATCAAGTTCTCGGCGGCGGTGTTCAATTCTTTCACGTTGGAGCGGTAATAACCGCCACATAAATCGCAGTAACCGCACACGCGGTTGGCATGGAAACATTTGACGGCCGAAACATTCAGCACGCAGTCGGTCTCGCAACGCCCGCATTGCGTGCATTTGGCCGGGTCGATCTGCCAGTAGTAGCTGCCTTCCGCCGCGCCGGCACGCCGGGCCAAGGCTATCGTGGTAGCCAACACAGAACCGCCTGCCACGACAGACCCAACGACCCGCAGGAAATCCCTCCGGGCCAACGGCCCACGGGTTTTGTTATTCTCTTGTTTGTTGTCCATTCTAATTTCTCCTACATTTATTCTTGTCTAATCTATCTTTTACGCTACAATAAACGCCTCCCGAAAACCAGGAAATACCTCCAACAGCACTCCGACCAGCTTCCAATAGGATGGAAATAACTTTTGAGTTCCTTGAGCTATTTTCCGGTAACTCCAAAATGGCTTCCCCGGGTCTGAATTTCATTTCCGATCACTTCGGAAATGGCTTCCCCGGGTCTGAATTCCATTTCCGATCGCTTCGGAAATGGTTTTCCGGGGTCTGAATTCCATTTTCGATCACTCCGGAAATGGTTTTCCGGGGTCTGAATTTCATTTCCGATCACTCCGGAAATGGTTTTCCGGGGTCTGAATTTCATTTTCTGTCAAGTCGGAAATCAAATTCAGACCCCAGGAAGGCATTTCAGCAACTTTTTAAAGACCATTGAAGGCATTTTTGATGACAATTTGTCAACTCAGGATATCCTCCAAACCCGCCTTCATGGGGCAATCCAGCTCGCAGGAACCACAAGCCGTAGTCGCCGCGACCGCTTTATCGTACTTGAAAAGGGACACCTGCTCCTTTCCAGCGATGAACAGATCGCCAGCGGAGAGCTTTACACGGTATGCCTTATTGCCTCCCCCCATGGCCGGACCATCGAGCAAGACGGCGCGAAGGGTCCCGTCGGTCGTATAACAGCTGATTCTTGGCTTCCCTTTCTCGGAAGTGATCAGCTCGCCAGCCGGTGTCGGCTCCACGAAAGCGGGATTGCAACAGCCGCAAAACAGTCCGTCGGCGCCACCGGGCTTGCCGAATGCCTCGATATATTCGCCGTCGAGCGTATAACTCTCCACCTGGTGACGGCCGGAATTAGCGCAATAGATCCGGTCGTTCATCACGGTAATCCCGAAAGTATAGCTTGGGATCACGAAGCCGTTCGGGCTTTGGATGAAACGCTTGAAATTTCCGTCGGCGGAGTATTGGCAGATGTTCTTATTAGCCGCGTCGGTGACGTAAACCTGCTCTTTGGCTACCGCGATCGAGCAATAGTCCGACTCCTCGCTGCATGCCTCCCACTCGCGAGACAGTTTTCCCTGGTTGTCATAGACTTGGATAGCCGTCGGTTGGAGCAGATAGATCATGTCGGCATAAACCGTGATGTCGCGAATCGTCCCATTGACGGCAAAACCGCCCTTCGGGTTGCCCACGCGGTCATAGATATCCACCCGGCCGGGGGACGCGACGACCAGCGAGTCGCCCAACAGGGCGAACCCCAGTATCTCGCCCTCGGCCCGAAAGGCCGCTACCTGCCGATAGGGCGAATCCGTACGCCCCTCTTCCCGCTTCCAAGTCGGGCTGAGCTTGCTTCCCGACTGCTCGGGCAGGGAAACCATCTTATGAACCAACGTCCCTGAGACACCGACAATGCCTCCAGCGGCCACCAACGAGCCGCACACGTTCAAGAAACGTTTTCTCGAGATCTTGTTGTTATCCTTATTCTCTTCCATATCTTTGTCCTTTCTTCAAATTTCAGTTAAACAATCTTCAGGCAAGCCACCCGGTGCGCGTCGCGGACGATCAGCATGCCGTCGGCATAAGCCATCGGCCCCCAGGCGTCGGCTCCATCCATGATTTTTTGCTTCTTCAAGAACTTCATGCTGTTCTTCCCGACCTCATAGACATACAACTCGCCATCATCCTTGAACAAAAAGAGGTTCTGGTTGATGATCAAATAGGGTCCCAAGCCAAATCGCTCCTCGGCGCTTGATGACCAAACCGGGTCGTGAAGGTTATTCGGCGAGAAGCAAACCAGCTTGCCGCGCTGTCCGCCGGCGTCCTTGGGCATGATACTGATGATCATGTTATCGTAGAAGATGGGTGTCTGCTGTTCGCTAGCCAATCCCTGGTTCGGCTTATATTGCTCAACGATCGAGGCTGTCCATCCCGATCCGGCCGGATCGACTTGCAACAAGGCGCCACCCGTGCCATATCCCGCCACGAGGAAGATCCGGTTGTTGCCGATCTTCAATGGAGAAGGCGCGACGACAGATGGCTGCCACTTCGTAACGCTCCAGAGCAGCTTGCCCTTGTCCGCCTCCTCGCCCGAGACCCCGCAGACGCCCCCAACGCCGATGTAGACGTAGGTCTTCTTGCCGCTCAAGGTCATCGGCACGACAGATGAGTGCGACATCTTAAAGCCAATGCTGTTCGGGGTTTCCCAAAGCACCTCGCCCGTGAGGCAATCCACGCCCACCAGCAGCGCCTTCTCGCCCGCCGGGGCGAGGATCAGCTGGCCGTTGTCCACCCTTGGGCATTGGCCGGTATACCAAAACGGGACCTCGGTATTGTAATTCTTCTTCATGTCAAGACTCCATTTCAAGTCGCCAGTGACCGGGTCGCAACACATGACATGCCCCTCAGGGCCGATCGTGATCACATAACCCTCGCCGACAGCCGGAATCGTCCGCGAGAAACCATGATTCCGTTTCATCGGAACCCGATACCAGCGCCTCCAAAGCTCCTTCCCGGTCTCAAGCGAGAAGCAGCGCAAGGCGTCGGAGTTCATGTTCTCGATATAATCCAGGAAATAAACCCGCCCGTTGTAGATCGCCGGGGCCGCGTGACCCTCTCCCGTTTCCACTTGCCACAGGACAGGATAATCCTCAGCAGGGACCTTGATCGGATCGGCAGTCTTCACGATATTATCCAACGACTCCCCGCGGAAATTGGCCCATTTCCCGGTCAGTGAGGACTCCATCTTCTCATACTCCATGAAATATTCCCCGATGTGAACATCATCCGCCTTTCGCTCCAGACCTTCCGGCCGGTTGTCCGCGCCCGGCAGCTGCATTGATAAATCCCCTCTGGGCGTATAGATATGCCATCCAACCAGGATACCTACATAAAGCAGCGCCACTAAAATCGTGATGCTTGTTACCCTCTTTTTCTCTTTCGCTTCCATATTCTCAGCTTTTAATCTCTTTCTGTTTAATTTTCCTCAACGCGTTCAACAAAAACGTTGCGCTATACAACTCTTCCGAATACCACAAGCGGGCGAAATAGAGCCCGATTGGCTCACGCTGATAAAGGTTACGCTTCTGGTGCCGGACAAATAGATAATCCAGGCCTTTCCCAATCGCCATCCCGGCCTCTTGATTTTCCTCCTGGAGCGAGGCCAAAGCGGCCAAAGCCCTCGAGGTCAAGGTTACCTTTGAGCGGATTCCCCGTTGGCCGCCCCAACCACCATCATCATTCTGGGCAATAAGGATAAATCGTATACCCTTATGAGCCATTTCCAGTGCCTGAATATCGCCCGAGGCGAGCAGATACTCCACCGCAATAGACGTCCCGTAGATCGGCGACCGTTCATCACTAGCATCCTGGTCGCCGAACCAGAGTGGCGTCCAACTACCATCAGGGGCCTGATTACGGGAAAGCCAACTCAGAAGCTCCTTTTTACCTTTGGCGCATCGTTGTCTCAACCCCTCGGGCAGGCTCGACTCCCAAAGCTGGAAGGTGAGAAAGGCATGCGCCGATATGTCGGGACTGCTCCGGTCGAAAGGAAGCTTGCCCCAGCCCTTACAAAAGGTCGGCATACCGCCATCCTTGTTCCTCAACGCCAGGAGCCACTCGATTCCGGCACCCACCTCGTCGCTATATGTCCCATCCGACAAGAGAAACAAAGCCACCAAAGCGCCCGACGTATCGTCGGCATCAGGCACAGAACCCTGTAAACTGGTCCATCCCCAACCACCAGGCCGTGCGCCTGTAAAGGGATGACGCTCCTTGAAGGCCCAACCCCGGATCTGCTCCGCCAATAATTCACGTCCTGGCAAGTCGCCACCAAAAGCCTTCACGCTCAAGAAAGTCACCCACGACGAGAGATCGGTATCAATCGCCCACGAACCATCCTTTCGGACAGTTGTCTCGAGGAAATAGGCCGCCTTGCGGGTTACCTCATGCTCACGGAATCCCGCACCACAAAGGCACATCGCCACGAAAGCGGTTAGTGGAGCGGCCTCCAGGAAGCCGCCATGTGCCGGTTGCAGACTTGTCAACACTCGCAAAGAAGGAGCGACAAAAACTTCCCGCAACCAGGAGAAGATGCCTTTCTTTCCTTTCCGGTAGCGCAAGATTCCGACAGCGATCAAAGCAGGAATCGCATAGCTCACGACCGGCAGGCGCAAGAATCGGAACAAACCTTGTGGCAGTACGGAAGCCTCGAAAGGTAGTGAAGGAATCTTGTTCCACTTGGTAATGACTCCTGTCAGGGCGCACATCACCAGGATCGGGACGGAAAACGTCAGGTCTTTCCCATAATACGCCAAGACTCCTTGAATAATCTTCTGGCTCGAAAAGCCTCCAAACCGCTGTTTAAGATAGTCTCGTGCCTTCGGCGGATCCTGCTCCAACCCATACAAGGCCGCGTAAGCCAACAGGGTGGCGGTCATGTTGGAGGGACTCTCCTCACTATCGCCCCACGAACCGTCCCATTTCATGGTAGAGAGCAACCATTCCGCCCCCCGGCGGATTTGCGTCTCATATTTTTCCCGGTCGATCAGGAACAAAGCGTAGGTCGCTACCGCTGTTGAGATCGCGCTCGACGAGAGACATCCCCGCCAAGAGCCATCCGCCAACCGTTTCTCCTCCAGTTTTCCCTGAGCGGACCGAATCAATTCATCCAATTGTTCCCGATTCATAATGATCCCAATGCTAATAATCCGTAAAACAAATATTCCACATCACCTTCCTCATCCCATAAAGTCGCTCCGAAGCCACCGTTGTCTAACCAATGCGCCTCTATAAAATCTCTTGTGGGCACCAAAGGCCTTACCTCATAACATCTCAATACAAACAAGGCCGTAGCGGTCGATAACAGGTCGGGAACAGGCGCCGCGGCATCTGCCCGGAAACCTCCGGAAGGATCTTGAACATGAAGCAAATAATCCAGATCATCGTTCTTGCGATATCCATCCGCCTGGCCGATCACCATCAGTGCCGCGGCCGTCGCGTTAACCGAGGCAACCGAGCCTTCCCGACTGTTCGAGAAGCCACCATCTGCCACCCGATAGGCCGGAAACCGGTTCAATGTCTTTAAGTCTATATCTTGCCCGCAATCTTCTAAACACCCCCAATAAATAAATCGGGAATAGGGAGAATCGGGATCCTGATTCGGATAATCGATCACCTTAAAATGAGGGACAGATACGGGATTCGCCCAATTCCCAATAACCGGCATACGCCCGGCGAGCCATTCCGGCACGTTGAAAAACCGCTGGATCAACTCGCAGCGCCTATAAGCCGCATAGTGGACCAAGTCCATCGACGCCTGATCCAATGATTCCAGATAACGTCGCATGCGTTCCCGATCGAGCGGCAGGCCCAAGACATAAGCGAGAGCCCATCCGAATGAGGTATAATAGATATCCGGCTCTCCGCCTTTATTCATAAAAGCCTCGCCCACGCTCTTCCTGTCGGCCAGGAAATGGCGCATCCGCTTGAGGGCATCTGTCCCCAGACGACGTTTACCATCCAGCAACGCCCTGAACAATCGTATGGACAAGGTCTCTTTCATCTCCTCTTATTCTTTATCCTTATTATTTAATAATCCTCTCCGTTACCCGGAACAATAACCGGCGTAATTCAATCCGGTCGATCCTCGACAAAAGTTCCAACGCCCGACGATGGTACAGTTGAACCATCTCCCTCGCCTCCTCGAGCGCCGCCAACAGCGACGGCTCATATTCCGGCTGGCGTAAGAAAGCGTTCAGGTCGGTCGTTTCCGCCAAAGCCTGACGGAAAATATCATCTCCGGCCCTATCCCGACAAACAATCGCTAATACCGCTGACGGGCGAACCGCCAAGACAACCGTCGGATCGGCATAATCCTCCAGGTCATCCTGCAATTGATAAGCAATCCCCAAATCATTCGCGTAATCATGGAACAGGCGACGCAAGCCCGGATCATCTCCCGCGCAAATCAATCCCATGACCAACGAGACCTCGAACGCAGGCACGGTCTTCTTCTGGTAGACAGACAGGACAAAATCCATAGTCAGACCATCTCGCGACCAATTCCAACCCAATTCCAAGCCCTGTCCCTCGCACAAGAGCACATGTGAATCGGCAATTACCCGCAATAAATCCATGTTGCCCGTAGCCGCCAGCAATTGATACCCTTTGCCCAATAAAGCGTCGCCTATATTAATCGCGATCGGCGTTCCATAAGCGGCATTCACGGTCTGCTTCCCATAACGTGTCGAATCGTTATCCTGAATATCATCGTGCACTAAAGAGGCTTTATGGAAACACTCCACGGCAATCGCCGCCAATCGGGTCCGCTCGTCGAACCGGGTCGCATCGCTCAATGCCAGATAGGTTGCCGCCAGAAGATAAGGTCGCCAACGCTTGCCATCGCCAGCCAACCAATCCAATGCCAAAGTCATCGTCCGATCGGAAGGATCGGGCAACAATCGATGGATCGACGCTTCCGAGAACCAATCCTGTATTTCCCGTTTGATGTAATCATAATCCAATAACCGCACCTCTTCGTCACTTTGTGAGGCGATCAACTCCTCTACATAATCAACATCTACCCGCGTATCCCGACAACCATCCACGTTCAACGGGATAGCCAATCCCGGTACGGCATTCTTGATCAACAAAGGGAATGCCTTCTCCAACGAGTCGAGACAACTGACGCCGATCACTGCCTCAACCGCTCCGCTGTCGATCAAGCTGATCACGGAAGTGAAACCCTCAGCCACAAGACTCATCATACCCAATTCCTCCGCCCGGTCTTGCAAGCCGACAATTGAGCAACGCCCGCAACGATGGCACAAGAGACCCAACTCATCCACTTCCGCTTGACAATTAGAAGAGTTACTCAAGCATTTGGGCAACAAAAGCAACCGTTTTTCCGGCGGAATAGCGGCAATAAGCGGACGCCAGACCGCATTGTGCATCTCGACCATGATCCAGCCCCGGCAATCCTCGCTCAGCCCATGCTCACGACTGAACTGTTCTGCCAGTTCCGACAAGCTTTCCATCGACAAGGGCGGAACAAGCGAACGTCCGGCTACAAAACCAGAAATCAACCGTCGCAAGTCACGCCTCTCCCGATAGGAGGCAGGTACATGATATTTTGATCTGTTTTCCATAAACAATAGTTTTCACCAATTAACCATAAGCTCCGAAACCAAAGAAATAACGTTTCTTCAATATCCGATAAAACAGGTTCCGTTCCGGAATCTCCTCTCCCGGCATATCATGTCCAGGCAAAGCGGTCATCCGCCGATACTCACCCAAAACTGTTCGCCGGCTTGTCGTATCGGTCGCCCGACGGGATTCCAGGTACGAGACCAACTTTGCGGGATTCTCCAACAGGATACAACCTCGTGAGGTATCGGCCACCATCCGACGCAGATCAGCTAAAAAAGCGGACGACTCAAACAGCTCACCCACATTCGCTCCTGTCCCGTCAATAAACTCCTTCGCCATCTGCAAGGGCGGACAAAACTCCAACGCCCCACTGGGTGAAATATGATGACTCATTCCCGTCGCCGCCGGACAAAGTGCCCGTCCATCAGCATCCCAATAGGTCTCGATCAGGAACAATGGCGCGTCGCGACGCTGCTCGACCACGAAACGACGGAATCCCCGGATCTGCTCCTTAGTCAACGCATTCTCAGGATGAGGATCAGCGCCTACCGGCCGATAAATATAATACCACAAATAATGAGCGCCCGCCCGAGCTACCCGATTGATATAATCACGGCTCAACAACTCATCGTAGTTACTTTGGCAGATACTTGCCGCCACACCAAAGATCAACCGCTCCTTACGGCAAGCCTCAACACCACGCATCGTCCGGTTGAAAACCTCCGACTTTCCACGACGACGATCACTCTCCTCCTCCAATCCCTCGATACTCAACAAGGGCGTGATATTTCCACATTGGCGCATCCGCCGGGCGATCTCGCCGGTCAACAACGTCCCGTTCGTGAACAGTTGAAAATAGCAATCACCATGTTTCCCTAACAGGTCGAGCAGTCCCTTATACAGTAAAGGCTCGCCACCCAAAATCCCGAAGAAATAGGAACCTCGCTTTTTCGATTCAGTGATAATTCCATCCAATTGGGCCAGCGAGAGCGACCGTTGGCCACCCGCAGAAACCCAACAGCCGGAACAGGCCAGGTTACAACGTTCCGTCACCGAGATCATCACGAAGGCCGGAAAGAAAGGTTGGCCTGTCGCCTGACGGCGCTCGAAAGCGGCCATATTCTTGACATTCCGCCAACCGAAATTATAGATAAACTTCCAGACCAGGCGAGGCGAACATTCCAACGGAACCCGTAATACCGTTCGCAAGAAAGCGATGTAATCCGTTCCTCCCATCACGCGTTCTCCTCCTTCTTTTGATCACCTTTCAATAGAGCGACGCTGGCTCGCCGCTGACGCAAGCGGGTACGCAAGGCCTCCGCATAAAGCGATTTGGCGTCGAGTCCTTCCAGGTTTTCCTCGTCCTCTAAACCTCCATTGATAGGCGACTTACCATATTTCGGAAAAATAATAGCCCGTTCCGGACAAATCCGGGCACAGGCCGGACAGTTATTCTTGCAATGATCGGGCGTGATCACCCGGGTTTGTTTTCCCTCATGGGCATAGACGCCGAAGAGACAGAAATCATGACATTTGCCACAATCAATACAACGACTCCGGTCGATCACCGGAAACCATGCGTCGTGCCCTACCTCGATCAGCTGGGCGGTAAACTCCGCCTCCGCACGAGCCTTCTCCGCCAGATAAAGAGCCTCATCGGGAATAGCCTCGAGCCCTAAATCTCTCAAGATCGCGTCCCACTCGAACGAGCGCATGTCCATTACCCGGACAGGCGTCAAACCTCTCGAGGCAAACAAAGCCTCAATGGCTCTGGGATAGCATGCGATAACAGTCGACGCGGCAATCGCCGACAACGACTCATCGTCACGCTCTACCAGCCGGCAAAGATCCGCGACCAGTCTCACGACCAATCCCTGGCAACGCATCCGAGCCACCAATTCCACGATCCGAGATTTGGGAATAAATGTCCGCGACGAGCAGGCACATATTGTATATTGTGTGTTTTCCATCTTTTATCAATTACGTAAGCACATATATCTTCTCTCACCTATCCAAAATTACCTATTTTCTTAATTACATTCCATAAAATAGGAATAAAGCGAAAAAAGAGATCTTGAAAACGAACATCCATATAATAAAAGAGCGAGAATTCATCCTTAATGACGAAATTCCCGCTCTGATATATCTATAGACAAACGTATACTTAACCCAATGTCTCCTGCTTCAACTGCTCAACAAATTCATCGATACGATGCAGTTCCTTCGGTATGTCGATGCTTTGTGGGCAATGGGAGTTGCACTGCTCGCACCCGATGCAATGGCTGGCCTGACGCAACTTGGGCACGCTCCGGTCATAACCTACCAAGTAGGCCCGGCGAGCCTCACGGTAGTTCTCGTCGCTCGAGCTCTTGGGCACGTTGCCCTCGTTCACGCACTTATTGTAGTGCAACAAGATCGCGGGGATATCGATGCCATAAGGGCAGGGCATGCAATACTGGCAATCGTTGCACGGGATGGTCGGGTAGGTCATCATCAACTGGGCCGTCTCCTCGAGAAACGCCAGCTCGTCGTCGCTCAGCGGCACGAGGGGCGAATAGGTCCGGATGTTATCCTGCAAGTGCTCCATATAGGTCATGCCGCTCAAGACGGTCAGCACCTTCGCGGGCGAGCCGGCGAAACGGAAGGCCCACGAGGCGACGCTGCTTTGCGGCATCCGCTCCTTCAGGCGGAGCATGACGTGCTCCGGCACGTTCGACAGGCGCCCGCCCAACAGGGGCTCCATGATAATGGCGGGAATGTCGCGCTTCTCCAGCTCGCCATACAGGTACACGGCATCGACATTCCGCCCCGTGGCGTGGCGCCAGTCGACATAGTTCAGCTGGATCTGGACAAAATCCCAGTGCACCTGCTCGTGCATGGCCAAGACCTCGTCGAAGACCTCCTTCGTCCCGTGGAACGAGAAGCCCAGGTTGCGGATGCGGCCCGCCTCACGCTCCTTCATCAGGTAGTCGATCATCCCGTTCTCGATGTAGCGGGCCCGGAAGGTCTCGATGCCCCCGTTGCCGATCGAGTGCAGCAGGTAATAGTCGAAATAATCGGTTTGCAGGTCCTTGAAGGAGTTCTCATACATCGCGATGGAGTTCTCGCGGGTCCAGTTCTGGAAATTGGAGAGTTTCGTGGCGATGAACAGTTTCTCGCGCGGATGCCGCTTCAAGGCGATCCCGGTCGACTTCTCCGACCAGCCCTGCACATAAACAGGCGACGTATCGAAATAATTGACACCATGTTCAATAGCGTAATCCACCAAACGGTTGACCGCATCCTGATCGATAAGGTTTCCACCCTTCTCAGGTGCGGGAAGCAACGGCCAACGCATACAACCATATCCCAACAGGGAGACCTTGTCGCCCTTTGGGCTGGTACGATAAGTCATTTTATCGGTCGGTACCTCACCCAACGCGCCAGTTGCCTCGCTCCCTGTTCCTTGAGAAGAACAGCTGGATAATAAAGGCGCAGCCGAGGCCGTACTGATACCAACGATCTTCAAGAAATCGCGACGATTGATCGCATTCATATCTTGTGTTTCCATATCTTTCGAAGTTTTATGCATTAAATTTCACGATGGCGCTCATGTCCCTCCACATAGATCGCACTGTACGGACGGGCAGGGCACAAATTCTCGCAAGCACCACAACCGATACATTTCTCCTCATTGACAATCGGCTTCTTAAGCGACTTAGGATCATTCTTGTCGATAGGGATCATCTTGATCGCCTTCGTCGGACAATGGCGTTCGCAGTTACCGCATTCCACGCCATCAGTCAACGGAATACAATTCTTATGGATCGTAACGGCATGACCAATCTGGATAGCCGACTTGTCGGCCCGAGTAATCAACTTAATAGCGCCAGTCGGACAAACCTCGGAACATTTCACGCATTCGGGACGGCAATAACCACGCTCGTACGACATCTCCGGCTGCATGAAGTTCTCCAGCTTAGTAGAAGGACGGAGCACGCCGTTCGGGCAAACGGAGACACAAAGCTGACAAGCGGTACAATGCTGGGCGAAATTACCAATACCGAGTGAGCCCGGAGGCGTCAGCGGCGTGAGACGCTCAGGGGCGAGCTTCGGCTCGATATCGGCCAAGCCACCATCCACTTTCTGCTCCACCTTACTCTTGTCTGTCGGCAACTCAGCGCGGGTATCGGCCCGTTTAGTCTGGTTTTTCTGATACTGAGGGAGGTTCGGCTGCTGCTGCTTTCGCTTCTCCTGAGCGTTCAGGGCAGCTGTAGCGGCTACAACTCCAACCGCCGTAAAGAAGCCACGGCGAGAAGCGTCTGCCGATGGTTTAGCCTCTTTCTTTCCATAAGCATACTGATAATGAAGCGCGTCATGCTTGCAATTATCCAGACAATCCATACAAGCGACACAACGGCTGTAATCGATCGTATGTTCCTTGATATTAATACATGAGGCCTTACATTTACGGGCGCAAAGATTACAGTTCTTGCATTTTTCGGTATCGATTACCGGACGGAACAATGAGAAACGGGCCACAAATCCCAAGACGGTACCGACAGGACAGATCGTATTGCAATAAGTCCGTCCATTCCGCCAAGCCAAAACAGCCACAACCACAAAAGTCAACACGGCAACAGCAAATGTCGAAAGGCTTTTCACCCAGACATCTACGGTATAGAAAGCATAACTGTCCGCCCGCTCGGCGAAGTAGGCCAACAGGTTATTTCCCCACAAATAAATCGGAGCGAACAAATTGTTGGCGATACGGCCATAAGCGCTATAAGGCGCCAGCAAAGCGACAACCGAATGAATTCCGGCCACCAGCATCACCACAAACAGGACCAGAACGCCATAACGCAACCAGGCGATCGCCGGCGAATAGGAAAAACGCATGTTCTTCTTCTTACGCCGTCCGCTGATCCACGAGACCACATCCTGGAAAACACCCAAAGGGCAAATCACGGAACAATACACTCGCCCGAAGACGAATGTCAACAACAACAGGGCGACAACTATCCCCACGTTCAACGCCAACAGGGCGGGAAGGAACTGGATCTTGGCCAGCCAACCGAGCCACACATGGATTGTCCCCGTAAAATCGAGGAACAATAACGTGATCAACGCGAAGAAAAGCGTCGCGAGCGTCAATCTAATTTTACGTAGCATATCAAAAATATTAAATAGAAATCATTCTCTCATTTACTCCTACGATACCATCCAAGCCTTAAACTCAGAGGCCCTGTTCTTACTCACATAAATACGTTCAGGCGTATCCACTTCCAAAGATACTAATAATCGGCTATCAAACCAGATCGTAATGTTCGAGACACTGTTCCTGGAGACAATAAATTGTTTATTCGCCCGGAAGAAATCATGTGGGTTCAAGGTCGAATAGATTTGGTCCAAGGTCTTTCCATAAGGATACTTCATTCCATTTTTCAAGAAAACAAACGTATTCTTATCTGCCGTATAAAAACAGGCGATCTCCGAAAGGCTTACCGGCAACAGCTTATCCTTATAAGGAATCAAGATCTTATCGCTATAATTCGGCTTCGACACCATTTGCGCGATCTGTGATAAATATTGGCTGATATCCGGTCGCCCCCATTTACTGAATTTCGTCAAGGCCCGACGCATATCATCCTCTTTCACCGGTTTCAGGAGATAATCAATACTGTTCACCTTGAAAGCCTCGATCGCATAACGGTCGTAAGCGGTTGTGAAAATGATCGGGATCTCAATCCGTATCTCATCAAAAATCACGAAAGCGGAACCATCCGAGAGATGGATATCCATAAAAATCAAGTCGGGCGCCTCATGCTCACCCAGCCACTTGATCGTTTGCCGGATGCTCTCCGTATTTCCTACCACATGAATATTAGGGTCTACCTGCGCTAACAGATCCACCATATTCTCATAGGCGGTCGTCTCGTCTTCCACAATCAATACATTCATGGCCTATCATTTTTGTAAGGACAAATAAACACAAAAATTAGTCTCGTCTTTCTCTACCCGGATATTTTTTCCCATCAGAAGCGTAAAGCGATTTTTCAGGTTGGTCAAACCGGTACCATTCGTGACCGGCGGCGTAAATTTCGGGAAGATCGGGTTTGCGACAACCAACTCATCCTGATCATTGACCCAAATCTTGACCTCCATCTTATGGTCGCTATCGATCGCGTTATGGATGACCACATTATCGATCAACGGCAACAACGATAACACCGGCAGGCGCCATTCCAACGCCTCAGGCTTAATATCAATATCGAAAGAGAGCTTATTGGCAAAACGGACCTCCATCATATAACCAAAGGCATGAACAAAGTCGATCTCCTCACGAAGGGTCACCAGCTCCTTCTTGTCGCTCTGCAGCGTGTAGCGGAACACGTCCGACAGCTTGTTGAGGAAAGCCAGGGTTTTCTCCTCATCCTTCTTACGGATTAAGGCGGAGAGGCTATTTAACGAATTGAAAAAGAAATGGGGATTGATCTGGTTGGCCAAAGCCTCACAACGGCTGCGCTGGTTTTCCGCCTGAAGGCGCTCAATCTCCAACTCCCGACGATGCCGTTCCATATAGAGCGCCATGATATGCCCGAAAAAGAGACTGAACACGAAAACCACCAAAAACTGTACATAAACAGAATAACGTGTACAATCAATTTTAGATACATCAAAAAGCTTACAAATCAAGGCAAAAAGCAGGTAAGAACCGGCCACGATCGCGAAATTACCCCAAAACCGTTTCCAGAAAGAGAAATATTTAAGTCCTCGCAGGTTGAACTCCAACAATACCCAAATGACACCAATGAAGAACAACAACCTGAACAGGTACGCCCCATAGATATTCATGTATTCCGACTCATCATAAAAAGTCATCTCCCATGGGATACAAATCAGGTTTGAGAAGGTCACCAAAAAAGCGCCGATCACGCTAAATACCCCTAATTTAATTTGTGTATGATGATATAACCACTCCATGCTTTTCCTCCCTTTTATTTTCTACCTCATACAAAGAAACGAATATTTTACCTCTATTATAATGGGGGAAAGATCCAAAACGAAAAAAATGGCCTCAAGACGAAAAAAGATCCCTATTCGTCTCCCTTTATGTCATTCACCGTACTCGCACGCATCCACATCAGGTGCCGATTCCAGTCCCCTGCGGAAAGTACTGCAGTCCGATGCGAAAAGTACTCCAGTACTTCCCGGAGAGTACTGGAGTACTTTCCGAACGGTACTGGCCATATGTTCGGTTAAAAAAACTATTTTCGCAAAAAGAACCGACAAACATGTCACATTTCCTCTTGAAGCTCGTCCTATATATGAATGCCGCCAATTGACGCGTCGGGCAGGCTTTCGATGAAAAAACATGTTCAATTAAAAACTCAGAAAATGATGAAACGATTAATGATCTTAATCCTGCTTCTTCTCCCGCTCCAATACGGAAAAGGACAAAACCTGGAGCAGTTTTTTCGCACATATCACAAGGAACAAGGTGTTGATGCCATCCACATCGGCAATATCACCATGAAACTGGCAGGCCTGTTTACCGAAACCCTTGGCGTCAATGGTATTGAAATCCTGGATCTCGGAGAGGCCACTGAGACCTTACGTCAACGGTTCCAGGATGAGGTCAAATCATTCAAGGATCCGGAATTCGAGACTTTATTGACCGAAAACGATAAAGAGGATCATACCAAGATACTTGTCAAGATCAAGGACGAGATGATCCGCGAGCTGGTGATTTTCCAGACCGGAAGCGATTGCTCTTTTATTCGTATCAAGGGAAAAATCAAGCCATCCGACATCGAACAGGTGATTAAAGAGCAGGAAAAAGATGGAAATTGAGGCCTTCAAAGCGAAGTTTCTCCCTTTCCACCCCAAGCTCTATCGCATCGCCTACGCGCTGGTCAACCAAAAAGAGGAGGCCGAGGACCTGCTGCAAGAGACCTACATCCGCTTATGGAACAAACGGGATGAGCTGGAGGCGATCAACGCACCGGAAGCGTTCGCCATCACCATCCTCAAGCATCTTTGCCTCGACTACCTGAAATCGGCCAGGGCGAACCAGGGCGAAAGTGAGACATTGGAAACAATCCGGATCGAGACAGACGACTCGCCGGATCAACGGTTGGAAAAAAAGGAACAAATACAATATGTCCGGCACCTGATCAATCAACTGCCGGAAAAACAGAGAGAGGTCATCCGCTTACGCGGCATTCAAGATTGCTCGTTTGACGAGATTGAGGAGATAACCGGGCTGAGCCCGACAAATATAAGAACATTACTCTCGAGAGCCCGAAAGGCGATCCGGGAAAAATTAATCAAATGGAATGAACATCAAGGATAAAGATATTGATAAGTTAATCGACGAGGCTCTAAAAGAGGATCTCACCTTGCCGGAAGGCCTGTCTGAACGACTGGAACAGGCGATCGACCTGGCCGCCCGACAGGAGACAGGCGAAAGGGAAAAAGGCAAGAAAAATCTCAACGCCCGCTCCTACTGGCTCTATGCGATAAGCTCAGCCGCGGCCGCCCTGATCGCCGCCCTGTTCCTGATCTTTGATGAGCCGGCACGGCCAATCCATTTGACGGATACCTACAACGATCCGCACGAGGCAGCCATCGCCGCCCAACACGCGCTCGCCTTAATTTCCACCAATTTAAATAAAGGTTTACAAAAGGCAGATGAGGCCCAGAAAGAGTTTCAAAATGCCCAACAGATTATTAAAAAACAATTAGACAAGTAAAATCATGAAAACAAGTTATTTATATACATTACTTCTTTCTCTCTTCTTCGTAGCGACCGTCGCCGCTCAAACCAATAACGATGCCCTTTTCGAGAAATATGCCGAAAAGGATGGTGTCACTTCCGTTTACATCTCCAAAAAGATGTTCCAATTAATGCCCTCCATGGAGACCGCCGGCCTCAACCTGATCAACATGAAAGGCAAGATCGAATCGTTGCAAATACTCACGTGCGAGAATGAGTCGCTACAGGAACAGATGCGGAAGGATTTCAGCGGGTTGATCAAAAAAGAGCATGAGGAGCTGATGCGTGTCCGGGATGGGGAAAGTAAAATTACTTTTTATATCAAGCAAAAGGGAGAGTTGATCAATGAACTGATCATGTTATCAGACGATGAGAAAGAATTCTCGGTCATCCAATTGTTGGGACAGTTTACGTTACAGGATATTCAAGAAATCACCAAAGAGAAATAATTAATATATCTTTGTGATATGAAACAGGCAATTGTAAAACCTCACATATCACAAGATATCATGAAAAGAAACATTATTTCCCTTTTGGCCTTGCTCCTTCTCTCATCCGGATGGAATGACACAAAAGCGCAAGAGCCTCATACGATGGTTGTCGAAACAAACAAGCTCCAAGCACCTATCCAACCGACCATGTATGGCCACTTCTTCGAGGATATCAATTTTGGGGCGGATGGCGGACTCTACGCCGAATTAGTCAAGAACCGCTCATTCGAGTTCCCGCAAAACTTTATGGGATGGCGCGTATTCGGAAATGTTACCCTGATGGACGACGGACCTTTCGAACGGAACCCGCACTACGTCCGTCTCGGTAACCCAGGACACGCGCAAAAGCATACGGGTATCGAGAATGAGGGATTCTTCGGCATCGGCCTGAAAAAAGGCGAGCAATATCGTTTTACGGTCTGGACCCGCGGTGAGAACCAAAAGATCCGTGTGGAATTGATCGATAATGACACTATGGACGAGAGCCAGGTATTGACCTCCGGTGAGTTGACCATCAATAATAAGGAGTGGAAAAAGATGGAGCTGCTCCTTACCTCTCCCGTAACGATCGACAAGGCTCACCTGCGTCTATTCCTAACTTCCAAAGGAACGGTCGACCTGGAACATGTCTCCCTTTTCCCGGTCGATACCTGGAAAGGACATGAGAATGGCTTGCGGAAAGACCTGGTTCAGGCCCTGGCCGATACGAAACCGGGCATTTTCCGTTTCCCCGGTGGATGTATCGTGGAAGGTACCGATCTGCCAACCCGTTATAACTGGAAAAACAGCGTTGGCCCGGTTGAGAACCGACCACTCAACGAGAACCGTTGGCATTACTCTTTCCCACATCGTTTCTTCCCGGATTATTTCCAGACCTATGGCATGGGATTTTATGAAATGTTCCAGCTCTCCGAAGAGATTGGTGCCGAGCCGTTACCCGTCGTCAGCTGCGGACTGGCCTGTCAATTCCAAAACGATGACATGAGCGCTCACGTTTCGGTCGACCAATTGGACCCTTATATCCAGGATGCCTTAGACCTGATCGAGTTCGCCAACGGCGACACCAATACGAAATGGGGCAAACTGCGTGCGGAAATGGGCCATCCGGCACCATTCAACCTGAAGTTCATCGGTGTAGGCAATGAACAATGGGGACCGGAATATCCCGAACGATTAGCCCCGTTTGTCAAGGCCATCCGAGACAAATATCCCGACATCAAGATTATCGGCTCAGCGGGTCCCAACTCAGAAGGAAAAGATTTTGATTACCTCTGGCCGGAGATGAAACGGCTTAAGGTAGACCTGGTAGACGAACACTTCTATCGCCCCGAAAGCTGGTTCCTGGCTCAAGGTAATCGTTACGACCATTACGACCGGAAAGGGCCGAAAGTGTTCGCCGGCGAATACGCCTGTCATGGCGCTAATGGCAAGAAATGGAACCATTTTCATGCCTCACTTCTGGAAGCAGCGTTCATGACCAACCTGGAACGCAACGCTGATATCGTTCAGATGGCAACCTACGCGCCGCTTTTGGCCCATGTGGAGGGCTGGCAATGGCGACCGGACTTGATTTGGTTCGATAACCTGCGTTCTGTTCGTTCCTGCAGCTATTACGTACAACAACTGTATGGAACCAACAAGGGCACACATGTTATCCCGTTGACCATGGACAAGAAACCGGTCAGCGGCCAAGAGGGGCAAGATGGCCTCTTTGCCAGCGCCGTTTGGGATGAGAACGAGCAAAGCTACATCGTAAAGGTGATCAATACCTCTACGGAGAAACAACCTTTACGGATCGAGTTCAAGGGATTGAAAAAGAAAGAGCAGCTGACTGACGGCTCCACTCTCTCACTTCATTCAGACAATCCAGATGCCGATAATACGCTCGATCATCCAAACACGATTGTTCCCCAAAAAGGAACCATTACGATTAATGGCCATATGCTTGATACGACCATCGAGCCGATGACCTTCATGATCTACCGCTTCAAGAAATCAATAACACGATAAACAGTATATTTATATAGTAATATCTTAAAACTTAAATTATCATGATGAAACCTCTATTTCCTTTAATAATCTCCTTGCTCGCTTTCGGAGGAGGTGTCTATGCCCAAAATTTCCAGCTGAACAAATCCGGCTATTTCCAAGACAAGGGTGTCGACGTCATGGCATTTGACGACATTTATCCCGAAGGGCATCAAGGAGGCGTCAGCCTGATCATGCACGGTCATCGGATCGCCACGAATGGCGATATCCGTCTTGAGGAGACACCAGGTCAGTGGCAACCGGTGCCCAAGCAACGTGAACGCATTGCCGATCCCCAAACGGGAACCATCAAAACTTACCTGAGTTATCCCGACTCATCACGCCACATGACAGGTTTCAACCCCATGATCTATCCTGATCTCCATTTTAACTATGAGGTGATCACAAAGGCGGAAGGTAACGCCATTCGGGTGACAGTCAACCTGGATCGTCCGATCCCTTCTGAATATATCGGGAAAGTAGGTTTCAACCTGGAGCTGTTTCCTGGCATCCTATTTGGAAAACCTTGGTTGATGGACCAGCAAGGAGGTATTTTTCCTCGACAAGCGAACGGCCCGACGCTTGAGAGCCGTTCGAATGCTACCCGATCATGGGATTACATCCATTCGGATAAATCCATCGACAAACAGGCCAATAAGGATATTCTTGGCCGTCAAGGAGATTACAATCCCATCGTAGCCGACGACATTGTTTCCGCTCCCTATTCAACGGGCCATACTTTTACGGTATGCCCTGATGATCCTTTGTTAAGATTCACTGTCCATTCCGAAGGCTCGGAACTGAAACTGTATGACGGCCGGATGAACCATAACAACGGCTGGTTTGTCTTACGGGCGGAAATACCTGCCGGAGCCACAAAAGAGGCAATCAATTGGTTAATTACTCCCAACGTCGTTCAGGACTGGATTTATGAACCTGTTGTTCAAACATCGCAAGTGGGTTATCATCCCAACCAACCTAAGAAAGCGATCATTGAGATCGACAAGCGGGATAACCAGATCCAAAAGGCCCAACTCTATCGCCTGACTTCCAATGGTAAGGAATTGGCCATGGAGAAACAACCGGAATCCTGGGGACAATTCTTGAGATACCATTATTTGAGCCTTGATTTCTCCAACATAAAAGAGTCCGGTCTTTACCAGATCCAATATGGCGAATCGCTCTCTTCCGTATTCCGTATCGACAAAACGGTTTACGACCGGGGTGTATGGCAACCGGTATTGGAATACTTCCTTCCAGTCCAGATGTGTCACATGCGGGTAAACGAGAAATATCGGGTATGGCATGATTTCTGCCACATGGATGATGCCCGTATGGCCCAATCCATGAACCATATTGATGGTTATGCGCAAGGCGCGTCAACCCTGACCCGCTTCAAACCGGGAGATGTTGTCCCTGGTTTGAATATTGGAGGCTGGCACGACGCGGGCGACTTTGATCTTCGTATCGAGTCACAAAGCGGCGAGGCCTATATCCTCTCATTGGCTCAAGAGGCTTTCGGCGTTGACTACGACGCGACCAGTATCGACCAACAAAAACGAATAACGGAAATACATCAACCGGACGGGAAATCGGATATTCTGCAACAGGTGGAAAACGGCGCCTTGACCGTCATAGCGGGTTACAACGCGTTAGGCAGGCTTTATCGGGGTATTATCTGTAAAGACCTTCGGCAATATGTCATGCTGGGTGATGCGGGTGCCATGACCGATAATCAACCCGGCAACGAAGACGACCGCTGGGTATTTACAGAGGATAATCCGTCCCGTGAGCTGGAAACCGCTTCTCACTTGGCAGCGGTCTCACGTGTACTTAAAGGCTTTAACGATACCTTAAGTATTCAAGCCTTAAAGATCTCACGTGAATTGTATGAGATTACCCGAGTAGATAATCGATCCAAAAACGCGAAGATCCATGCCGCCACGGAGCTTTACCTGACAACCAAGGAGACAAAATATAAAGACTATCTCTTGGCGGAAAAAGATTACATTGCCAGTCACATTGATCAGATCGGTTGGTACATCGGTCGGGCCGACAAGGCAATGAACGATAGATCCTTCTCCGAGACCTTACGGAAGGCATTAGCCGATTATAAAGGAAGAATCGAGGAGCAAGGTGGTGAGACGCCATACGGTATTCCCTATCGTCCACACATCTGGGGCGCCGGATGGAATATCCAGGAATTTGGATTCAAGCAATATTTCTTGCATGACAGTTATCCGGACCTGTTCAAGACCGATTATATTTACAATGCGCTTAACTTTGTATTGGGCTGTCATCCCGGAAGCAATACCGCTTCATTCGCTTCAGGTGTAGGTGCGGTCTCCGCTACAGTCGGTTATGGTTTGAACCGGGCGGACTGGTCCTATATTCCAGGAGGTGTCATATCAGGAACTGCCTTAATCAGGCCAGATTTCCCGGAATTATTGACTTTCCCCTTCCTGTGGCAACAGACTGAGTATGTTTTGGGAGGCGGTTCATCACATTATATGTTCCTTGTCCTGGCAGCACAAAAATTATTGAATGAGCATGATTGATAAACGAAGAAGATGAATAATAAACAGAAAAAAGATTTGCGCCTGCTCTCCCTTTTCTCGGGATGCGGCGGCATGGACCTGGGATTTGAGGGCGGTTTTGTCTGCCACCAGAAATCGGTCAGATCCGATAGCGACTGGATTGATAAAAAAGAATCGGATAATTGGGTCCGATTGAAACCGAACCGTTTTCATACGGTCTTCGCTAACGATATCCTGACCGAGGCAAAAACAGCTTGGACGCATTACCTGCCCCAATATGGATGCGACCCAACGGTTTTCCACTCGGACAGTGTCGTCGACCTGGTCAAACGGCATTGGGCAGGCGAGTCTGTTTTTCCGGAGGAAATTGACGTGGTTACGGGTGGTTTCCCTTGTCAGGACTTCAGTGTCGCCGGCAAACGTCGCGGCTTCGAGTCCAATAAGGATCATACCGGCAAACAACGGACTGAGGATGAACCTTCCGAAGAGACTCGCGGCAAACTCTATTTCTGGATGAAACAGGTGATCGACATCACCAAACCTAAAATATTCATCGCCGAGAACGTGAAAGGACTCGTCAACCTGGGTGACGCGAAGGCGATAATCCAACGTGATTTCGCGGAGGCGGACGGTGACGGTTATATCGTCCTCGATCCGCAAGTGCTTCATGCCGGTAACTTCGGTGTTCCCGAATCGCGAGAAAGGGTCATTTTTATTGGTATCCGTAAGTCAGCCTTGAAGCCTGAAGTTGCCCAGGCTTTGAGTTCGAATCCTGTGGATCCTTTATATGATCCCTATCCGTCGCCAACCCATGCCTGCACAATCCAGGACAATGAAGAAAACCTGTTGCCACCCGTCGTCTGCCGTGATATTTTCGCCGGCCTGCCCGAGCCCGAGATGAGCGATGATCTTTCGCAACATTTCTACTCACAAGCCAAATATATGGGTAGCCATTGCCAAGGACAAAAGGAGATCTCGCTCGACAAGATCGGACCGACCATCCGTTCGGAACATCATGGTAATATTGAATATCGACGACTCTCGAAAGAGCATGGTGGCATAATGGACGATGAATTGGCAAAAGGATGGCCGGAGCGACGCCTCACACCTCGTGAATGCGCCTTAATCCAAACCTTTCCGCCTGATTATCCATTCGTGCGCCGGAAACCAACAGGCAAACGATTCCTTCTCAGCGCATCGGGCGCTTACAAGGTGATTGGCAATGCTGTTCCACCGCTCCTTGCCTATCACATCGCCCGCCGGCTTCAGGCGCTTTGGCCGATCTACTTCAAATAGGTAGATGACCGATCGCCCATTTTTTGTACTTTCGCGAGGAATGTACAAAAAAGATCTATTGTCGTGGCAAAAGTAGTTGAGACCCCATTGATGAAGCAATATTTCGATATCAAGGCTAAACACCCTGACGCGATATTGCTGTTTAGAGTAGGTGATTTTTATGAGATGTATGGTAACGACGCCGTCGTAGGCGCTGAGATCCTGGGTATCGTCCAAACCAAACGGGCCAATGGAAGCGCCCAGTTTGTCGAGATGGCCGGTTTTCCACACCATGCGCTCGATTCTTACCTGCCTAAATTGGTGCGGGCCGGCAAGCGTGTAGCCATTTGCGACCAATTGGAAGATCCGAAGCTGACCAAGAAACTGGTGAAGCGAGGTATTACGGAACTGGTTACGCCCGGCGTCTCAATTAACGACAATATCCTGAATCATAAGGAGAATAATTTCCTTGCCTCCATCCATTTCCAGAAGAACAGCTGCGGTATCGCCTTTCTCGATATCTCGACAGGCGAGTTCCTGACAGCGGAAGGCACGATCGATTATATCGACAAGCTGCTGAATAACTTTTCGCCTAAGGAGGTCCTGATCGAGCGGGGCAACAAGAAGCAGTTCGAAGAGGCTTTCGGTCCTCGTTACTTTGTCTTCGAACTTGACGACTGGATCTTCACGAGTGAGGCGGCGCACGACCGGTTGCTGAAGCATTTTGAGACCAAGAACTTGAAAGGCTTCGGCGTGCAACACCTGACACTGGGCATCATCGCCTCGGGCGCTATCCTCTATTATCTGGACCAGACACAACATACGCACATCTCGCACATCACCGCTCTCTCTCGCATCGAGGAGGAGCGTTATGTCCGTCTCGATAAGTTTACGGTACGTAGTCTTGAGTTGGTTAACGCCATGAATGAGGAGGGCACCAGCCTGCTTGATGTCATTGACAAGACAGTCTCGCCAATGGGTTCTCGTATGCTTCGCCGATGGTTGCTTTTCCCCTTGAAAGATGTCAAGCCAATCCAGGAGCGACAAGAGGCGGTTGAGCATTTCTTCCGCCACCCGGAACTGAAAGATCAACTCGAGGAGCAACTGGAGCTGATCGGCGATCTTGAACGGGTTATCTCGAAAGTGGCTGTCGGTCGGGTTTCACCTCGAGAAGTGGTACAACTGAAAGTGGCCCTGAAGGCGATCGAACCGATCAAGGCGGCCTGCGAAGCCAGTGGCGAACCCAGCCTTTGCCGTATCGGCGAGCAGCTGAACCCTTGTGCCCTGATCCGTGACCGTATCGAACGTGAGATCAATAATGATCCGCCTTCCTTAATTAATAAGGGTGGCATCATCGCCAAGGGCGTCAACGCCGAGCTTGACGAACTGCGGGCCATTGCCTATTCCGGCAAGGATTATCTCTTACAAGTACAACAACGGGAAAGCGAGCGGACCGGCATTCCCAGCCTGAAGATCGCCTTCAACAACGTCTTCGGCTATTATATTGAGGTCCGTAACACCCATAAAGACAAAGTGCCGGCCGATTGGATCCGTAAACAGACCCTCGTGAACGCCGAGCGTTACATCACCGAAGAGTTGAAAGAATATGAGGAGAAAATCCTGGGCGCCGAAGAGAAGATTCTCTCTCTCGAAGCTCGCCTTTTCAACGAGTTGATCCTGGCACTTAGCGAATATATTCCACCCATCCAGGTGAATGCCAACCTGATTGGCCGACTGGATTGTCTGCTCTCGTTCGCTAAGGTAGCCGAGGCCAATAAATACATTCGTCCACAAGTCGATGAGTCGGATGTGATCGATATTAAGGGCGGTCGGCATCCGGTCATCGAGAAACAGTTGCCGCCGGGCGAGAATTACGTCGCCAACGACCTTTACCTCGATCAGGAACAACAACAGATCATCATCATTACCGGTCCGAACATGGCCGGTAAGTCGGCCCTGCTCCGGCAGACTGCCCTCATCACGTTGCTGGCCCAAATCGGTAGCTTCGTGCCGGCAGACAGCGCCCGGATCGGTATCGTCGATAAGATCTTTACCCGTGTGGGTGCCTCCGACAACATTTCCGTGGGCGAGTCCACTTTTATGGTCGAGATGAATGAGGCGGCTGATATCCTCAACAACATGACCTCACGGAGCCTTGTGCTTTTCGACGAGCTGGGCCGTGGAACCAGCACCTACGACGGTATCTCTATTGCCTGGGCCATTGTCGAGTACATCCACGAGCATCCACGGGCCAGCGCCAAGACCCTTTTCGCTACTCATTATCATGAGTTGAACGAGATGGAAGGCGCCTTCAAGCGCATCAAGAATTACAACGTCTCGGTCAAGGAGGTGGGCAATAAAGTGATCTTCCTTCGTAAGTTGGTTCCCGGCGGTAGCGAGCACAGTTTCGGTATCCATGTGGCCAAGATGGCGGGTATGCCGAAAAGCATTGTCGACCGGGCGAACGAGATCCTCAAACGATTGGAGAGCGCCAACCGCCAAGAGGGCATTCAGGAGAAACCGGCCAAAAAGATTGCCGAAACAACGACGCAAGGCAATTATCAACTCAGCTTCTTCCAGCTCGACGATCCGGTGTTGAGCCAGGTTCGGGACGAGATCCAGAACCTCGACGTCAACAACCTGACCCCGATCGAGGCACTCAATAAGCTGAACGAGATCAAGCGCATCATCACCGGCAAGCAAAACTGACAGGCGGCACGGAACGAGGCTTCCGGTCAGTACGGAACGAGGCTTCCGGTCGGTGCGGAACGAGACTTCCGGTCAATGCGGAACGAGGCTTCCGGCCGGCGCGGAACTCCCGAATTATTGATTTAAGTCAATAATTATACCTTTTAATTCTTCCCTGAAGGAGAAAAATTGAAAAGGATTCCTAAATTTGCTAAGCAAGTTTAACTACTAAATCTTTATCATGATGGCAACAAGAAGAACATTCCTGAAAAACCTCTCCCTCTTGACGTTGGGAGGTTTGGCTACAAGTAAGGCGGTAGCCAGTAACAATACAATGAATATTAATGCCGCATCATCCGTTACAAATGCGACTGCCAAGAAACAGATGGGTTTACAAACCTATTCTTTGGGCCAGGAGTTGCTGAAAGACATGCCTAACGGACTGAACCGTTTGGCGAAGATGGGATTCACCGAACTGGAGATCTTCGGTTATAAGGAGGACTCCGGTAAGTTCGGCGATTACTCGCGCGACAATACCACCTTTATCGCCCCGAAAGATTACAAGAAAATGGTCGACGACGCGGGCATGAAGATCACCAGCTCACATCTCACCCCGATGCTCCGTGAATACACGAAAGAGAACATCTCCAAGTTTGAGGATTTCTGGAAAAAAGCGACCGATATCCACGCCGAGCTGGGCGTTTCTTATATGGTACAACCAAGCCTGCCTAAGATCGAGAACGAGGACGACGCTAAGCAGGTCTGCGAGATCTTCAACCGTGCTGGCGAAATTACCAAGAAGGCGGGTATCCTGTGGGGTTATCACAACCACAGCAACGAGTTCAAGCGTGTCTTGAAAGCTGGCGAGAAACCAGAAGAAAAACCCAATCCTTGGGCACCACCGAAGGGTACATTTATCGAGGAGTTGTTCATGAAAAATACCGATCCTGATAAGGTCATGTTCGAGTTGGATGTTTATTGGACCGTTATGGGACAGCAAGATCCGATCGAGTGGATGACCAACTATGCCGATCGTATCAAACTGTTACACATCAAGGATCGCTGGATCATCAACGACTCAGGTATGATGAACTTCCCGAACATCTTCAAGAAAGCCTACGAGATCGGTGTCCTCAGCTATTATGTTGAGTTGGAGGGCAAGAAAGGCCATACTCAATTTGAGGGCGTAGAGGCCAGTGCCAAGTATTTGCAATCAGCACCGTTCGTGAAATAATATTCATAAGCAGATAAATCCTAAGGCTATGGACTGTCTTTTATCTTCAGTCCGTAGCCTTTTTCTACATTATTTCCCATCAACACGATCCACTGTGTTTCTTTCCCGACGATCGTCCCTCAAAATTTCCACATCCATAGGTCGAACATCGGCGCGCTGCCCCGCTCGCCCGTGATCCGCTCATACAGCCGCTTGCGGGTCATCGAGATATCGGTTAGCGAACAGGAGAAGAGCCAGGCGATCACCGTCGGCTGGACCTTCACCTTCGTCAGGCAGGCGATCTTCAGCTCCTTGTCCGTCAAATAGACCCGCTCCTGAAGCCGCTTGGTGAAATTCGCGTGAACCAGGTCGATCGCCCAATAGAGACGGACCCAATCCTTGGGACCGGGGCGCCAACTCCGCTTTTCGCGAAACTGCGTGACCACATATTCCAGACAACACTCCGCCCGGAAACGCCTCAAGTCCTCCATCGTCAACTCACGCTCCGGGTTCAACAGCTCTTCCTCCTGCTCTTCCATCTCCATTTCCTTTCATTATATTATAATTATATTCCTTATTCAAGCCCCTCCTTCAAGACCCGACGAAGCGGGGCAACCAGTCGCTCGATCAAACGGCGGTCGTCGGTAACGATCTCCGCCGTCGCCCGGGCCTCATAAGCGACCGGCAGGCGACGGCCATAATTGGTAAGCAGCCCCTCCGGGAAATCGATCGTCACCCGATAGTGATCCGATTCCGGCACGAGCGACAGGGCGGCGACCCGGCCCGCCACCACGCCAAACTCCTCGTCGGGATAGCTGTCGAAACGGACGATCACCCGCTGGCCAATTCGTACCTTGCCCGACCGCTCAAGAGGCAACAAGGCAACCCCCAGCAACTCACCCTCCTCCTCGGGAACGACCGTAAAGAGCGGGTCGCCCTGCGACACCTGCTGGTTGGTCGTCCAATAACTGGTAAAGGTGACCCGGCCCGCCTGCGGGCTGCGCGGACGGTAGGCCAATTCCCAACCGCCCAAGGCGTTTACCAATGCCTCCCAGGCATTACGATAGGCTTGTCGCGACTCCCGGTCGCGCTCATCGCGGGTCAGCTCGAGATCCAGCAACGCCTCCTCCAACGTGCCCACCTGGATATCGACGTTTCCCAGGGCGGCACGGGCCCCTTCCAGCGTATTAAGGCTTCCCAGCCAAGCGTCGCGGGCCGTTTCCTGCTCCTCGGCGGCGATGATACCCTGGCGATAGAGAAGCGAGTCGCGCCGGTATTGCCGCCCGGCGATCGCGTGGCTGGCCTCCGCCGCCGCGACCTGCCGCTCCAGGCTCGCCCGGTAGTTCCCGTAACGGGCCATCTGGCGACGGGTCGCGGCGATCTTTTTCGGATAATAATCCAACTCGCGGTAGTTCCGGTAATCCTGCAAGGCACGGACAAAATCGGTGAAGGCGGACTGGATATCGCCCAAGACCAGCTCGCCTACCCCCGTGAAACGGATCAGGGCCGTGTCGGGATCCAGGAAGCCCGCGCCCAGAAGCGCCGACAGCCGGTCCACGTCGGCGGCCGAGGCCGGATTCTCGATCAGGGCCAGGGGATCGCCCGCCCGGACCGCTTGGCGGTCGCTTACGTAAAGGGTCTCGATCCGCCCCGACACCCGGGCGACCACCCGGGCCGCCGGACGGCTGTTCGTCAAGGTCATCTCCGCCGGGATCACGTCCGGATAACGGAACAGGCCGGCGATCGCCAGCAGGGCTACCACCACGAGAAAGAGGGTCGCGATGCCTTGCCGTACGATCCACCCGGGCACCACGCCCATGATCTCCTGGACCTCCTCACTACGGGTCTCTATCGGTTTGCCTCGATCGTTCATGTGCCTAATTCCAATTGGTTACGGACCAGTTCATAATAGGCGCCGCGACGGGCGGTCAGCTCCTCGTGCGTACCCTCCTCGACGACGCGGCCCCGGTCGAGCACCACGATCTTGTCGGCGTCGCGCACCGTGCTCAGGCGATGCGCCACGACCACCACCGTCCGCCCCCGGTAGAAAGCGCGCAAACGCCCCATGATCGCCCGCTCGTTGTTGGCGTCGAGGGCGTTCGTCGCCTCGTCGAGAAAGATGAACTCCGGGTTCTTATAGACCGCCCGGGCGATCAGCAACCGCTGCTTCTGCCCCTGGCTCAGGCCGTTTCCCTCCATGCCGATCCGCGTGTCGTAACCCAGCGGCAGGCTGTCGATATAATCGCGGATATTGGCCACCTCCACCGCGTGCAAAAGCCGCTCGCGGTCGATCACCTCCTCGCCGGGGGCGATGTTGTGGGCGATCGAGTCGGAGAAGATGAAGCCGTCCTGCATGACCGAGCCGGTCCGCGCCCGCCAGACATGCGGGTTGAGGTCGCGCAGACGGGTATCCCCCACCCGGACCTCACCTTTGTTGGGCTCGTAGAAGCCCAGGAGGAGCTTCACGATGGTGGTCTTGCCGCTGCCGCTCGCCCCGACGATCGCCGTCACCCGGTGGTGCGGAATGGTGAGGCTCACCCCGTCGAGCACGTAGTCGCGGTCCGCCCCGTCGTAGCTGAAGGAGACCCGCTCCAGCCGCAGCGACCGGTCGTCGGGCAGCTCCGTCCGCTTGTTCCCCCGTGTCTGCTCCTCGTCCTCCCGCTCGTGGATCTCGCCCAGCCGCTCCAGGCTGATCTTCGCGTCCTGCAGAGAGCGGGCAAAAGTGATGAACTGCTCCACCGGCGCCGAGAGCTGGCCGACGATGTAGGTGAGCGACATCATCATACCCAACGTCATGCTCCCCTCCACCACCGCCCGGGCGGCGATGAACGAGACCAGGATGTTGGTCGTCTGGTTGAAGAAGAGGCCGCCCAACTGCTGGTATTGCTCCAGCGCCAGCCCTTTCACGCCGATCCGGAACAGCTTCACCTGGATCCGCTCCCACTGCCAGCGCATCCGCGTCTCGCAATTGTTCAGCTTGATCTCCTGCATCCCCGTCACCAGCTGGATCAGGTTGCTCCGCTCGCCCGCCGCCTGGGCGAACCGCTTCACGTCCAGCTCGCGCCGCTTGCGCATGAAGGCCAGCACCCACGCCACGTAAAGCCCGTTGCCCAGCAGGAACAGCCCCAGGATGGTGAGGTCGTAATAGGCCAGCACAAAACCGAAGACGATAAAATTAACGAACGAGAAGAGCGTCGTGATCGAGGTACCCGTCATGAACGTCTCGATCCGGTCGTGGTCGCCCACCCGTTGCAGCAGGTCGCCCACCATCTTCGTGTCGAAGAAGCGCAACGGCAGCCGCGTCAGTTTCGCCAGGAAGTCGGAGATCAGCGCGATGTTGATCCGGCTGTTCACGTGCAGCAGGATCCAGCTCCGGATGAACTCCACCGAGAGCTTGGCGCCGACGATCACCAACTGGGCGACCAGGACGAGCGTGATGAAACTGAGGTTATTGTCGCGGATACCGGTGTCCACCAGGCTCTGCGTCAGGAAGGGCAGGATCAGCTCCAGCAGGCTGATCGTCACCATCCCCAGCACCAGCTGGACCATCTCACGGCGATAAGGGTCGAGGTAACGGAAAAAGTAGCCGATCCCCCGGCGGCGGGTCCGCTCCTCCTCGCCCAGCGTCCGGAAGTCCGGACCCGGCTCCAGCAACAGGGCCGTGCCGGTATCCTCGCCGTTCACCCGGGCGCTGAGCCAGCAGCGGGCGAACTCCTCGCGGCGGTAGGTGACCCGCCCCGCGGCGGGGTCGGCAATGTAAAAGTTCCCCTTCCGGATCCGGTAGCAGACCACGAAATGGGCTTGGTTCCAATGCAGGACGCAAGGCAGCGGGCAATGCCGCTCCAGCTCGTCGAGCGTCACCCGCACCCCCTGCGTCCGGAACCCGATCGCCTCCGCCGCCTCACTGATCCCCAGCATCGATACCCCCTCGCGGGTGATAAAGGCCCGTTCCCGCAGGTACTCGATCGAGTAGGCCCGCCCATAATAGCGGGCAATCATCCGCAAACAGGTCGGACCACAGTCCATCGAGTCAAGTTGCTGGTAGATGGGGAAAGAGTATTTCATTTAAGAATATGGCAAAGATTATTCTTTCCTATCACACGCTCATAATTAGACGGAGAGGGACAGATCAATTTAAAACGACAATGAGAACAAGGCTCTAAATCATACCGGGTACGTCTCCATGTGTTTTTACTCTCCAATTCTTTGCAAAGCAAGTCCTTGATCGGATCTTGAATAGTTCCTAAAGGCTTTTCATTGACATTAGCGTATACCGAACCGTCTGACATAATAGTAATTTTACCGAAATCATTCGTATTCAAAGCCTGAAGAGCAAATATATTTTGACGGGTTAATGCTATTGATTTCAACTCATCTTGATCAGTATAAACATACGATTCAAAAAATGCCTCATTCTGTCCGTTATAGAAAGGTTTGATCCAAACTTTGGCAAAATCCCCCAACCGTTCTTCTAATAGGCTTGCCTCCTCATACTCCTCTTCTGAAGAAACTAAAAACTCCCACGATTGATCCAAATGACAAGCCTCTATCTCTTTAGCGACCTTCCAAACCCGCTCCCGATCATACGCCCCTTTATGCAAAATTCTCAAATGAAGCGATTTATAAGACGACAATTGAGTCAAGACATCAGAAGTAGGTATATTACGCCAGTCCGAAACCAAAGTGTAAGGATTATCCATTTCATCCAAAAGACTCATCAAGGCATCCAATTCCGGATACAGGAAAACATTCCCTCCTAACAAGACAATTGATGCTTTTGAATGAGATATTGAAAACAAGAAATTTTTTAATGCATCAAAGTTCAAGATATCATTTGATTTCGTACAATAAGCACATTGTCTCATAGTGTCTTGGCAATCCGTACAGTCCAATGAACACACACCATTAATATAGAACAAAGCTTCATGAAGATACGACAAAATATTCCATCC
>CHCFR05602__coassemble_194_pt1 | contig 47509 bp, 35 predicted proteins | sample CHCFR05602__metabat2_low_PE_046 | metagenome-assembled genome bin CHCFR05602 | reverse complement strand
AACATAGATAAAACAGAGAACAAAAAATATGGCAATATATCCTTTAATATCAATAAATAACCAAGATCAATATATTTTTTTGCGTAATAATGCCAACCTACCAAGCTCAAGATATTAAAACAGACATAGCCTATTACCATTGTCAGCACTTCATATTTAGCCAAAGCCAACAATATGCATAATTGAGAAATACCCATCACAATCGTGCCATTTAAATAAATATCAGAACGATCATGGCTAATAAGTAAAAGATTATACAACAACAACAAATAAGCAAAAGCGCCCCAAATACAAAATAACTGTAAAAAAGGCACAGCAGGCAACCATTTTTCCCCTAAAAGTATAAAAATAAAATCCTTAGCGATAAACGCCAATCCAAACATACAGGGGAATGAGACAAATGCACCAAAACGAACCATTTTCCGGAAAATATTCCGTTGCCGATCTATATCTTCACGTACAGAAACTAAAACAGGTTGAGCTACAGAATTAATCATTCCATTCAAAACAGTACTTCCCATCCCCATCCATTTATAACCTTGTGAATAATATCCGACTTGTGTCGCATTATACAGCTTGCCAAGTAAAACGGAAAAGATATTATTGTTGACCTGAGTAAAAATATTAGTCAGAAAGACCTTGACACTAAACGACAACATCCCCTTCAACGGACGAAAATCAAACTCGAAAGTTGGCCGCCAAGGTGAGATCACAAATTTCAACAAAGAGCTCATCCCAACATAAACCAAACTTTGAATCGCCAAAGCCCAATAAGCAAAACCATTCATAGCCAGGATCACTCCAATAACGCCCGAAAGCAACAATGAGAAAATATCGATCTTAGCCTGTTCTCGGACCATCAATTTCTTAAACATAACAGTAAAAGGGACACCACCTATTCCCGCTAAAAAGAAACTGATAAACAATACCCGAGATAATCCTGTTAATTCCGGACGATCATAAAATTGGGCTATCAATGGCGCACAAAAAAATAAAAGCACATACAAGGCCAACCCCATAAAAAACATAAACCAAAAAGCGGCATTATAGTCCTTATGTGTCGCATCTTGCTTATTGGTCAAAGCTACAGTAAAGCCACTATTAATAATGGAACTGGCAATCCCCGAGAATATAGCGAGCATACCAACCAAGCCATAATCCTCCGCATTCAGTACACGAGCCAGATAAACACCAAACCCCAGTGCCAATACCTGCTGGACACCATTACTGATCCCGCCCCAAAACAGGCCTTTCGCTGTTTTCTCCCTGAGGGTCTGCTCCGCCATAATGATTATTTCTTTAAGGCATAGATTCGTTGAATGATATCCACTACCTTCATGCCCTCCAGCACGTTGGTGGTAATCATCTCGCCGGGCATGCCGGAAAGGACATTCACCACATTACGGATCACGAAGTTATGATTCTGGGCAGAGCCTTTGTAAGGACCATAGTCGTTACCGGGATTCGTTGGCGCGAGAATGGGCATCTCATAATCTTTCACATGACAGTATTCCACCTCATTCATATATTGACCACCTATCTTGACACTGCCGTTCTCGGCGACAATCAACATACTACTCTCCATATTCTTATTCCAAACAGCAGTTGAGTAGCTCAAGGCGCCCATTCCACCATTAACAAAACGGAAGTTCACGAAACCGGAATCCTCAAAATCAGTCAACCCCTTATGGTTGAAATCGGCAAAACGAGCCTGAATATCACAAATATCCCCAAACAACCAATACATGATATCGATAAAATGAGAGAACTGGGTAAACAACGTTCCACCATCCAAACGGGCATCTCCATGCCAACCGCCAGGTTTATAATAACGATCGTCGCGATTCCAATAACAATTAAGCTGGACCATATAAATCTGTCCCAACTTGCCGGAATCCACCATTTCCTTGATCCATACCGAAGGTGGAGAATAACGATTCTGCATCACGCAAAAGACCTGTTTCCGATAACGCAACGAGGTATAGATCACTCGTTCAGCATCCGCCAATGTCAAAGCCATCGGCTTCTCGATCACAACATGATGTCCCGCCTCGATCGCCTTGATCGCCATCTCAGCATGCAAACCATTAGGCACGCAAATATTGATCACATCCACGTCAGAAGCAATCTTCAGCAACTCTTCCAAATTTTTGGCAAAAGGAACTGGATAAGCCTCAACACCCAACTCCGCCTTCGGGCGGATATCGCACAAAGCCACCAACTCCGCCTTCTCGTCGCGGGTGATCATCTCCGCATGACGCTTACCAATGTGGCCACAACCGACCACGGCAAATCGTATTTTCTTGTCAGTATTCATAACGCTTAATCGTATCTATGATGTAAGAGACCTCCTCGTCGGTCATCTCCGTATGGATTGGAAGAGAAAGAACGGTCTCCGACAAATGATCCGCCACGTCGAGAGTACTGCCTTTCCGGGCGAAACCATAAAACGCCTCCTGTTTTTGCATAGGTAAAGGATAATAAACCATCGAGGGAATCCCTTGGGATTTCAAATAATCCCGCAAGCCATCCCGCCGGCCATTGTTGATCCGCAAGGTGTATTGATGGTAAAGGTGGGTAGAATAATCCATCTTTCGAGGAGTGATCCAACGAGGATCACCAGACAATGCCTCATCGTAACGGGCGGCGACCGCCTGACGGGCCGCGTTAAACTCGGCCAAATGAGGTAACTTCACCTCCAACACCGCCGCTTGCAAGGTATCCAGACGGGAGTTGCAACCCAAGATTTGGTGATGATATTTCACCTTTTGCCCATGCGAAGCGATCATTCGTGCCCGTTCCGCCAGATAGTCATCGGCGGTCATCAAGGCGCCACCATCCCCGAAACAGGCTAAAGGCTTGGAGGGAAAGAATGAGGTTGTCCCAATATGCCCGATCGTACCCGCCTTTTGTGTATGGCCATCCGGGAAACGATAGTCCGCTCCCAACGATTGAGCGTTATCCTCAATGAGATAAAGCCCGTTCTCATTGGCGATCCGCATGAGTGGCTCCATGTCCGCACATTGTCCAAAAAGATGAACCGCAACGATCGCCTTAGTCTTTCCAGAGATCGCGCCCTCCACCAAAGAGGGATTAATCGTAAAGGTTATTGGATCGACATCTACCCAAACCGGGATCAGTCCTAACAGAGCGACCACCTCAGCTGCCGCCACATAAGTAAAAGCCGGAACGATTACCTCATCTCCCGGACGCAAATCGAGCGCCATCAAAGCGATCTGCAAGGCATCAGTACCATTTCCACAAGTCACGACATGCGATACCCGCAAATAAGATTCCAGGCTTTCCGCAAATCGCTTGACTTGAGGACCATTTATAAAATGGGTATCGCCGACCACCTCGCTTATCGCCCGGTCAATATCCGGGCGCAAGCGCAGGTACTGCCGGCGCAAATCCACCATCTGGATCGGTTCCATTATTTCACCTCACTTCCAGGTTTTACCTCCTTTTGCGGCGTGATCACCGCCAATGAGCCATCGTAATTCTCAGCGGACAGGATCATACCTTCCGAGACGATGCCTTTCAGTTTACGAGGCGCCAAGTTCGCGATGAAGCAAACCTGCTTGCCAACCAATTCCTCCGGTTTATAATGTTGTGCGATACCCGAAACGATTGTCCGTTTCTCCAAACCATCGTCAATTCGGAATTGCAACAGCTTGTCCGCTTTCGGCACTTTCGTACACTCCAGAACCGTACCAACACGGATATCCAATTTCATGAAATCGTCGAACGCTATATTCTCACGGATAGGCTTCGCCTTGTAGTTCGCCTCCTCGTTCGCCTTTTTCGTATCGAGCAGTTTCTGGATCTGCGCCTCTATGACACTGTCCTCGATCTTCTCGAACAACAACTCAGCCTTGCCCAACTCATGTCCAGCAGGCAATAAATCTGTCGATCCCAAACGCTCCCAACCCAATGGCTGAACATTCAGCATCCGGTTCAATTTCTTCATACTGAACGGCAAGAACGGTTCGAAAGCGATCGCCAGGTTAGCCGTGATCTGCAGGGCGATATTCATGATCGTAGCGACACGGGCCATATCGGTCTTCGCCAGCTTCCACGGTTCCATATCGGCTAAATACTTATTACCGATACGAGCCAAATTCATCGCCTCCTTCTGGGCATCACGGAAATGGAACGTATCCAACAGACGCTCCACGTTAGCCTTCACTTCAGAGAATTCTTTCAAGGTCTGCTGGTCATAGTCGGTCAGCTCGCCTGCCTCAGGCACCTTATTGTCAAAATATTTGCCGGTCAGCACCAATGCACGGTTCACGAAGTTACCCAAAATAGCCACCAACTCGTTGTTATTACGTGCCTGGAAATCCTTCCAAGTAAAATCATTATCCTTCGTCTCAGGAGCGTTGGCTGTCAACACGTAACGTAATACGTCTTGCTTGCCCGGCATATCCACCAGATACTCATTCAACCAAACCGCCCAGTTACGCGAGGTCGAGATCTTATCACCCTCCAAATTAAGGAACTCGTTTGCCGGTACATTCTCCGGCAGGTTATAAGAGCCCTCTGCCTTCAACATTGCCGGGAAAACAATGCAGTGAAAAACAATATTATCCTTACCGATGAAATGGATCATCTTCGTCTCGGGATCTTTCCACCATTTCTCCCAACTGTCAGGCAGCAACTCCTTCGTATTCGAGATATAACCGATCGGCGCATCGAACCAAACATACAGAACTTTACCATCAGCACCTTCGACCGGAACAGGAATACCCCAGTCCAAGTCACGGCTGACCGCCCGAGGCTGCAAGCCCATATCCAACCAACTCTTACACTGACCATAAACATTCGGTTTCCACTCCTTATGTCCCTCAAGGATCCACTCGCGCAAGAACGGTTCCCATTTATCAAGTGGCAGATACCAATGCTTAGTCTCCTTTAAAACCAAGGCACTACCACTCAAGGCCGACTTCGGGTTGATTAACTCTGTCGGGCTCAATGAAGTACCACAGGCCTCGCACTGGTCGCCATACGCCTTCTCGTTGCCGCAATGAGGACAAGTTCCCGTGATATAACGATCGGCCAGGAACTGTTTTGCCTCCTCATCATAATATTGCTCACTCGTCTTCTCAATGAATTCACCCTTATCATAAAGCTTCCGGAAGAAATCAGATGCCATTTGATGGTGGATAGCGGAAGTCGTGCGGGAATAGATATCAAACGAGATACCGAACTCCTCGAACGATTTCTTGATGATGTTATGGTAGCGATCCACGATATCCTGAGGCGTAACGCCTTCCTTCTTGGCACGAAGCGTGATGGGCACGCCGTGCTCGTCGGAGCCACCAATCATCAAGACCTCCTCACCCTTCAGGCGGAGATAACGTGCGTAAATATCGGCAGGCACATAAACACCCGCCAGGTGTCCGATATGCACCGGACCGTTGGCATACGGCAAAGCCGTTGTTATCAATGTTCTTTTAAAATGTTTCTCCATTCTGTCCCAATTTTTTCTCTTGACCGCAAAGGTATGGATTTCTTCGCGCAATCCCAAAAATCGGCCCGCCATCCCACGGGCATCCCGTTTTCGCAACCTGAGAAAAGCTCACGCGGCACGCGGAAAGGTTTCCAGACGCTGGAAAAGGCCACGCGACATGCGGGAAGGTTTCCAGACGCTGGAAAAGGTCACGCGACACGCGGGAAGGTTTCCAGCTGCTGGAAAAGGCCACGCGACACGCGGGAAGGTTTCCAGGCGCTGGAAAAGGCCACGCGACACGCGGGAAGGTTTCCAGCTGCTGGAAAAGGCCTCACGCTTCATGCCCTGTTTTTCCAGCCGCTGGAAAGTGCCTCACGGCCTATTCGGCGCTCATGATCACCTCCGCATGATTCCCCTGATCGAGCAGGCGCTTCGCGAAAGCCTGGACCTTAGCGGGTGTCATGCCTCGCACCGTTGTTTCATAATCGGTATAGGCGTCGAAGCCCCTGTAATAATAACCGCCCAAAACAGCCAACCAATATTCGTTGCCCTGCTGGTTCTCGGCGAAACGCTTCAACAAATTGTCGCGTGTCTTGTTGAAATCCACCTCGCGGGGGCCCTCATCGGCAATCCGTCGCAACTCGGTAGTCGTAATCTCACTCATCCTTTCCCACTTGTTGGGATCGGTATCGAAGTAAACCTGAATACCAGCCTGTCCCTCAGGGAAAGAGGAGATACTAACACTAGCCGAGACGCCATAAGTGCCCCCTTCGGCCTCACGAACCTTCTCCATATAAACTAAGTCGAGCACTTGCTCAAGCATGGTCGCGGCAACCCGATCCTCCAAAGTATAATCCATTTGTCCGGAATAATAATGAAGCACGCTCACCTTCGGGGTCTCCATTGGCCGACTGAAACGGTTAGCGAACTCTCCGGTACGAGGTTTTGGTACTTGGTTCACATCAGCCTGTTCGACACGTCCCGCAGCGGGCAGAGTCGCCAAATATTGCTCGATATAAGGCCGGACACTATCTACCTCGAAGCTTCCCACAAGCATAAAGGTAAAATCGGACGCATCGCCAAAACGCTCCCGCTCAATCTCCAGGATCCGGTCGTAGCTGACCCAATCAAAATCGGCCGGACGCAAACGTTTCGCTCTAGGATTATCACCATAGATCGCAACCATCAACGAGTCGCTGAAAGCGGTCATCGGATCCAGTTCCGCATTACGCAACTGAGCGACCATTCGCCCTTTATAAGACTCAAAGGCGTCGTTGTCGCGACGGGGCGCCGTGAAGCTGAGGTAAACCAACTCGAAAAGAGTCTTCAGATCGGCGGGCACGGCCGAGCCGTTGACGTTCTCACGGTCCATGCTCAGCGACAAAGAGCAACCGACCTCCTTACCCGCCAGCCGTTTCTGCAGGTCGATCGCCGAGAAGTCGCCCAATCCGCCCAACTCGATCACGTCGTTGAACACTTTCAGGTTCACGATCTCATCCGTGCCGTAAAGCGAGCTGCCGCCCGGACTAGAGGCCGAGAGCAGCACCTGATCACGCTTGAGCGTCGTCGGTTTCAGCACGACCCGCACGCCATTACCCAGTGTCAACACCGTCGATCCCAATAAGCCCGCCTCGCTCTTGGCGATCTTGCCCGGAGCGGGCAGCGCGGGGATCAACGGCTCATTGGAAACCGTCTCCCGATAAGGCTCCACCGGTTGCCGTCGAGCCTTCTCGAACATGGCCAACAGCTCCGCTTCCGTCGGGTAGGTCACGCCCGCCTTATCCGGCCCGGTCAAAGAGATCACAATATTACGTTCAGAGATGACTTGTGCCACATATTGGTTGACCGCCTCAAGTGGCAACTCCTGAGCGATCTGTCGCATCAACTCATATTCCATCTCAATGCCGGGAATATAACCTCCTTCAGTGAAATGACTCAAGTATTCCCTGGAGTAAGCGCTATTCGGTTGTTTCTCCCGCTCGTTATAGGCCGACTCATAGCTCTTCAAAACATTCGCCTTGGCCCGATCGTATTCCCCTTTCGTGAAACCGAACTGGCGCGCCCGCTCATTCTCCCGCACAAGGGCGAACAAGGCCGAGTCGACCGCGTTATCCTTCACCATCGCTGCCGTCGTCCAGGCACCTTTCGTCCGGGCGACCATATAATTATCGCTGTCGTAACCCTCCGCATAGATAAAAGGCGGATTAGGCTGGCGAACAATCGCGCCGAAACGCTCGGCCATGACGCTGGCGCATACCGACTGGATATAATTATGCACCGCCCCCTCAATCGTCGCCCGGCGTTCCTTCGGCAGGTTATCATGCTTATAAAACAGGAAAAGAATGGTGTTAGCTGCCTCCTTGTCGGTCGCCACCGAAACAAGCGGTTCTTCATTATCGGGAACCTCAGCCTCTTTCCGTTCGGCGGGATTTACCGGAGCCGGGATATCGCCAAACATCTCATGAACCTTGCGCTCGACCTCTGCCATATCCACATCTCCAACAACGATGATCGCCTGTTGGTCCGGGCGATACCATTTATGATAATAAGCCCTCAGCTCATCAGGCTTGAAATTCTCAATCACCTCGATAGTGCCGATCGGCATCCGGTTGGCGTAACGGCTCCCCGGATACATCTTGGGCAACTGCTGCTCCCAAAGACGTGCTTGCGCGTCCTGCCGTGTGCGCCACTCCTCACGAATCACGCCACGCTCCTTAGCGATAGCCGAGTCGGTCAGCGAGAGGAAGCCGGTCCAGTCGTGCAAGATCAACAGGCAAGAATCGGTCACGGCTGGCTTATCTACAGGTGCGTTCATAACCATATAGACAGTCTCATCGAAACTAGTGTAGGCGTTGAAGTTCTCACCACCCCGCATACCGACACTCTCTATGTAATGATCCATTCCATCATTCGGAAAATGCTTACTGCCGTCAAAGGCCATATGCTCCAAGAAATGGGCCAAGCCTCGTTGGTTCTCCTCCTCAAGCACCGAGCCAACATTATGCACGATATAAAAATCGGCCCTTCCCTTAGGCAACTCATTATGGCGGATGTAATAGGTCAGCCCATTGTCGAGCTTTCCATACCTCACCTTACTGTCGATAGGCAACGGTCCGGCCTCTTGCGCCCCAAGCACGGGCAACAAGACAAACAGCAACGCGACCATCCATACGAACCGGTTTCTCTGTGTCCTCTTTCTCATAATTACATTATTTATTTTAGGTATTGCCGCGAATATACATTTTTAAGTCCTCGCGTTCCCAAGATAAAACGGATTTTTAAGTGTTCCCTTCCCCGTTTTTACCTAACTTCGCACCCGGAAACAGCAAGTCTTATTTTTACTGAAAAAAAAAGCGTCACGCTTATGGAAAAGGATAAATTAGTCTCACCCAGCTTTTGCTTTATCTTGATGGCGAACTTTCTCCTGTTTTTCGCTTTCTACCTGATCCTGCCGATCCTGCCTTTCTATCTCCAGGAAGAGTTCGCGGCAGGAAAATCACTGATTGGTTTCGTTCTCTCATGCTACACGATCGCGGCCCTCTGCATCCGTCCATTCGCGGGTTACCTGTTGGACTCCTTCGCCAGACGGCCGCTCTACCTGTTGGCTTACTTCATCTTCACCTCCATTTTCGCCGGTTATATCGTCGCCACGACATTGAGTCTTTTCATAGCCTTGCGCATCGTGCACGGTTTAGCATTCGGTATGGTGACTGTTGCCGGTAATACAATCCTGATCGATATCCTGCCCTCATCCCGCCGTGGCGAGGGAATCGGATATTATGGCCTGGCCAACAACATCGCCATGAGTTTCGGCCCGATGATCGGCCTCTTCATGCACGAGGTCTATTCCTACGAGACCATCTTCACCTGCTCGCTTGTTTCTGGAGCGATCGGCATCTTAATGGCCTATATGGTAAAAACGCCCTATAAGAAACCCGTCAAGCGTGAACCCATCTCGCTCGACCGTTTCTTCCTGCTTAAAGGGACCATGGCGGGCATCTCGCTTTTGTTGCTCTCCATTCCTTATGGTATGACCACCACTTACGTCGCCATGTACGCCGACGAGATCGGTATCACTGTCAACTCCGGCCTTTACTTCACGTTCATGGCGATCGGCCTGGCGGTCTCGAGGCTCTTTTCCGGCCGACAGGTCGACAGAGGCCGGGTTACTTATGTCATCACACTCGGTATGTACTTGGCAGTCCTGAGTTTCTTCGCATTGGCAGGTTTACGTTATATCGCCAACTGGAGCTTGGTCTTCTCCTCTTACCTGTATCTGGCCATTGCTCTCTCGCAAGGCGTTGCGTTCGGCACGATGTTCCCCGCATTCAATGCGTTGTTCGTCAATCTGGCACCCAACAACCAACGAGGGACAGCGACCTCGACCTATCTGACTAGTTGGGATGTCGGAATTGGTATTGGATTGATGGTTGGCGGTAGCCTGGGTCAGGCATTCGGTGGTTTCTCGTGGGCTTACCTTTTTGGCGCTTGCCTGACGATTCTCTCCGTCATCTATTTCGTATGGAAAGTCGGGCCGCACTACAACCGTAATAAACTACGTTAGGCGGTATCATTCTTTTTATGTACATTTGCCCGAAACAAAAACAAGCAGTCATGAATTTCAGTGAAAAATGCTATCAGATCTTTGAGCAAGCCACCAAGGCTTATCATATAACGGATCATGTGGACGCGACAATCCACAATCCGTATCCCGTAAAAAGTATTGATTTCTATCTCTACTTGAAAAACTGGATCGACGCCGTACAATGGCACCTGGAAGATATTATCCGTGATCCGGCGATTGACCCGGTCGAGGCCTTGAAGATCAAACGACGAATCGATAAATCCAACCAGGACAGAACGGATCTGGTGGAATTGATCGACAGCTTTTTCCTGGATAAATATAAAGACGTAAAACCATTGCCTGACGCGACCATCAACACCGAGAGTCCCGCTTGGGCCGTCGATCGTCTGTCGATCCTGACCTTGAAGATCTACCATATGGAACGTGAGGTAGAGCGTACGGATGTCAGCGCCGAGCACAAAAGCCGTTGCGAGAACAAACTGGCTGTCCTCAGGGAGCAAAAGAAAGACCTGTCGACCGCATTAGACCAACTGTTGACCGATATCCACGATGGCAGGAAATACATGAAGGTCTACAAACAGATGAAGATGTACAACGATCCGGAGTTGAACCCTGTCCTCTACGGTACTAAAAAATAATAATGGCGAATTTCCTGGTCATACGATTATCCGCTATCGGTGATGTCGCCATGACGTTGCCCGTGGTCTATTCGGTGGCTCGACTGAATCCGGAGCATACCTTTACGGTCCTTACCCAGACGTTCTTGATGTCCATCTTCATGAACCGTCCCAAGAACGTCCGGGTTTTAGGAATCAACACCCGTTCAAGTGAGAAGAAACTGATCGGACTGCTGAAATTTTCCTCCGCCTTGGCCCGTTACGACTTTGATTATGTCCTGGATCTGCACGATGTCATCCGGACCAAGATCATCCGTACGTTCTTCCAGCTGAAAGGGAAAAAGGTATTTGTAGTGGATAAGGCCAGGAAAGAACGCAAAGCACTGGTTCGTCCTAACAATAAGATCAAGACACCATTAAGGCAGGTTATAGATCGCTATGCGGATGTATTTCGTATGGCAGGCTTACGTTACGAGGCTATTTTTACTTCTCTGTTTGAAGGATATCAACCGGACTTGGCGCCCATCGAGGCCTTTGCCGGCACTAAAAACGGGAAATGGATCGGTATTGCCCCATTCGCCAAACACACAGGAAAGATTTACCCTATCGAACAGATGGAAGAGGTAGTCGCCTCACTCGCCAAAACAGGTGAGCAAGAAATTTTCCTGTTCGGGGGCCGTGGCTACGAGGAGGCGATCCTTGAGGAATGGACATATCGCTATCCTCATGTGAAGAATGTTGTAGGTCATTTCAATTTGGATCAAGAATTGGTCTTGATCTCCAAACTCGACCTGCTAGTCAGTATGGACTCCGCCAATATGCACTTCGCTTCGTTAGTCGGCACACGAGTTCTCTCCATTTGGGGCGCGACGCATCCTTATGCCGGCTTCTACGGCTATCATCAATCACCAGAGGATTGCCTTCAAGTGGACTTGCCTTGCCGCCCCTGTTCCATCTTCGGGCAAAAGCCCTGCTTACGGGGTGATTGGGCCTGTATGAACAAGATGACACCTGAACAGATCGTAACAAAAATCAATACGATCCTATGAATATTGTCATTCATCCTCAATACGAATACTTGACGGATTTCATTCACCGCCTTCCCGCCTTTTTCGAGAAAGAGGGAACAACCATTTACGACGGGCGCAACCGGATCAAGGTCTTCCAAGTTAATGGTCTGCTCCTCAATGTCAAGCGTTTCAGGAAACCGATCCTGATCAATCGTTTGATCTACTCCCTTCTTCGAGCCCCAAAGGCCAAGAGATCCTATGAGTACGCCTTACGATTGCGGGAAAAGGGCATTGACACCCCCGAACCCATCGCTTATATCTTATGCGAAGAGAAAGGGCTTCTCTCATGGAGTTACTTCATCAGTTTCCAAATGCCGGAAACCTATCACACGCTGTATGAGGCAGGACAAGGCCCAATCGAGGAGAATAGCGAACTATTCAGGGCTTTAGGAACTTATACGGCCCATTTACATCAAAAGGGCATCTATCACAAGGATTATTCGCCCGGCAACATCTTATATCACCAAGAGCTGGACGGCATACATTTTTCCCTGATCGACATTAACCGGATGTCTTTCGGAAAGGTGTCATTGAAACAAGGTTGCGCGAATTTCGCCCGGATTTGGGGTGGCGAACAGGCTTTCCATATCTTGGCGGAAAGTTACGCAAAAACATTAGGCGCAGACACGACCCTTTGCCAGAAATGGATCTTCCATTATCGCCAACGCTTCTGGAGACGTTACGCAAGGAAACATCCCATCTGTTTCGAGTTTAAATAAACTCTTAGCTTTCACCTTAAAAGCGACCATTTTACTAAACCAGAAAAACACTATCCTGAAATCACTACAAAACCTAATCCAAATGCAGGAATAAAATTACGATTTAGACCGTCCGCTCCATTCTGTTACATGTGTACAATGATCAATATAATAACGCTCCTCATCAGACAAATGGGAAGAGTCACTATACCAAGGCAAATGTTCTGCTTGATAAGGATATGCTGTACGATAGGCCTCCACAAAACGACTTCGGCTCAATCCCACACGAGGACGATAAAGCGCCAATGTCGTATCAATCGGAGCACGATAAAGCCCAAAGTCAACCTGCCGTTGGTAATAGGTACTCTCCTTTTGAATAACCTGTTCCTTATACGCATAATGGTCCGGTAAATTATCTATCCGCAAAGAAAAACCGACCTTCCGAGCTAACGGATGCTTTTTCAGTTCACGCATAAGATGGTCAACAAAATCCGCAGGGCAATCAACCACTGGAACCACATCAGAGTCCGTATAGATATAATAATCGCCACAGAACTTTTTCCTGAGAGATGACTTCCAAAGCGCTTTGAAGCCAAGATTCTTTTCCAACCGAATTACAGTAAAAGGACAACGCTCATAATACTTCAATAAAGGAGGATAGGTAGAAGCGTTATCTAAAATATATATATTCGTATAACCTCTAACCACTAAAGCATCCAATAACTTACACAAAGTATCGAGCCGATTGAAATTATTAATAATGATAGGCACTTCTCGTCCTTCCCGAATACGAGAAGGATTCATTCGCTCTCTAACAAAATAATAACAAGAGCCTAAATATGATATTACAGTCTTAAAGAAACGCATATATTTTCTATGTATATCAAACCGTTATGAAATGCGACCAAAAACTTTTCATTTTGCGTTTATACCAGGCATGACATCCAAAAGGCAATTGCTGTCCATTCAAATGGTAGCAATATTTTGGATATTTGTCGAAAGAAAAACGGATTGCCTCACGAGGACTAGGATAAATGAATCCTTTCGGCTCTGTGGCCCAAAACACATCTTCATTACGAAGGTGATGGCGCTTACCCGATAAATAGAAATTAATCCGCTCAGCTTGTTCTTGAGTCACCCTATAATGACTGACAACCTTTCTCAGAGATAATCCACCATTACCAATCTTATCATACAAATCCTGTTTCGACATTTTTCCTCGAAAATGTTGATACGAACGCACCATACGCATGATTCCTGACAAAACAGGCATTTGATAAAGCCTTCGCCGTAACCATGGCGCACCAATATAATCATATTTTTTCTCACACCAATCTTCAAGCTCATCACGAAACACGTAAGCATCCAACTGGTAAATCAGGATATAATCACAATCGAGGAAACGCTCATAAAAAAGAGATGAGAGCATCAGTTGGTTATAGCCAGCGATCCCTTTAAAATAAAAATCAGGAAATGATTCGAGATATAGTTTTGGGTACTCAGCAGTCAACGAGGACAAATCCAAAGATTCCGGTTTAACTACCACCAATGGATAACGTCCTAATATTTGATAGGCTTGAACAAACGATCTCTGCTCCTCTTGAGTAAACGTTGCCTTATAAATGGGTATGATGACCTTAACTGAATTCATCTATTCTTTATTCGTTTTTAGTGCCTTGAGAGGGACAAACTTAACGAAAAAACAATAAGAAACAGACAATCCCATACACATAGAATGAAAGTTTTAAGATTTTTATGTTTACTTTTACATGCCCAAAAAGCATATTCTTACTTATTGTAAAATAACAAAGATTTATGATTCCTAAAGTTATTCATCTATGTTGGTTTAGCAATGAGCCATTCCCAGTCGAAATTAAAATCTGCTTGGCTAGCTGGAAACGCATATTACCAGACTACACGATCCGAAAATGGACTTATCAAGACGCAATGGCAATTGGTTGCGATTATATAACAGAAGCACTAACTGCCCGAAAATGGGCTTTCGCTGCCGATGCGGTACGTTTTTATGCACTATACAAAGAGGGAGGCATCTACATGGATAGCGACATTCTGCTGGAAAAAAGATTTGATGAATTCCTCCCTAAGCGAGGATTTGCCACTTTTAATGAATTATGGGGTGTCTTACTTCTTCAAGCGGCTTTTTTGATAGGCGAAGCCGGGAATTCCTATTGTGGAGAAGTATTCGAATACTACAACCAACGTCATTTTTTGCAACCCGACGGATCATATGACATGTTGGTTTCACCCAAAATCATGGTTTTCATCGCTGAAAAAAGAGGATACCGACGAGAAGATGTGGAACAACGTCTTGGTGACGACTTAATAATTTACCCAAGTCGCTATATATCACCTTGCAAACGACTACATAGCCCCGAAGCTTTTGCTCACCACCAAGTATATGGAAGTTGGCGTCAACATCATTTAGGAAGACGTTTTGAACGACTTTTAAAACATTGGGTATTATCGATTCGGTTTTCTTTATTTAAGCGATAAACAACGATCATGAAAAATAAAACATGTTTAATCATTTTATTATTGATAATTAGCTTATCACGGCCCGCCATCGCGGAGGATTGGCGCGACCAAATGGAATACCTGATCTACTCGCCCCGCTATTTCGGTCCGAACGCGTTCCCGATACCGGAGTTGACAGGCGGCCGCCTATCGGCTCGCTGGGAGGTGGAATTACGTGGCGAGTATCACACGATGACGGGCGACCAGACAAAAGATATCTTCACCCGGCTCTACATCCCGATCGCCAAGGGGCGGGCGGGCATCAACGTCTCATGGGTCTTCCAGGAATGGTACAAGACATCGACCGAGGTATGCGACGAGCGGCATGCCGTCGAGACCGAGTCGCCCATCGTCTGCCGGGGCGACGTGGTGCTGAATTGTTTCTATCAAGTCTTGCGTAGCGAGCGATGGCTCGACGTGGCGGTCAGCGCCAACCTGAAGACCGCCAGTGGCGGACGCCTTTGCGATGCCCGCTATACGGATGCCGCCTCCTACTGGTTCACCGCCGAGCTGGGCCGCGATCTCTGGAAAGACGAGGCTCAAGAGGCCTTCCTGCGGGCACAAGCGCAAGCCGGGTTCTATTGCTGGATGACCAACGATATGGTGCACCGCCAGAACGACGCGTTCTGTTATGGCGTAGGGTTGTCCGGTGGCGTCAAGGGCTTCTCGCTGGACTGCGATTACTCCGGCATCCAAGGCTATGAGAATATCGGCGACCGCCCGATGATCGTACGGACCAACCTAAGCTACGAGATCAAGAAGAACATCATCTCCTTCCATTACAAGCACGGTATCCGCGATTATCTTTACGATAGTTTCGGATTGGGTTACACACGCTGCTTCTGAACTTTAACCCCTTAAAATCGTACTTCCCCAGCCGGGAAATAGATTTTAAGGGGTTAAATTGTATTTCCCGGATCCGGGAAATGAATTTTAAGGGGTTAAATCGCGTTTCCTGAATCCGGGAAACGGATTTTAAGGGGTTAAATTGCCTTTTTTGAATCGGGAAAATGGATTTTAAGGGGTTAAATTGCCTTTTTTGAATCGGGGAATGGTCTTGGAGGCTCCCAAAAGCATTTTCCAGATCCGGGAAATGGGTTTGGAGGGTCCCAGACGGTTTTCACTTCCGCCCGAAATCGGCGGGAATCTCGCCCCATTCGGAGGTTTCCCATTTGATGATCCGCGTCGTATAGCTGTTCTCGTTAAGCCATTTCTCGGCCCGTTCGATCAGGTTGAAAATCGGCTCATTCTCCGGAACCCGTTCCAGCAAGGTCTTGCATTTCTTCTTGCGCACCCAAAGGATGGCATTGCGGCTATCGGAATAGATCGGCAGGTCGCTGCCCTTATTTTTCAACAGGGCCAACCCATGGACGATCGCCAGGAACTCGCCAATATTGTTCGTTCCCTTTTTCATCGGCCCGACACGAAACAGCTCCTGCCCCGTGGCGACATAAACCCCACGATACTCCATATCGCCCGGATTCCCGCTACAGGCCGCGTCGACCGCCAGGCTGTTCGGCTCCGGCCGGCCTACAGGTGTCTCCGCGTAAAGACGGTCGATCGCCTTGGGCGAAGCCGCCTTCCTCAGATAATGCTCATAACCCTCCTCGAACGCCTTGACCGCCTCCTCGCGGGTCTCGAACGCCTTGTATTTAGCGCCTGCCTGCCCCTCCACTTGCCTCTTGCAATCCGCCCAATTATCGTATATACCGGGATTCAACCCCTTCCAGACCACGTAATGCTTATTCTTCGCCATATTCCAAAACTACTCGTCCGCCAAAAGTACAAAAAAACCACGACCGGACACGAGCCGGGCAAAAATAACGGGACTCCGGAAAGAGGTTGAGCGAAAAAAAACATACATTCGCGATAGGATTTAAGGAATTACGAATGAGACGCGTATTTTTAATAGGTTATATGGGAGCCGGCAAGACGACGGTCGGACGCCTGTTGGCGAAACGGGCCGGCCTCACTTTCATCGATCTCGACCATTATATCGAGAGCCGTTTCCACAAGGCGGTGCCCGCCATTTTCGCGGAAAAGGGCGAGGCGGCTTTCCGCGACATGGAACGCCGGATGTTGCATGAGGTCGCGGAGTTCGAGGATGTCCTGGTCTCGACCGGCGGCGGGGCCCCCTGTTTCTTCGACAACATGGCCTTCATGAACACACACGGGACAACGGTCTACCTGAAAGTATCCGTCGAGGAGCTGGCCAAACGGCTGGAAGTCGGCAAACAGGAGCGGCCGGTCCTGAAGCACCGGAGCGGCGAGGCGTTGCGGGCCTTCATCCGCGAGAGCCTGGAGAAACGGTTGCCCTATTACGACCAGGCCACGGTCATCTTCGACGCCGAGAAGATGCTGACCGAGCACGACGCCCGCGAGATCGCCGAGGCGCTGCGCGAGCGGCTCGCCCTCGAGAAGGCAACAGAATAACTGATTACCTATTCATTAATATATTATGGAGAACCGGGAAGGACAACAATTTAAGGGGAGCTACATTCCTCAGGAGTTATTGAAAGAGATACAACGCTTGAGCAACCGGCTGACGATCGGCATCCCCCGCGAGACAGAGGAGGGTGAGCGCCGGCTGGCCCTAACCCCCGAGGCGGTGGAGATGCTGACCGGCTATGGCCATCGGGTATTGCTCGAGAGCGGCGCCGGATTGGGCATCAACTATTCGGACAACCGCTATGCCGAGGCGGGCGCCGAGATTGTCGAGACGGCCCAAGAGCTCTTCCAGGCCGACATCATCCTGAAGATCTTGCCGCCCACCGTCGAAGAGGTCGCGATGGCACGCCCACGCGCCATCTTCTTCTCGCTCATCCAACTGAACCGTTTCCAGCGGGAGGCATTCGAGCTGATGGCCCTGAAACGGATCACGGCCGTCTCGTATGAGCTGATGGCCGACGAGACGGGGCGCATCCCCATCCTGGGCGTCACCTCCGAGATCGAAGGCGCCGCCGCCATCACGATCGCCTCCGAGCTGCTGAGCAACGAACAGGGCGGCAAGGGCATCCTGTTCGGAGGCATGCCCGGCCTGTCGCCCACCGAGGTGGTAATTATCGGCGCCGGCAACGCCGGGACAGTGGCCGCCCGCGCCGCCCAGGCCCTGGGCGCCTCCGTCAAGGTCTTCGACGACGACATCAACAAGCTGCGTGCCATCCAGAACCTGCTTGGCCGCGAGCTTTTCACCTCGACCTTCCACCCCAACGTGTTGCTGAACGCCTTCAAGAGCGCAGATGTCGTGATCGGCGCCATGCGCTATATCAACACGAGGCATCGTTACGTGATCGCCGAGGAGCTGATCCAGCAGATGAAAAAAGGCGCCCTCGTCATCGACCTGCGCGTCACGCAAGGCGGTTGCTTCGAGACGACCTGCTGCCTTGGGGAGAACGATCCCCAAATATTTGAGCAATATGGCGTCTTGCATTACTGCAAGCCCAACATCAGCAACCGGGTTGCCCGTACCACATCAATGGCTTACAGCAACATCCTGGTCCCGTTTCTCACACGGCTGGGCGACGCGGGCTCTTTGCAAATGCTGATCAAGAACGACCGTGGCCTCCGGCAAGGGATCTACCTCTACGCGGGCAAGCCGGTAGCGGCTTATGTCGCGGAACATTTTAACGTTCCGTGCAACAACATCAACCTATATCTGTCCGCTTTTTAAAGCCAAAAATTTTGTACTCGTAAAGTTTATGATTTATTTCGCGAAACATCTTAATACCAATTAATACAAAATAATAGCGAGAAGCGAAAAACATATGGAACAAACAAAAGTATTAACGCTGGAAAAAGTGGTCATCCGTTTCTCGGGCGATTCTGGAGATGGCATGCAGCTGACAGGCACCATCTTCTCGAACTTGTCCGCCATTTTCGGGAACGAGATTTCTACCTTCCCCGATTATCCAGCGGAAGTTCGTGCCCCGCAAGGCACCCTGAGTGGCGTATCCGGATTCCAAGTCCATCTGGGATCACGCAAGATCTTCACGCCGGGAGACAAGGCGGACGTCTTGGTCGCCATGAACCCGGCCGCATTGAAAGTCAACGTAAAACATCTCAAGCCGAATGCGATCGTCCTGATCGATACGGATTCTTTCCTGAAAAGTGACCTGGAAAAGGCATTGTTCGAGACCGACGATCCCTTTACCGAGCTGGGCTTAACCGGCGTACAGGTTGTCGCAGCACCGATCTCATCCCTCGTGAAAGAAGGATTGACCGAGTTTGGTCTCGATAACAAATCCGCGCTCCGTTGCAAGAACATGTTCGCCCTCGGATTGGTCTGCTGGTTGTTCGAGCGTCCGCTCGACGCGGCAATGCACATGCTGCAAAACAAGTTCGCCAAGAAGCCGATTATCGCCCAGGCGAACATTAAGGCGTTGACCGATGGCTACAACTATGGGCACAACATCCACGCGTCTGTCTCGACCTACCGGATCGAGAGCAAGAAGGCCGCTCCCGGCATCTACATGGACGTGAATGGCAACAAGGCAACCTCTTATGGCTTGATCGCCGCTGCCGAGAAAGCGGGCTTGCGCCTTTTCCTAGGAAGTTATCCGATCACGCCGGCAACAGACATCCTGCATGAGCTCTCAAAACGCAAAGATTTAGGCGTTATCACCGTACAAGCTGAGGACGAGATCGCTGGTATCTGTACCTCAATCGGCGCCAGCTTCGCCGGTTGCCTGGCAGCGACATCCACATCCGGTCCCGGTCTGGCACTGAAGAGCGAGGCGATCGGTTTGGCGGTTATCGCCGAGTTACCTTTGGTTGTTGTCGACGTGCAACGTGGTGGTCCATCAACCGGTATGCCGACAAAATCGGAGCAAACCGACTTGATGCAAGCGTTATACGGACGTAATGGTGAATGTCCGGCTGTTGTCTTGGCCGCATCCACACCAACCGACTGTTTCGACGCCGCTTTCTGGGCAGGCAAACTGGCTGTCGAGCACATGACACCGGTTATCCTGTTGACCGATGCCTTCATCGCGAATGGTTCTTCGGCCTGGAAACTGCCTAACCTGGCAGACTATCCAGCCATCACACCGAATTATGTCCAGAATTATAAGGGCGACAAACCTTGGAAACCTTATCGCCGCGACAAAGACAGTCTTGTCCGCTATTGGGCGATCCCTGGAATGGAGGGCTATATGCACCGTTTGGGCGGCTTGGAGAAAGACTTCGACACGAGCGCCATCTCGACCGATCCGGCCAACCACCAGAAGATGGTACAAACCCGCCAGGCAAAGATCGACAAGATCGCCGATTATATTCCCGAGGTACAAGTTGTCGGCGACGAGGATGCCGACCTGCTGATCGTCGGCTGGGGCGGTACTTACGGTCACCTCTATGAGGCAATGGAAGATATGCAGGCACAGGGAAAGAAGGTTGCCTTGGCACACTTCAAGTTCATCAACCCGCTGCCAAAGAATACGGCCGAGGTATTGGGACGCTACAAGAAAGTAGTTGTTGCCGAGCAGAACAACGGCCAATTCGCCAACTATTTACGCGGCAAGGTACCCGGATTCGAGCCTTATCAGTTCAACCGGGTTAAAGGACAACCTTTCGTCGTAGCTCGATTGGTTGAGGAATTCACTAAAATATTGGAGGCATAAGAGATGGCAACAGAAGAAACAAAATATCAACCGAAAGATTACAAGAGTGACCAATACGTCCGTTGGTGCCCGGGCTGTGGCGACCACGCGATATTGAACTGCCTGCACAAGGCAATGGCAGAAGTGGGAGTAGCACCGCATAACATGGCCGTGATTTCCGGTATCGGATGCTCCTCGCGCCTGCCTTACTACATGAACACTTATGGATTCCATACGATTCACGGACGTGGCGCCGCGATCGCTACGGGTGTCAAGACAGCCCGTCCGGACCTGAGCGTCTGGTTGATCACCGGCGATGGCGACTGTTTGGCGATTGGTGGTAACCATTTCATCCATGCCGTACGCCGTAACATCGACCTGAATATTGTCCTCTTCAACAACAAGATCTATGGCTTGACAAAGGGACAATACTCTCCGACATCCGACCGCGGCTTTGTCTCCAAGAGCTCTCCTTACGGTACGGTCGAGGATCCGTTCATTCCTGCCGAGCTGGCTTTGGGCGCACGAGGCAACTTCTTCGCACGGGCGATCGACGTAGACCTGAAAAATACGACAGAGATCCTCGCCGCTTCCGCACGCCATAAAGGCGCGGCAGTAACAGAGGTGCTGGTCAACTGTATGATCTTCAATAACGGTATCCACAAGCAGATCGTCGACAAGGAGTTCCGGGCAGACCGGACCATCTTCCTCCGCCATGGCGAGAAGATGATCTATGGCAAGGACAACAACAAGGGTATCGTACTCGACGGCTTGAAACTGAAATCTGTCACGATCGGCGAGGATGGCTACACCATCGACGATGTCCTCGTACACGACGCGCACTGCAAGGACAACACCCTGCACATGATGCTGGCGATGATGAGTGGTGACATGCCCGTCGCTCTCGGTATCATCCGCGACGTGGAGGCACCGACCTACGACGAATCCGTCCATCAACAGCTGGAAGAGGTCCAGGCCAAAATGCCTAGCCGTACACTCAACGAGTTCCTGATGAGTGGCGAGACTTGGGAAATCAAATAAAGGATAAGCGACCCTTTTTCCGATAAAGAATAGAAGCCGTACCAAGACAACCGGGCTATTTAAGTTAAAAGAGCCCTTGTCCGGTACGGCTTTTTCATGTTTAAAAAGAGTATTCCTGAGCAGAAAAGTAATGAATTTGCCAACCGCATATGGCAATTTCACAACGGATTATGTTAATGGTATGGAAAAGGAGAAATATTGCTGAAAAATTTCCTTAATACGGCAAAAGCTATAAAAAAAAATACTACTTTTGTAGTGCGGTTAACAAGGCGAAGTAAGAGGCTTCCGCCAACAATAAAGTAAGCCGAAAAAACAGTAAGGAATAGAGAGTTTTTACATAAAGTCAATCATTAAAATTTAATTACAAGATGGCTAATTTAGATTTAAGCAAGTACGGAATCACAGACGTGAAAGAAATCATTCACAATCCGTCTTATGATGTTTTGTTCGCTGAGGAGACAAAACCAAGCTTGGAAGGTTACGAGAAGGGTCAAGTAACTGAGCTTGGCGCGGTAAACGTCATGACAGGTATTTATACTGGTCGTTCGCCTAAGGATAAATTCTTCGTTAAGAATGAGGCGAGCGAGGATTCTGTATGGTGGACTTCTGACGAATATAAAAACGACAACAAGCCTTGTTCAGAGGCTGCTTGGGCTGACTTGAAGGCTAAAGCCGTTAAGGAGTTGTCAGGCAAGCGTTTGTTCGTTGTTGATACTTTCTGTGGTGCGAACGAGGCAACTCGTTTGAAAGTTCGTTTCATCATGGAGGTAGCATGGCAGGCACACTTCGTAACGAACATGTTCATCCGTCCGACAGCTGAGGAGTTGGCTAACTACGGTGAGCCTGATTTCGTTTCTTTCAACGCTGCTAAGGCCAAGGTTGATAACTACAAGGAGCTGGGCTTGAACTCTGAGACAGCTACAGTATTCAACTTGAAGACTAAAGAGCAAGTTATCCTGAACACTTGGTACGGTGGTGAGATGAAGAAGGGTATCTTCTCTATCATGAACTACTTGAACCCGTTGCGTGGTATCGCTTCTATGCACTGCTCCGCTAACACGGATAAAGAGGGCAAGAGCTCAGCTATCTTCTTCGGTCTGTCTGGAACAGGTAAGACTACATTGTCTACAGATCCGAAACGTCTGTTGATCGGTGACGACGAACACGGATGGGACGACGAGGGCGTCTTCAACTATGAGGGTGGTTGCTACGCTAAGGTTATCAACTTGGATAAGGAGAGCGAGCCAGATATCTACAACGCTATCAAGCGTGACGCTTTGTTGGAGAACGTAACAGTTGACGCTAACGGCAAGATCGACTTCGCTGATAAGAGCGTAACTGAGAACACTCGTGTATCTTACCCGATCTACCACATCAAGAACATCGTTAAGCCGGTTTCTAAGGGTCCTCACGCTAAGCAAGTTATCTTCTTGTCAGCTGATGCGTTCGGCGTATTGCCTCCTGTATCTATCCTGACTCCGGAGCAGACTCAATACTACTTCTTGTCTGGATTTACAGCTAAGTTGGCAGGTACTGAGCGTGGTATTACTGAGCCGACTCCGACATTCTCTGCTTGCTTCGGTGCCGCTTTCTTGAGCTTGCACCCGACAAAATACGGCGAGGAGTTGGTTAAGAAGATGGAGATGACTGGTGCTAAGGCTTACTTGGTGAACACAGGTTGGAACGGTACTGGCAAACGTATCTCTATCCGCGATACTCGTGGTATCATCGACGCTATCTTGGATGGCTCTATCAACAACGCTCCGACGAAGAAGATCCCGTACTTCGACTTCGAGGTTCCGACAGAGTTGCCAGGTGTTGATCCGAAGATCTTGGATCCGCGTGACACTTACGAGTGCGCTTGCCAATGGGAAGAGAAAGCTAAGGATTTGGCTGCTCGCTTCATCAAGAACTTCGCTAAGTTCACTGGCAACGAGGCAGGTAAGGCATTGGTTGCTGCTGGTCCGAAATTGTAATCAACTTACACTGAATATGGTAAAGGGTACGCTTTCTCAAGCGTACCCTTTTTTATTTATTAGTTAATTTTATTATAAATATAGTTCCAATTGATCAAAAATGCTTACCTTTACACCGAGAATGGAATTTTAATTGGAATTATGCCAAAGTAATGTTAAAGAAAATCACATATCTACTGGGTATCGTACTCTTCCTTACCTCTTGCGGTAAAGATTTCTCTTACCGGATTGAGGGAAAAATCACGGACATGGAAGACAAGGTTGTTTATGTGGTATTCGAAGGCGATGGCAATAAAGAGGTCGATACACTGACCTGCGAGAAACCCGGACATTTCTCAATCGAGACCCAAAACGAGGGCTACAACACGGCGACACTTTTCTTTGAGAACAAGTCGCATTGGGTCACGGTCTATCTGGAACCCAAAGAGACCTTTACGGTTAGTGGAAGTATTAAAGAGCCTTTGCTCCTCAAAGTAAAAGGCGGAAAAATCAATAATGAATTAACTCATTTCAAAGAAAAGCAGGAAGATCTGTTTAAGGAATTAAATGCGCTCTCCCTTTCCCTTCGATTGAATGAGGCGAATAGCAGCGAGCAGACCGATATCACGGCTCGCCTGGCTAACGTAAATCTGCAATTATCTGAAAATGCGGTCCAGTACATCAAGGATCATCCGGATGCGGCCTCATCGGTTGTCTTAATACAGAATTTCTTTTCCGATCCTGACGATACACGTAAGATCGATGAGCTATTAGCCCTGCTGGATCCGAAGCTAAAAAGTTTTTATCTCTACGCTGAGTTGGAACAATACAGTGCCCGTGCCAAACGAACCGCTTTAGGAGCGGAAGCACCTGATTTTGCCGTAAGGAACATTTATGGTAAGCCAGTCGCACTCGATTCGTTTCCACAAGCCTATACCTTATTAACGTTTACGGCACCGTGGTGCGATCAATGCCACATCCAAGATTTGGCGCTCGACAAGGTGATCCGTAAGTATCCTAAAGACAAATTGGGCATACTGCTCGTGACATTGGATACCAATTCGGATGAACTACGCTCGCAACTGGTAAAAGACTCGATCGCCTGGAACATCGTAACCGATTCTGCAGGCCAGGCGATTCGTCTGATCGATCTCTATAATGTCAGTGTTCTGCCTCGTTGTTTCCTGATCGACGAGAACCACAAGATCATACTGAAGACCGAGAACGATTTGGAGCTCGAGCAAGCACTGGAAAATATTTTCGAGGAGGAATAACATACCTTCTCGACAGACATAAGATTATTATTGTTTTACGATAACCAAACTTGACTATGCTGGTAAAAGCTTATGCGGCGGCATTGCAAGGCATATCCGCCACAATCATCACTATCGAGGTCAATTGCACAAAAGGCATCCAATTTTTCCTGGTTGGATTACCCGACGTAGCCGTACGGGAAAGCCATGAAAGAATCATCTCCGCCATGCAGGTTTCCGGCCATAAATTTCCACGCAGCCGGATCGTCATTAACATGGCTCCAGCCGATATACGCAAGGAAGGCTCGTCCTACGACCTGCCTTTGGCAATCGCAATCCTGGCCGCTGCAGAACAGGTGGATCACAGTCGTCTCTCCCGTTTCATGATGATGGGCGAGCTCTCGCTCGACGGAACCTTACAACCAATCAAGGGCGCTTTACCCATCGCGATAAAAGCTCGTGAGGCCGGCTTCGAAGGATTTATCCTTCCCAAACAAAATGCCTATGAAGCGGCAGTGGTAAATAACCTGAAAATCTATGGTGCCAGTTGCCTGAAAGAGGTGATCGAGTTCATCGACGGCAAACGCGAACTTGAACCGACGGTCGTCGATACTCGCAAGGTCTTCTATGAGCGGCAACAATCCTACGACTTCGATTTCTCGGAGGTTAAAGGACAAGAGAATGTCAAGAGAGCTTTCGAAGTGGCGGCGGCCGGCGGGCATAACATCATTCTCATCGGTTCTCCCGGTAGCGGTAAATCAATGATGGCCAAACGTCTTCCCTCCATCCTGCCACCTTTCACCCTGCAAGAATCGTTGGAGACCACAAAGATCCACTCCGTCGCGGGCAAAATACAAGGCAATGTCTCACTCATGACCCAACGTCCCTTTCGTGCGCCGCACCACACGATCTCGAACGTGGCGATGGTTGGTGGCGGCGGTGTCAATCCGATTCCAGGAGAGATCAGTCTGGCTCACAATGGCGTTCTTTTTCTCGATGAGCTACCAGAGTTCAACCGGAGTGTTCTTGAAGTCATGCGCCAGCCGCTCGAGGACCGGAAGATCCAAATCTCGAGAGCCCGATTCACGGTCGAATATCCGGCGGGATTTATGCTGGTCGCCTCCATGAACCCTTGTCCCTGTGGCTATTACAATCATCCGGAACGGGCTTGTCTCTGTTCGCCCGGAACGGTACAGAAATACATGAGCCGCATATCCGGCCCTTTGCTCGACCGGATCGATATTCAGATCGAGATCGTGCCGGTGCCTTTCGAGAAGATATCCGACCAACGTCCTTCCGAATCCAGCGAACGGATCCGCGAGAGGGTGGTCAAAGCACGATTGATCCAAGAACGTCGCTTTGAGAATGAGCCCAACATCCACTGTAACGCACAGATGAATTCCCGTCTTCTCAACATCTACGCTGTTCCTAACCCCTCGGGATTAAAGCTGTTGGAAACCGCCATGCGACGACTCAGCCTATCGGCACGGGCCTACGATCGCATCTTGAAGGTGGCTCGCACCATCGCTGATTTGGAAGACTCTCCAAATATCGAGGCGCCACACCTGGCAGAGGCGATCCAATATCGTAGCCTCGATCGCGAGAATTGGGGGAATTAAAGGGAGTTTGCATATTCTATTGATGAATAAGCTGTAGGGCGCACGACTCGTGCGCTCTATACTAGTTGTTCTTTTGGCTTGACCCAAAAGAACCAAAAAGTCAAGGCCGCGCCCGCTGAGCTACTCCATAGCACCGATACGCTGTTCGCACCTTAAACTCGCGCTTCGCGCTCAGACAAAGGCGCTCACGGCCGCTCCTCGGCGCTATTCCGTTTAACGCTCACCGGCCAAAGGCCAATTCTTTTTCCTTTTACCACGAAATATTATACAACAAATAAGAGGACATTAACGGAGAAAGCGTTAAGCAAATTCCGAGAGAAGCGTATAAAAATCTCGGTGTCTGAGCGAAGCGAGTTTCCGAGATTTTAGCTTCTCGATGCGAATTTGTAGCTTTCGCAGTGATAGCCTTGATCTTTTGGTTCTTTTGGATCAAGCCAAAAGAACAAGAGAAACCAAAAGAACAGGAAAACAATCCTCTTATCCAAATTAATCGTATATTTGCCAAACAGTTTAACTAATAATCAAATAACTATGGGAAGATTTATCAATCCATTCACGGACATGGGCTTCAAGCGCATTTTCGGGCAGGAGGTCAACAAGAACCTCCTCATTGATTTCTTGAACGACTTGCTGGAGGGCGAGAAACGAATCATCAACATCACCTTCCTCGACAAGGAGCAGTTAGGCACGACGGCTGATGATCGCAGTTGCATTTACGATATCTACTGCGAGAACGAGAACGGCGAGCGGTTTATAGTGGAAATCCAGAACCGAGGGCACCGCAACTTCAAGGAGCGAGCGATCTACTACCTCTCACGGGCCATCGCCAATCAAGGGCAAAAAGGTCCCTCGTGGATGTTCGACCTCAAGGCTGTATATGGTGTCTTCTTCATGAACTTCCACCTTGACAGGAGGCGAGAGGCAAGATTCCGGACTGATGTTTCCCTGCGGGACATGAGGACCAACGAGCCCTTCTCCGACAAGATGCGCTTCATCTTTTTGGATCTCCCGGCCTTCACCAAGGACGAGGAGACATGCGAGACAGATTTCGAACGTTGGATTTATGTGTTGAAGAATATGGAAATATTACAACGAATGCCATTCAAGGCACGCAAGTCGGTTTTCGAGGAGCTCGAGAAGATCGCCGACATCTCCGCCCTCTCCAAGGAGGATCAGGAGAAATACGAGCATATTATTAAAGTCTACAGGGATAATCTTGTCACCGAGCAATGGGCGATTGAGCAAGGATTCAAGAAAGGACATGAAAAAGGAATTGAGAAAGGAATTGAGAAAGGGATTGAGAAAGGGATTGAGATCGAACGGCTCAAAAATGCCCGTGGCATGAAAGCAGCCGGCATCGCTCCCGAACTGATTGCCCAGATCACAGGCCTTTCACCAGAGGAGATCCAAGAATTATAATCATTTGATAAAATAAGAGCGCACAACTCGTGCGCTCTATACTAGTTGTTCTTTTGGCTTGACCCAAAAGAACCAAAAAGTCAAGGCCGCGCCCGCTGAGCTACTCCATAGCCCCGATACGCTGTTCGCACCTTAAACTCGCGCTCCGCGCTCAAACAAAGGCGCTCACGGCCGCTCCTCGGCGCTATTCCGCTTTACGCTCACCGGCCAAAGGCCGATCCTCCCCTTTTTCTTTTATCCTAACGCAAACGAAAGAACGGTAAACCTTAAACAATAAAAATGGCATTAACGGAGAAAGCGTTAAGCAAATTCCGAGAGAAGCGTTTAAAAATCTCGGTGTCTGAGCGAAGCGAGTTTCCGAGATTTTAGCTTCTCGATGCGAATTTGTAGCTTTCGCAGTGATAGCCTTGATCTTTTGGTTCTTTTGGATCAAGCCAAAAGAACAAGAGAACCAAAAGAACAGAAATTACCCATTCCGATATTCCTGCGGCCCAACACCGACATGGCGCTTGAAATACTTCCCGAAGAAAGAGAGACTCGGGAAATTGAGAGAATAGGCAATCTCCTGGATCGACATGGTCGATTCCTTCAACTTTGTCTTTGCCTCCACGATGACCATGCTCGAGATGATCTCGCTACAAGTTTTTCCCGTCACGTGCTTGACGGTCGTGCTCAGGTGCGAGGGCGTGATGCCCATCTTCTCGGCATAAAAGGCCACGTTGCGCTCATGCGTATAATGCTGCAATACCAATTCGCCAAAGGCCTTGCTGATCTTCTCTCCTGTCCCCAAGGTCGGCATAGGGTTTTGCTGACGCATACTGACCTTACCTATTCCTTTCAGGATCAGGTAAACCTTATATTTAATCAACTCACGGTCGTCCAACTGTCCACGCTTGAAACTGATCAGCAACAACTCCAGATAATTCCGTATCAACTCCTGGTTTTCCTCCTTCAGGTGAATTGCCGGATGCTCGCGCAACAAGTAAAGGATACTCATAAACGACTTGGGCGACGAGGCGTATTGCACGAACTCGTACGAATAACCCAGAAAATAGACCTCAATCTCGTCCGATATGGTATGGATCTGCAAGATGCTGTTGGGCAGGATCGTAATCACGTCGCCACCGCGCACCTCATAATGGACCAGGTTGATCGAGGCCTCGATAACGCCCTTCGAGCAATAGGCGATCACCATCGCCTTCAGGCGGCAAGGGTAATTCGTGTAGAGCTTCAGGATCTCGGAGGTATTCAGCTTGCCGGCGATAAAATCCTGCGGTATGTCGATTTTTGGTAACTCGTTATCCATAACGCGAACAGTAAGTGTTTTTTTAATTAAAATTGTCTGGCCGCAAAGATAATGAAATTCCGCAAATTCTAATAAAAAGAACACAAGACACCTGCCGACAGCCCCAACAAGGATTGTTATACTGCATTTATAGGGCCTTAAAAAAAATGTTATCTAAAAAAAAGAACACCTATTCCAAAAAAAGGCTCTTTTGGCATTTGATAAATTAATATTATTTCGCGTTGGGAAAAAGAGCTTGTTCGAAAGCGACTTTTTTCAACCCGTTCGCAATACGATTCCCAATACACTACAGTGCGTTGGAAATTTCACTGCAGTGCATTTCGAATTTCACTGCAGTGTATTGGAAATCCCACTGCAATGGAATCCAAAACAGCGAGAATGGTAGAATAATAATGAAACTATAAAATAACACTATTGTATGATTAAATTGAAACAGTTTTTAGGAGGGCTGATCTGCGCCCTCTGCGGATGGATGCTGACAGCTTGCTCCTCGGATGAGGATTCGCTACAGATCCCGGAAGGAAAAGGCTACGTGAAACTTAACCTGACGACCAATACGGGATTCCAGACCAAGGCGATGGATGAATCGTTTTATGAGAATAGGGGAAACTATACCGTACAGATCCTGGATGATGAAGGCTCAATCGTCAAGAACTGGAAATATACGGAAATCCCTGAGGACTTGATCGAATTGGCCAATGGAAGTTATGTGCTTAAAGCCTTCTGCGGAGAGGATAAAAACGTCTCGACAACTTCGATGTATGTGGAAGGAACCAGTAATTTTGATATTGACGGCGACCAAAAAGAGGTAAGCGTCACTTGCGCTCCGGTTTGCGCCCGGGTGACGATCGTGGGCGAGGGCATGGACGAGCAATTCTCCGATTGGTCCGCCATGATCGGGACAAAGGCGCAAGGCTCTGGATCTTTTTACCAATATCCCAAAGATGGCGATCCCGTTTACCTGAAGGTGGAGAAGGGAGAATCGATCTCCGTCAATTTCACGTTTACCCCAAAATCAGGGAGCAAAACCACAACGGCAAGTAAGAACTACACCGTCAATCCGAACGAGGCTTTGAAGATCACCCTCAAGCCTGCCGCGTCAGAAAATGGCAACTTGGGCATCACCATTACGATTGATGGCTCAACAAACGACGAGACGATCAACATCGAGATCCCGGCCGATTGGGTTTAATCTAAAAACAGCATAAAATGAAAGATATGAAAAAAATATACACAATGGCGGCGGGCTTCCTGCTTTGCGCCGGTCTCGTATCGTGCGAGATGAAAAAAGAGTTATTCGATAACGAGGAGATCCCAACGGAAACTGGACTGGTGGAGTTGGGCGTTGAAGTGGACGACAAGACAAACGTCGTGATTACGAAAGCGGAGGCAACCGAGGGCGGTGAGGAGCAAGGCTCAACCGTCGACCCTTCTGATTTCCCCGTCAGCTTCACGCTGAAAACAAACACGAACTACAACAAGGAGCTCATTTATTCGGACATCAAGGGAAAAACCGTCGAATTGCCAATCGGCACCTACGAGGTGGTTTCGCACACGCCGGGAGAGATGGGTAAACAGATGTCCACGCCCTATTATAAAGGCAGTAATGAACTGACCGTAACCAAGGAGGCGACACAACAAGCGGAGGTCATATGTACGATGCAAAACTCGCGCATTGCGGTCTTTTATCCCCAGGAGTTCCAAGATGAATTCACCGAATGGACAATTACGATTGATGATGGTACGGGTAACGTTTTAAAATTTATATACGATAAAGATCACCAGAACTTAAACCCGGATGCGATCTATTGGGCGATCGCCGAGAATTGCTCGTCAATCTCCATCAGCATCAAGGCGACGACAAAATCAGGTGCGTCCGTTTCCGAGACCCGTTCGGTCACCAAACCGTCTGACGCAGCGGATAAGAATTGGGTCGGTGGCGACGCGTTGACCATCACCATGCAGCCGGTCGAGGCTAATACGGGCGACGTTTCCGGCATCAAGATCAATATCAGCACCTTCTTTGAGAAAGAGAATGGTGAGACCGTAGAGGCTCCGCTCGGAGACGAGGAGACCGAGACACCGACCGATCCGGATGAAGGGGAAGAGGGAGAAACAGGAGAGACAACGGATATGCCGACAATAACAATGCCGAACAATGGATTAATTGAATATACTCAAGGTAATATTCCTACAAATCCTGCTATTATTGAAATCCTTGCTCCCGCTAAATTTAAATCGGTAGTTGTTCAAATTAAAGGAGGAAATGCCGATTTTGCAAATGTTATTTCGGCTTTGGGTATCCAGCTTGATACAGGTCGTGATATAATGACATTATCAGCCGAGAACGAAGACGAATCATTCGTTATCGGCCTATTGGGTGGAGTTCCAACAACAGATGATCCGGACTATCAATTAAATATGACTCAATTCATTGGCATGATGGATGGTTTCGGTCCAACTTCCGTTAATGATAAGACAGATGGGAATGATTTAGATGCCCATGAATTTATCGTCACCGTAACCGATCAGAATGACGATACTGTCACAAAAACATTACAAGTTAAAATCAATCCAAAAGCTACAGAATAATGAAACACATCTATAATATATTATCCATCCTCTGCGCCTTGTGCCTCTTCGCCTGCACGGCGGAGGACGAGACGCTGAACGGCGGCGGCGTAGGCTATTTGCGCCTGACCGTCGGCGGAAGCAACGAGACGACGACCAAGGCGGCGACCCTGCCCGAAGGCTATACGGGCCTGCAGATCGCCGTGGAAATTGTCGACACCGAGGGCGAAACGATCGAGAAAACGGACGATTGGGAAGAGTGGAAAGGCAAGCAAATCAAATTGAAAGCGGGGAATTACACCATCAAGGCGCATTCCTACGGGTTCGACGGCAAGCAGAGCGCGATGGCCGCCCCCTATTATTACGGCTCGAAAGCGATCACCATCGAAGGCGGAAAGGAATTGAACGAGACGGTCACCTGCAAATTGGCCAACGTCAAGATGTCGGTAAAGGTATCGGACGATATTAAGACGAAATTCAAATCGTTCGCCGTATCGGTCGACCCCAAGACGGCGGGCGCGTGCGATCCCCTCACCTTCAACATCGACCTCTCCAAGAGCGCGATTACCGACACGGCCTATTTCCCGGTGACCGACCTGGTTGTTAATTATTCGGCGACCAACAAGTCGGACATAAAAAATTCGGCCAAAAGGGAACTGACCGGCGTTAAGGGCAACGACCATTACATCCTGAACTTCACGATCGCCGATCCGGTCGACGTCAAAGATCCCGTATCGGTTGTGGTGGATCCGACCATGCAGACCTTTACTTATACGTTCTATGTCTCGACAACGCCCACGAACAACGCAACGGTTTCCGCCAATGCCTGGGCAAAGATCGCTTATCTCACGGCGACGAACGTGACGGCGACGGAGGGGACGGACATCTCTTCGTTGAAGTTTCAATACCGTAAACAAAGTACGCAAGACTGGACAGACGCCGCAGCGACATTAGCGTCGGAAACCTACAGCGGAAAAACCGGAGCGTTGGAGGCTTCGACCACCTACGAATGCCGCATGGTCAACGCAGACGAAAGTTTCGCAACAAGCCCGATAACCTTTACGACAGAAGCAGCGACAGAATTGTATAATGGAGGGTTTGATAACTGGGCATATGGAACAGGTGATTATAAAAACACCTGGTTCGCCGATTTTGCACAAAAACAGGAAGGATTCAATTACGTAGCAGGTTTCAACTCCTCATTCTGGGATTCCGGGAATATAGGAACTTCTACAGGGACCGCCGCAATGTTAGGAGCAAAAAACCCGACTGCCCCAGAGGAAACAATCGTGCATACATCTGGTGGTAAAGCCGCAAAATTAGAATCAATTTATGTAGTTATTCAATTCGCCGCAGGAAATATTTATACGGGTAATTATCAAGAAACGATCATGAGTCCAATGGGCGCACGCATCAATTGGGGACAACCTTTTACCTCTCGTCCCACAGCTTTACATGGTTGGATTCAATATACTCCAGGAACGGTGAACCGTGGTAAAAATGAAAATTTGCCTGACGACGCTACTCTTCATTTGAACGATACTGACCAAAATGCAATCTATATTGCTCTTTCGGACAAGGGATCACAATATGAGATAAAAAATGGAGAAAAGAAATTCATTGATTTTGATAATGACCCAAACATCATCGCTTACGGAGAACTGCCACAAGAAGAATGCGTAAAAACAGATGGTTGGAAAGAAGTAAATATCCCATTGGTTTATCGCGCGATTGACCGTAAACCAACGCATATCATCATTGTATTTAGCGCAAGTAAATATGGTGATTATTTCGTGGGTAGTGATAAAAGTGTCATGTATGTCGACGACTTTGAGTTAATCTACGATGGTGAACCAACAATTAAAAATTAATTTCACTTAAATCATATCCGGCACCTCATCCCAAACAAAATGGGGTGCCGGTATTTTCCATCTTTAAGGTACAGTTGGGTGATTACCCAATTTATCGTACCTTCGCAATTGCGATCGCTTTAGGTTTATCGAATTGGTTTTTAATTAGAAACATCTGTTTTTTCAATAACATTTTAATGGGTAAAAAATTTCTGACAATCTTATTGCTGTTGACCGTGATGGTTGGCAGCGTCAGCGCACAACGCGGCAAGCAGGCAATCAAACGTATTGACCGGGATGTCCAGTCGCAAGTATTTATTCCGAAAGGAACCTGGATGGCAGGTGGCACGGTGTCGTATTCCGAGCATGACGAGAGTAATCTCAATTTTCTCGTCATCAAGGATGTGGAAGGCAAGGGATACGACTTCAATGTCAGCCCTTATGTGGGTTATTTCTTTCGCGATAATATCGCTGCCGGTTTCCGTTTCGCCTACAACCGGGATTACCTGGATTTAGGAAACCTGGATATGGACTTGGGAGACTTGACCTTGTCGTTCAAGGATCTTTACTACCTGGAGCACAAATATGAGGCCTCGGGCTTTTTGCGTACTTATATGCCCATCGGGCGAAGCAAGATCTTTGGTCTTTTCAACGAGGCCCGCTTGACCTATGGCTATGGCCGTGGCAAGAACTCCACCGGCTCGGGCGAAACTTACGACGGTTCTTTCCAGACCGTCCAAAACCTGCAAATCGGTTTTGCTCCGGGATTGGCCGCCTTTATTACCGACTGGTCGGCCGTTGAGGTATCGGTTGGCGTGATGGGATTCAATTTCAAGTGGATCGATCAGGAAACCAATCAGATCGAGGAGGGCACGCAACGTGTCTCATCCGGAAATTTCAAGATCAACCTGTTCTCGATTAATATCGGAATGACGTTTTATTTGTAGTTTATAGCCTCTGACATGATAAAGAAACTGACATACTTCTTATTAGGTTGTCTCGGCCTCGCCTCGTGCGCGATCGAGAACGATATTCCTTATCCCTTGCGGGTGGCAAGTATCTCGTCGATCGAGGTAGAGGGACAACGGGCAGCTGAAGGCGCGACGGATGCCGCTGCGGTTATCGACAAGGCGGCAGGCACGGTAACGCTTTACGTGAACGACTCGGTAGACATCACCCGATTGAAAATCACCCGACTTGTCCTGGATCCAAGAGAAGCGACGATCGGGATCGATTCGGCGGTGTGCGATAACTACGGGAAATTCCCGACCAACGATTTCGCCTCGCTGGATAGTTTGCCACTCTCGGCCAACACCCGAGTTGATTTCAGCGAGCCGGTCACGATGACGCTGAGTACTTATCAGGATTATCCCTGGAAAGTAACGGTCAACCAAATTATTCAACGGGATGTGGATGTTTATGGTATGGTTAACCACGTACTTGACGTCAACTCCCGCAACGTGATCATCTATGTCAATCCCAAAGAGGTACCAGACCTATCTAATGTACAGATAAAAAAACTGAATCTGGGTGGCGAATATGGTAAGGTCACGCCTGACCCGACGACGGTACACGACTTTACCAAGTCACAAACCTTCTACGCCGCTCGTCATGGCGAGGACACTTGGCAAGAATGGAAAGTATTCGTCTATCAAACGGAAGAGGGCGGTTCAACCGGTTCATCCGATGTTTTCGCCATGGTTAGCCGTGCTACGGTAAAAGGCAGCGTACAAAGTGGTAAAACACCAACGATCGAATACTGCAAGCAAGGCACATCAGACTGGAATACGGTGCCCTCCGCCAATGTCAACGTATCAGGCACCTCTTTTACGGCAACCCTGACGGGATTAAGCGGTTCAACGACCTACAGCTACCGAGTGACAGTAGATGGTGTGGCCGGAAGCGAACAATCGTTTACGACTGCCCCGGCAACGCCATTAACCGATGGCAGTTTCGATAATTGGTCTTCCACAGCGGCTACTAATGGAACACTATGGCAACCTTGGACAACAACTTCTTTTTGGGACACAGGAAACAAAGGCGCAACTACCATTGCGGACAGTAACAGTACTCCAACAACAGAGACCTGTAATGGCTCGGGTAAAGCTGCCTCTTTAGAAACCCGGTGGGTCGTCATGAAACTAGCCGCAGGTAATATTTTCACTGGTTCATACGTCAAAACCGATGGAACAAACGGAGTCCTGAGTTTTGGCCACTCATTTACCACCTTCCCGACAAAATTGAGAATAAATTATAAATATACATCCGCAACAATAGACAAGATTGGAGAAGACGCTTTAGAATATTTAAAAGGTAAACCCGATTCCTGTCATATTTATATAGCCTTAACAGATTGGGATCAACCTTTAGAAATTCGTACACGTCCATCAGAACGCCAATTGTTCGATAAAAATGATTCTCATGTCATCGCTTACGCTGAATATATTAGTGGAAATTCCGATTCGCAATATCAACAAAAAGATCTAGTACTAGACTATCGTTATGATAATCGGACACCCAAATATATATTGATCGTAGCTTCTGCCAGCAAGTATGGAGATTATTTCACTGGCGGTGTGGGTAGTAAATTGTTAATAGACAATTTTGAGTTGATCTACGAGTAAGTCAACTCATTTGGTCTTAATATATGAAATACAAAGATAAATACTATAAAATGAGATACATTAAAGCTATTTATATCGGATTGATTGGAATGCTGCTGGCTAGCTGCTCCGATGAAACTTTTAATCAGGAATATGGCAAGGGGATGGGCCGTCTAATCCTCTCAAATATGAAATTAGAGTCGGTTGTAGGAGAAGTTACTACAAAAGCGGCTTTAGAAGAGGATATCCTTCCAAAAATTACTGACTTTACAATTGAAATAGTGGATAGTGAAGGTTCACTTGTAAAAACATTAGAACCAGGGACATTACAATGTTCGCTTTCTTCTGGTAGTTATAAATTGAAAGCTATTTACGGTAACGTTGAAGCGATGTCCAAGACTCCCGCATTTTATGGAGAAACCGATTTTACAATTATAGAAGGCGGCGTCTCAACACCCACTATTACTGCCAGTTTGAACCAGGCTGTACTTCATCCAATCGTCACCGAAGAATTAGCGGCTCAATTCAAGAATTATAAACTCACTATTAAACAAACGGAAGGTAAAACTGTAGAAATGGTTAACGATAGAGATTTCTTTATTCCTGGCGATGGAACTTATACTTTAACCCTTTCTGGAAAGAATCAATTAGGTGAAGATTTCTCACACGACTGGCAATATGGGAATTTAGCTGTTCGCACCCGTTATACTGTAGAGTGTAATCCAGATTTACCATCTTTTACTATGCCAGAACAACCTGAAGGAAATGTCTGGAGTAAATTTATCTACATTACCCCGATGACAGCAGATCATATGACTTCTCATCAAGACATGGCAGATAAAGTTATTGATAATGTAGTTTATGAAGCTTCCGCAGATGGAATTACGTGGAAACCATCGGAAACTAAAGATGGGAAAATTGTCATCACAGGACTTGAAGCTAATACAAAATACACACTTCGTTCTCGTTTTGGTGCCGTGTATAGTAATAATGAGGTTGAGGTTACAACTGAAAGTGCTAAACAGGTGGAGAATGGTGATATGGAGAGTTGGAGTAGTACGAAATTACATAGTGGAAATGGCACATGGGATAAAGATTTATACTGTGATTATTGTTCCAATTGGGCTACTCGAAATGAGCGAACAACGTTAGGCGCTGAAAATGCAAATTCTGGAGGAATATTGGGCTTATTAAGAGGAGCTGGATATGGAGTATCATGGCGTTGGTGTTCTGGAACTATATCAACAGATGATAAGACTAAGGGAACTAAGGCTGCAGAGATTTCAACCATAGCTTTTTATAACGAAGGAGTTAGCGGAGCGTGGAAGCGAAAAAGCGTTTATAATTATACCAAAGACAATGGAACGGCATATACAGGATATTTATTTACGGGTACATTCGATAAAAATAGTGACTCATATACTTTAGGCATAGAGCATAAATCTCGTCCAGTAAGTATTTCTTTTGATTACAAATATGCTCCTATGCCAGCTAGTGATCAATGTATTGCTTATGCAAAAGTATATGATAGTGAGCATGAAGAAATAGCATCTACTCTTACTTTTAATTCCATAGAACAAATTGATTATAAAACAGAAATATTAACTTTCACTTATACACAATCGACTAAAAAAGCTAGCTATATCGGCATTTTCTTTCAATCAGGAACAAATACAGATATAGCAAATATGAAGCAAGTTGAAGGTTCATATGATGCATCACCTTTTAATCAAGATCGTGTTGTCGGTAGTGTCCTTAAAATTGATAACGTAACTTTGAATTATGATTATGAATAAGCATATCCTATATCTATTCTCCCTAATGGGACTTTTATCGTTAGCATCCTGTACAAACGAAGAGAATCCGCTACTCTCTTATGAAACTGGAGAGGTTTGTTTTGCGGTTAGCGAAAAAGAACCAATCCAGATAGAGACACGTGCCTCTTTTGATGTAAATGATTTTAATGTCAGTTTAAAGCGAGGTTCCGAACCTCTTTTCTCTAATCGTAAATATTCGGATATAGTGGGAACAACTTATAGCTATTCCGCTGGGGACGGTTATCTTTTTACCGCTGAAAGCTGCACGGAAAGCGAAGCTGAAAGCGCTAATAGCAAGTGGGGAAAAGCCCGTGCAGCCGGAGAAGAAAGTTTTGAGATCATTGCTAATCAAAATAATAATATAGAGGTCACATGCAGACAGGTCAATACCTCCGTTCAGGTCGGCTTCAGCGATTTCATCAAGAAACTTTGCACGGAATATGCCATCACTTTTTATGCCGCAGATGATGAAGAGCGACAATTTACGATTGATCAAAATAATTATAGCTATAAAACGGCGTATTTTAACGTCAACGAAAGTCGAGCTTTAAATTACAAAGTGACATTAATGCGCTCCGGAGTGAAACATGAATTTACAGGCAATCAAACATTAGATCCTTCTTCAAATTACCAACTAAACATCAAACTAATAGACGAATCTATCTCTGTCATTTCGATTGGAATCTCTGTCAATGGAGAGTTGGTAAAAGATGTGGAAATGAATCCTGTAAATATCAATCCCTACCAATAAACCGGTTTTTACCCAGCAATCCAATCCCGTTTCTCATCCGTCAACCGGCATGAGACGACATATCACCGCAGCTACTGTCGCGGTATTACCGCGCATACTATCACGGTAACACTGCAAACAAGGCCGCGGTCTCACTGCAATAGGGCCGCGGTTCCACTGCACTGCGGTCGCGGTCGCACTGCACCGCAGTCGCGGTGAGACTGCAGCCCAGTCGCGGTGGCATTAACGATTGGAGTTGACTTAAAATGTCTTTAACGATAAAAGAGGTTGACTCCGGTTAGGCTTATCCATGTTTTCGGTTGACCTCATTCCTGGTTACTCACGCCTCTATTCGTAAAACGTATCAAAAAAGGGAGAGCCATAAGGCAACCCCGACTGTCCGGTTCACCTTATGGCTCTACCTGTAATGAGCGATGGCCTATCGCCTAGAGCGAATGGCTGAAGAACCATCCCAGGAAATCGGGCTCGGCGAAGGCGTTGTCCCAACTGTTGTGGTTCACGCCGGGATATTCCTTATAACGGACCTCGACGCCTGCCTTTTTCAAGGCCTCGACGGCGTCGCGCGAGAACTGGACATCCACGACCGTATCATCGGCCCCATGATAAACCGAGAAGGCGGTCTTTCCCTTGAAATTGGCCAGGCGGACCGGATTGACGCCTCCACAGATGGGAGCCGCGGCGGCGAACAGGTTGGGATAGCGGCAAACCAGATCGAAAGTGCCCATGCCACCCATCGAGAGACCGGTGACGTAGATCCGTTTCGTGTCTACGACCCCTTTCGCGATATAACTATCCAGCAATTCCTTAACGGCCGCCAACGGACGGGTAATTGGGGCATTGGCCGGGAATACACGCTTACCGCCCTCCTCTTTCGGACGGGAATAATTAACCCACCAAGCCGGATCCGCCGGGCATTGCGGAGCGATGATGATCGCCGGATAGGCCTTCTGGTTCACGTAAGCGGCCAGCATATCACCACCATGCTTGAGCTGCGCCTCATTATCGTCTCCCCGCTCGCCAGCGCCATGCAGGAAGAGCAGAAGCGGATAGCTTTTCGCCGGATCATAATCGAGCGGGAAAAGCACTCGGTAGTTAAGCACCTGGCCATTCTTAGCCGTAAACTGTTTCTTCAGGAAGCTGACCTTATCACCCGCAAAGGCGGTCAAGACCAGCAAGAGGCTCAAAGTGAGCAGACTGATACGTCGTAATGTTTTCATGAGCATTTAAGATAATAAGTTATTTAACCTCAACTAACCGGACCGGCTCAGAGATTCCATTCTCATTGAAGGCCTCAATGGTAAAATAATAAGACTGGTCGGTTGTCAAGCTCTTCAAAAGTAGCTCATTTTTCCCATATACGAGCCAAGAGTTATACAATTTATCAGGCGCGATGCCCCAACGGATATTATACCCCTGGCAATTCTTGCCTGGAGTAATAAACTCCCAATTAAGCAGGTCCGTCAAATGCCAATAACCATGCGAACGAGTAACATATGTACGTTCACAATATCCCCAACCACACCCTTATAAAAGTCGCAGCCTAAGCGGTAATCTGACTTTAAGTGTTCTATTGTTCCTCTGTATCCCGCTATCAGGGCTCATTGGGGACTTGCACCCGTTAGCTAATAACCATGCCGAGCATACTACCAAAAAAGCGTGTTCCTCTTACGAAGAACACGCTTCCAACTTGTGTGCGGCTGAAGGGACTCGAACCCCCACGCCGTGAAGCATCAGATCCTAAGTCTGACGTGGCTACCAATTACACCACAGCCGCATTTCATGTTTCACGGCGCAAAGGTAAGAAAAAGAATCGAGCCTCCCAAATTTTTCCGGACTTATCCCAAAAGCTTACCAGCCATGAACCCCTGTCATCTCATAAAAAAAGAGGGGAGAAACCGCCAAACAAGCTCTCCCCACTCCCGCATAAATCCTTATATCCCGATTACTTACGGATACCCAACTCTTTGATGATCGCACGATATCTCTCGATGTCCACGCGAACCAAATAATCCAACAAGCGACGACGCTTACCAACCAACATCTTCAACGAACGCTCTGTCGCGAAGTCCTTGTGGTTCTTCTTCAAGTGCTCAGTCAAGTGGCTGATACGATAAGTGAATAACGCGATCTGGCTCTCAGCTGAACCGGTGTTAGAAGCGGACTTGCCATACTTCTCAAAAATTTCTTTTTTCTTTTCTGAATCCAAGTACATGATTCTTTGCTACTTTAATAAATTAATACTATGTTATCTAAGCGTCCGCGAATTTAGTTATTTTTTTTGATTCACAAGCCCTTTCCCCATTTTTTAATCGCCGCTTAACAAGAGTCTTCCAAAAAAATCGTATTTTCGCGCCATAATTCAGTTAGTCTTCAATGCAAAAGATTAGAAACATCGCGATTATCGCGCACGTAGACCACGGCAAGACGACGCTCGTGGACAAAATGTTATTAGCCGGAAAGCTTTTCCGCGAGGGACAGGCCGAGCCGGATCAGTTTTTAGACAGTAACGACTTGGAGCGTGAACGTGGTATCACGATCCTTGCCAAGAACGTATCCATCAACTACAAGGGGTACAAGATCAACATTATCGACACGCCGGGGCACGCCGATTTCGGTGGCGAGGTTGAGCGCGTGTTGAATATGGCGGATGGTTGCCTCCTGCTGGTCGACGCTTTCGAGGGCCCGATGCCACAAACCCGCTTCGTGTTGCAAAAGGCTATCCAGATCGGCTTGAAACCGATCGTGGTAATCAACAAGGTTGATAAACCGAACTGCCGCCCGTCGGAGGTACAGGAGATGGTATTTGATCTGATGTTCAGCCTCGACGCAAGTGAGGAGCAGCTCGATTTCCCGACGATCTACGGATCCGCCAAGCAGGGTTGGATGTCAAACGACTGGCAGAAGCCGACAAACGACATCACGGCATTGCTCGACGCTATTATCGAGTACATCCCGGAGCCTAAAGTACTGGAAGGTCCCGCACAAATGCTGATCACCTCTTTGGATTATTCTAAATATGTAGGACGTATCGCCGTGGGCCGTGTACACCGGGGCGAGTTACGCGAAGGACAAGACATCATGCTCTGCAAGCGTGACGGCTCGATGGTTCGCTCAAAGATCAAGGAGTTGGACGTATTCGAGGGATTGGGTCGCACCAAGACAGACGTGGTGAAATCTGGTGATATCTGCGCCGTAATTGGCGTTGAGGGCTTCGAGATCGGTGAGACCATCGCCGACGCGAACGAGCCAGAAGCGATGCCAACCATCGCGATCGATGAGCCGACCATGTCTATGTTGTTCACGATCAACAACTCTCCGTTCTTTGGAAAAGATGGTAAGTACGTCACTTCCCGTCACATCTACGATCGCTTGATGCGAGAGTTGGACAAGAACCTGGCTTTGCGCGTAAAACCGACCGACTCGGCCGACTCATGGTTGGTCTATGGCCGTGGCGTGTTGCATCTCTCTGTCCTGATCGAGACCATGCGTCGCGAGGGTTATGAGTTGCAAGTCGGACAGCCTCAGGTTATCATCAAGGAGATCGACGGTGTAAAATGCGAACCGGTAGAGCAACTGACCATCAATTTGCCAGAAGAGTGCTCGAGCCGAATCATCGATATGGTCACCAAACGTAAAGGTGAAATGACCATGATGGAAAGCAAGAATGGCCGTATGCACCTGGAATTCACGATCCCGTCACGTGGTATCATCGGATTGAACAACGCCGCATTGACCGCTTCCGCAGGAGAGGCCATCATTGCCCACCGTTTCTTGGAATACCAGCCGTGGAAAGGCGACATCGAGCGCCGTACCAACGGTTCGATCATCGCCATGGAGACCGGACAGGCTTTCGCTTATGCGTTGAACAACCTGCAATCTCGTGGCCGCTTCTTCATCTCACCGGGTGAGGAGGTTTACGCCGGACAGGTTGTCGGTGAGCACACAAAAGACAACGACTTGGTTGTAAACGTTACCAAATCAAAGAAGCTGACCAACATGCGTGCTTCCGGATCAGACGAGAAGGTATCTTTGGCTCCTCCTGTTGTATTCAGCCTTGAGGACGCCCTGGAGTACATCAAGAACGACGAGTACGTAGAGGTTACTCCGAATTATATGCGCCTGCGCAAAATCATCCTTGATGAGACGGAGCGCAAACGGGCGAATAAATCATAGGATAGCTTTTGAATATGGCATTCAAGGTGCGGATAAGCATAGATTTCTATATTGGAATCATGTTTATTCGCACTCTTTTTTATCCTCATTACAAATAAGATCCAATTCCTTTTCTATTTCTTCAATAGTCGGCAAACTTCCCCGATAATCTTTAGGCAAAGCCTGTCCCAATTCGTAATCAGAGATACCTATCGGCTTTTGAATATCCCGAAGGGCATATTCCGCCTTAATACGATCCTTAGCCTTACAAAGCAAAAGTCCAATAGTACGATTATCCCCTTCTCGACATAGCAAATCATCAACTGCAGAACAGTAAAAATTAAGTTTACCAATATATTCAGGCCTAAATTCAGTATCTTTCAGTTCTATCACCATATAACGATGAAGGAAAGCATTATACATTAACATGTCAAGATAATAATCATCTCCTGAAACCTTCAAATGATATTGCCTACCCATAAAAGCAAATCCCGCACCAAGCTCAACTAAAAATTTTTCGACATGCGTTACAAGCCCAAGTTCCACATCCCTTTCATTATACTGATCTGTAAAAGTTAACATGTCAAATATATAAGGATCTTTAAGCAACGATTTCACCTCTCTTGCCTCCACTTCCGGTAAAGTCTCTGAAAAATTATTAGCTAATGCTCCATGTTTACCATAATTGTCAAGCTTTATAGACTCTATTAAATAATCTTTAGTCCAATGCCCTGTTATACATTGGACCATATACCAATATCTAGCACGTATATCTTTAACTTTCTGAAGGAGTATAAGATTATGAGTCCAACCCAAATGCTTGATTGGCAAGATGAAATTATATTCATCCAATTGCGAAACTGCCGGTTTCGCAATTGTGTTCACCTCAACGGATGTTTTCACTCCTGTCAACTCTTTATTATACGCATTATAGAATTGAACCATATATTGCATATTCCGCACGGTAAACCCCTTAATAACTGGATATGCGTTCTTCAAATCAATGGATAGACGTTCGAGGGTTTTCTTTCCCCATCCATCGATATCCTGGCTTTTTTGAAGTAATTCTCCAATATCCCAATACATGCGTAACATTTCCTCATTTGCCGCATAAATAGAACGCTGCTGCGCAAGCTGGACTCTATACTTAATTTGGTGAAGCAAAACGGTATAACCGCAAAATTCATTTATGTTGCTTTGATCTGACAAAGTTCTCTTATCCATGAAGCATTAAATATTTTGGTTTGGTTAATAAATCTCAGATAATAAGGACTATATTCCAAATTCACGTTAAGGTTTATCCTTACAATTTACACATACGTACATGTGAGCCATCACGAACGGATGTGTAAGCCGACACTTACGAATGTATCGGGCGACGCATACGTTCACGTCGCCCTACACATACGTATGTCTTTAAACGTCCTTTTCCTCACCGGCAAATTCCATCAAATAAGCCTTGATAAAATCATCAATCTTACCATCCATCACCCCATTTACGTCGGAAGTCTGGTAATTCGTACGATGATCCTTTACCCGGCGATCGTCGAAGACATAACTACGGATTTGCGATCCCCACTCGATCTTCTTCTTACCCGCCTCAATCTTCGCCTGCTCGGCCATACGATGCTTCAACTCCTTATCATACAAGATAGAACGCAATTGCCGCATCGCGTTCTCACGGTTTTTGGGCTGGTCGCGCGTCTCGGTATTCTCGATCAGGATCTCCTCCTCCTCACCGGTATAAGGATCCTTAAACTGATAACGCAAGCGAACGCCAGACTCGACCTTATTGACGTTCTGGCCACCGGCTCCACCGGAACGGAACGTATCCCACGAGATCGCTGCCGGATCGACCGTCACCTCAATCGTATCGTCGACCAACGGCGTAACAAACACTGATGCGAACGAAGTCATTCGCTTACCCTGCGCATTATAAGGCGAAACACGCACCAGGCGATGCACGCCGTTCTCACTCTTCAGATAACCATACGCATAATCACCCTCGATATTGATCGTTACGCTCTTGATACCAGCCTCATCACCCTCCTGAAGGTTCGCGATCGAGATTTTATAACCATTATTCTCGGCCCAACGCATATACATACGCATCAGCATAGAAGCCCAATCCTGGCTTTCCGTACCGCCCGCACCGGAATTGATCTTAAGTACGCAACTCATCTGGTCCGCCTCATCGCGCAACATATTGCGGAACTCCAGCTCCTCAATCAAGTGGAGCGCCTTTTCGTAGGCCTTATCAACCTCTTCCTCGCTGACAATCTGCTCTTTCACATATTCGTAAGCCAGCTCCAATTCCTCGGCCGCTGCCTTCACCTCATGATAAAGCTCGATCCATTTCTTCAGCTCCTTCACCTTCTTCATTTGCGCCTCAGCCCGTTTGGCATCTTCCCAAAAGCCGGGATCCTGCGTGCGCAATTCTTCCTCTTCTAATTGGATGGTCTTACCATCGATGTCAAAGATACCTCCTCAGCGCATCCTCGCGCTCCAACACATTGTGTAGTTGGTCTGATGTTATCATTCTAAATCTAGTTTTTAAATGTATATATTAATATAGGTATAGAATCACTCCTTATACATTGCCTCTATCTGTTCCGCATATTTCTCGGCAATTACCCGGCGACGCAGCTTCAACGTATCGGTCAACTCCTTTCCTTCCATCGTGAAAGGCTCAACCAACAAAGTAATACGCTTGATCTTCTCGAAAGGTGCCAAATTCTTTTGACAAACCTCAATTCGGGCCTCAAACATACGAATAATATCCGGATTGGAAACCATCTCCTCACGAGAATTGAAACTTAAGCCCTTTCGCGCTACATACTCCTCGAGCACTTGGAAATTAGGCACAATCAAGGCACTGACAAACTTACGCTGATCAGCGATCACGGCAATCTGCTCGATATAACGATCGCTTCCTACCAGACCCTCAATTGCTTGCGGGGCGATATACTTACCATTAGAGGTTTTATAAAGATCCTTGATCCGCTCCGTGAAATAGAGTACACCATCCTCAATACGTCCGGCGTCGCCCGTCCGGAAGAAACCATCTTCCGTAAACGATTTCTCATTCTCATCCGGTCGTTTGTAGTATCCCTTAGTCACCGTCTTTCCTTTTACCAAAATCTCACTGTTCGAAGGATCGATCTTAACCTCCAATCCCGGCATAATCGTTCCGATAGAACCGATCACGAATCCTTCCGAAGGATAGAAACTGACAGTTGCCGTCGTCTCGCTCAAGCCATAACCATAAATTATTGGAATGTTGACCGACTGGAGAAACTCATTGATGTGATCCGCCAAAGGCGCTCCGGCAACAGGAAAGAAACGACCCCGATCCAAACCAATCGCCTTTTTCAACATCATGAAAATCGTCTTATCGTAAAACAGGAACTTGGATTTCAAAGCCCTTGGGGGCTCAATCCCCTTATTCTTATATTCAAGATTATAAATCCTTCCTGTCTCGATCGCGTTCATGAATATTTTCTGCATGCACCTCGGGAAAGAATGGATCTTGTCGTGCACACCCGCATAAACCTTCTCCCAAAAACGAGGCACGTTACACATCAACGTTGGCCGTACCTGCGGCAATGTCTCCGTTATCCGTTTCGGATCCTGGTTAATCGCTACCGTCACGCCCTTATGCAGGCAATAACAAACCCAAGCCTTCTCGAAAATATGGGTCAAAGGCAAAAAACACATAGAGAGATCCTTATCCGAAACCATCGTCAGGCGGATATCGTGGATACGCATCGCCTCCAGATAGTTGTAATGATAAAGCATCACGCCTTTAGAAGTACCGGTTGTACCTGAAGTATAAATAATCGTCGCCAGGTCATCGACACTCGCCTCCTTAATCCGGATATTGACGATCGATTCAGCGTTAGCGCAATCGCCTAAACGCAAGAAATCCTCAAAGAAAATAGAGGTCTTGTCCTCCGGGTTTAATTTTACCTTGGGGTCAAAAATGACAATACGTTTCAACATATCGCACTTTTTCTGGACCTTGAAAGCATTATTATACTGAAGTTGCTCACCAACAAAAAGCGTATGGATCTCCGCATCATTGATGATATACTCGATTTGTTCCGGCGAATTGGTCGCATACATCGGAACGGAGACGACCCGATTGGCATAAGCGCCAAAATCAGTATAAAGGCATTGAGGCATATTTTGAGAATAAACACCGATATTCTCATGCGGCTCTATCCCAAACTCAGCGATCGCCTTGGCCGTAAGCATGACCTTGTTCGAAAAATCCCTCCAGGAAACCTTTGCCCATTTCCCGCTTGTTGGATCAACATATTTCAAGGCCGTACGAACGCCATATTTCTCCGCTTGGCGATGAATTAATTCTGCAAAATGGTAGTAAACCATGATCATTTGTTTTAAATTCTTTACAAATGTATTTATTTATTTCTGAATGAACACTCTAATATTCAAAAAACACGATAATTCATTGAATTTTGAAGAGAATGGGAAGAATTACATAAAGATTATGCCGTTAAATATACATAAAATATAGTAGTTTGCATTGCATGGTACAGTAGCATCGCATATATTTGCAATATCACAGTAAAAGAGAACAACATGAATGCGGAAAACG